>Ga0315293_10004793_pt1 | contig 12775 bp, 9 predicted proteins | sample YL17G13_20_MG_FD_203071 | JGI IMG/M metagenome (GOLD analysis project Ga0315293, IMG submission 203071) | Sediment microbial communities from Yellowstone Lake, YNP, Wyoming, USA - YL17G13_20 | ecosystem: Environmental > Aquatic > Freshwater > Lake > Sediment | place: USA: Wyoming | collected... | reverse complement strand
AACAGATCTACCTACACGCCGCGGAAGAAGCGAGGAGGCTTATGATGGGCAAAGTGTATCGAGAGAGAGATGCGAAGATAACGGCGCTGAAGCGAAAGACCGTAGCCATCGTGGGCTATGGCATCCAGGGCCGGGCGCACGCGCTGTGCCTGCGGGACAGCGGGATCAAGGTGGTGGCGGCCGAGCTGGAGGGAACACCGGCCTGGACGAATGCGGTGGCCGATGGGACGACGGTGATGTCGGCGGCGGAGGCGGCGGAGGCGGCGGACGTGATCGCGCTGCTGACGCAGGACCACGTGCAGCCGGCAGTCTACCGGGAGGCGATTGCGCCGAACCTCAAGAAGGGGAACGCGCTGATGTTCGCCCATGGGTTCAACATCCACTACAACCAGATCGTTCCGCCGGCGAACGTGGATGTCTTCATGGTGGCGCCGAAGGGCCCGGGATCGCAGGTGCGGGCCGAGTTCGAGAAGGGGCGCGGCGTGCCGGCGCTGGTGGCCGTGTACCAGGATGCGAGCGGCAACGCGATGGACATCGCTCTCGCCTACGCGAAGGCTTTGGGAGCGACCCGCGCGGGAGTGCTGGAGACCAGCTTCCAGGAGGAGACGGAGACCGATCTCTTTGGGGAGCAGGCAGTGCTCTGCGGGGGAGTGACGGAGCTGATCAAGGCCGGGTTCGAGACCCTGGTGGAGGCGGGCTATCAGCCGGAGTGCGCCTACTATGAGGTGCTGCACGAGCTGAAGCTGATCGTGGACTTGATTCAGGCCCACGGGATCGCCGGGATGCGCCGCCGGGTGAGCGACACCGCGGAGTATGGGGACATGACGCGAGGTCCGCAGGTGATCGGGCTGGAGGCGAGAGAGGCGATGGAGGACCTGCTGGCCGAGATTCAGAGCGGCGAATTCGCGCGGGAGTGGATCACCGAGAACCAGGCCGGCCGCCCGGTGTTCACGCGGCTGCGGCAGAGCGATTCGGAGCACTTGATCGAGCTGGTGGGTGCGAAGCTGCGCAAGATGATGCCGTGGCTGGAGGAATAGGTCGAGGAGTGACTGTCGGGTAGGAGGCCGAAGGCGATGCCTGCTGCAAAGAAGGGTCGGCGACGAAAGACGAAGATCACGATCTTCGATACCACGCTGCGCGATGCGGAGCAGTGCCCCGGCGCGTCGATGACCACCGAGGAGAAGCTGAAGGTTGCGCACCAACTGTCTCGCCTGGGAGTGGATGTGATCGAGGCGGGGTTTCCGTACTCTTCGCCCGGAGACTTCGAGGCGGTGCGCTTGATCTCGCAGCAAGTGAAGGGGGCGATCATCTGCGGGTTGGCGAGATGTCGTCCGGAGGACATCGACCGAACCGTGGAGGCGCTCAAGGACAGCCGTCGCGTGCGGCTGCATACGTTCGTGGGAACGTCGCCGCAGCACCGCGAGGGGATCCTGCGCAAGTCGGCTGAGTACGTGCTCGAAATGGCGATCGCCTCGGTGAGCCGAGCGCGAGAGTCGATGGAGGATGTCGAGTTCTCGCCGATGGACGCCACTCGCACGGAGTTCGACTACCTATGCGAGGTGGTGGAGAAGACCATCGAGGCCGGGGCCACCACGATCAACATCCCGGACACGGTCGGCTACGCGATGCCGTGGGAGTTCGGCGATCTGATTCGTCGCCTGCTTGAGACGGTGCCCAACATCGGCGAGGCCGTGGTGAGCGTGCACTGCCACAACGACCTGGGGCTGGCCACGGCGAATTCGCTGGTGGCCGTGATGAACGGCGCGACGCAGGTGGAGTGCACCATCAACGGGCTGGGAGAGCGGGCTGGCAACGCGGCGCTGGAAGAGGTGGTGCTGTCGCTCGAAACGCGGCGCGAGCTGAAGCGGAAGTTCGAGACGAACATCCGGTTCAAAGAGGTCTACCGAACGAGCCGACTGGTGCGCGAGGTGACCGGGATGCCGGTGCAGCCCAACAAGGCGATAGTGGGGGCCAACGCCTTCGCGCACTCGTCGGGGATACACGTGGACGGCGTGCTGAAGCAGCGGGATACGTTCGAGATCATCCGCCCGCAGAAGATCGGGCTGGAGCAGAGCCAGATCGTGTTGACGAGCCGCTCGGGTCGTCACGCGGTGAGGCACCGATTGGCGGAGCTGGGATACGAGCTTTCTCCGGAGGAGATCGAGAGCACCTATCAGCGATTCCTGGCGCTGGCCGATCAGCGCAAGGAGGTTACGGAGGAGGAGCTGGAGTCGTTGGTGGCCGACGAGCTGCGGGTGGCGCAGGAGATTTATGCGCTGGACTACCTGCACGTGGTGAGCGGCGGGACGACGATACCGACGGCGACGGTGCGACTGAGGCGGAACGGAGATACTTCCCAGGCGGTGGCGAGCGGAGTCGGCAGCGTGGACGCGGTCTACCGCGCGGTGGCTCAGATCGTGCAAGTGCCGCATCGCCTGGTGGACTATACGGTGAGCTCGGTGACGGGCGGCACGGACGCGCTGGGTGAGGTGACCGTGCGAGTGAGAGATAAGTCCGACGCGGTGTACACCGGCCGCGGATCGAGCATGGATATCATTGAGGCGTCGGCGAAGGCCTACCTGCAGGCGCTGAACAAGCTGGTGTTTAGCGCGGAGGGGAAGCCGGTGCGAGGCAAGGCCAAGCAGGCGAAGAAGAAGCGCGTCAAGGCGAAGCGAAAGGCTTGATGGAGATGGCTCAGACTATCACCGAGAAGATCCTGGCGGCGCACTCGGGCCAGGAGGAGGTGCATCCGGGGCAGTTCGTGATGGCCCGCGTGGACCTGATGTTGGGCAATGACGTGACGGCCCCGATTGCGATCGAGGAGTTTCGGAAGATCGGCGCGAAGGGCCTGGCGGACGCCTCCCGCGTGGTGCTGGTGGCCGATCACGGGACTCCGAACATGGATATCAAGGCGGCGGAGCAGTGCCGCGTGATGAGGGAGTTCGCGCGGGCGGAGGGGGTGGAGCATTTCTTCGACGTGGGGAAGGGGGGCATCGAGCACGCGCTGCTTCCGGAAGAGGGATTGGTGGCGCCGGGCGAGTGCGTGATCGGCGCGGATTCGCACACCTGCACTTACGGCGCGCTGGGGGCGTTTGCCAGCGGCGTGGGCAGCACGGACCTGGCGGCGACGATGGCGAGCGGGAGCTGCTGGCTGCGGGTGCCGGAGTCGATCAAGGTGGTGTTTCGCGGGGAGCGGAAGCGTTGGGTAGGCGGGAAGGACCTGATTCTGTATACGATCGGGAAGATGGGGGTGGCGGGGGCGACTTATCAGGCGCTGGAGTTCTGCGGCGAAACGATTGAGTCGCTGCCGATGTCGGACCGGCTGACGATGTGCAACATGGCGGTCGAGGCCGGTGCAAAGAATGGGATCGTGGCGCCGGACGCGGTGACGGAGGCCTATATGAAGACGGTGACGTCGCGGCCGTACGAGGCGGTGGTGAGCGACGCGGAGGCGGAGTACACGCGGACGATCGAGATCGACTGCGCGGAGGTGGAGCTTCAGGTGGCGACGCCGCACTTGCCGGAGAATGCGAAGGCGGTGAGCGCGCTGGAGGAGACTCCCATCGACCAGGTGGTGATCGGCTCCTGCACGAACGGGCGCATCGAGGACCTGCGGATGGCGGCGGAGGTGCTGAAGGGGCGGACGGTGAGCCCCGGGGTGCGGCTGATCGTGATTCCGGCGACGCCGCGGGTGCAGCTCCAGGCGATTCGGGAGGGGCTGGCGGAGGTGTTCCTGGAGGCCGGCGGGGCCTTGACGACGCCGACCTGCGGGCCGTGCCTGGGTATGCACACGGGGGTGCTGGCGAAAGGCGAGCGGGCGCTGGCGACGACGAACCGGAACTTCGTGGGGCGGATGGGACATCCGGAGAGCGAGGTGTATCTGGCAGGGCCGGCGGTGGCGGCGGCCTCGGCGGTGCTGGGGCGCATCGGCGGACCGGAGGAGCTGTCATGAGCGAGCTGCGAGGGAAGGTGCATCGGTACGGGGAGAACGTCAATACGGATGTGATCATACCGGCGCGCTATCTGACGACGACGGATGTGGCGGAGCTGGCCTCGCACTGCATGGAGGACATCGACGCCGGGTTCGTGGCGACGGTGCAGAAGGGCGACATCATGGTGGCGGAGGGGAACTTCGGGTGCGGGAGCTCGCGGGAGCACGCGCCGCTGGCGATCAAGGGGGCGGGGATAAGCTGCGTGATCGCGAGCAGCTTTGCGCGGATCTTCTTCCGGAACGCGATCAACGTCGGGCTGCCGGTGCTGGTGTGCCCGGAGGCGGCGGCCGAGGCGAAGAACGGCGACGAGCTGAGCATCGATCTGGGGAACGGCCGCGTGAAGAATGTGACGCAGGGGCGGGAGTATCAGGCGGAGCCGTTCCCGGAGTTCTTGCAGGACATCGTGGCGGCCGGAGGGCTGGTCGCCTACACGAAGAAGCGGCTCGCGCTCGGCTAGGCCTCGGGGCGGCCGGTGGGGTCGCTTTCGTCCGGGGGCTCGGCGGGAGAGATGGCGCGCACCGCGCGGGTGAATTGGGTGCGGGGCAGGAGCACGGTGCGGCGGCATTGATCGCACTGGAGGCGGATGTCGATTCCGGTGCGGAGGACGGTCCAGCGATTGGCCCCACAAGCGTGGGGCTTGCGCATCTCGACCCGGTCGCCGAGGTTGATTGCGAGCGGCTCTTTCACGAGTCGACGCTTCGGCGCCTGGGGGTGGGGGTCCTACCATAGCCTGTACGTGGGCAGGAATGCCAGGGAGCCCGGAGAATGGCCTAGCGACGCGCGCGAGCCGCGTGCGTCCGATGGTTTCAAGGAGAGCAAAGCAATGTTTATGGTTAGTGTGCGTCGCGGATTCGAGTTGGCAACATTAATCGCGGTGGTCTTGGCAATGACCTTGGCCTGCGCGCCGACGTGGGCGCAATCGCCCGAGGCGGCGGTGACGGAGGCAGCCGGCCTCGAGGAGGTTGCGGCGCCGGAGGCGGTCCGGCTAGTGTCGCCGGAGGCGGTCCGGCTAGTGCCGCTGGAGGCGGCCCGGCTAGTGTCGCTGGTGCTAACCCTAGAAGAGGCGATAGGGATCGCGCTGCAATACAATCCTCAGGTGGGGGCCGCGGCGCAGGGCGTATTGGCAAGTGAGGGATTGGTGATGCAGGCCACCTCGCTGGCGATGCCAAGGTTGGACGTCGAGTCCACCCACACGACGCCGGTGGACCTGCCGGATTTCTCGTTCCAGAGCACGGACAGCACCTGGGCGACGAGCATCACGATTTTTCAGCCGCTGTACACGGGAGGGAGCGTCGAGCGGGCAATCGCCGCGGCGAGGGGGTATCTCCTTGGGTCGCGCGGAGGCCATCGCCGGACGCAGCAGGAGATCGCGTTCGCGGTTCGGCAGAGCTACTACCTGGTGCTGACCACGGAGCAGGGCGTGCGCGTGGCGGAAGAGGTGGTGGCCTCTGCGCAAGAGCACCTGCGAGTGGCCCGGCTGCGGTTTCAGGCCGGAGTGGCTCCGCAGTTCGACGTGCTGGCGGCCGAGGCGCGCGGGGCGCGGGTGGAGCAGGGGCTGATATCGGCGCGCGCGGAGCGGGACATCGCGTGGGCGGCGCTGTCGGCGGTGCTGGGCGTGCCGGTTCCGGAGGACACGGAGCTGGTGACACCGCCCGCGGTGGAGGCGACGTCGGCGGACTTGGCGACGCTGATGCAGGAGGCGCTGACCGAGCGCGGGGACGTGCTGGCGGCGCGGGCGCAGGTGGCCGCGGCGGACGCGTTGGTGGGAGTGGCGAGAGCGCGCAGGGAGCCCACGATCTCGGCGATAGCGTCGTATACTCTGCGGGAGAAGACGACGATATCGGGCGATGATTTTGGGTCTTCCGGCACGGACATTGTGGTGGCGCAGAACAGCGGGTTCGTGGCTTTGTCGGCAAGCTGGAGCCTGTTCAACGGAGGCGAGGTGACGGGGGAGATTCAGACCGCGGAGGCGCAACGGCGTCAGGCGGAGCGACAGGTGGAGAGCCTGGAGCAGCGGGTCGAGTTGGAGGTGAGGAGCACGTACGTGCTGGTGGCGGCGGCGGGCGCTCAGGTGGAGGCGGCGCAGAAGGAGGCGGCGCAGGCGCAGGAGGCGCACCGGATTGCCACCTTGCGCTACCAGGAGGGCGTCGGGACGAGCGTGGAGATTCTGGACGCGGAGGCCGCTTCGGAGGGTGCGAAGACGCGGCTGAACGGGGCGTTGTTCGGGCTGAACCTGGCGGTTGCGCAGCTCGACCTGGCCGTGGGGCGGGACTGGTCGGAGTTGTACTCGGCGAGCGGGCCCGCGGAGGCGGCGGGTGAGTAGCGAAGAAGACCGCGAGGCGGTGGACGTCGCGGCGGTCGTCGAGGACTATGAGCGCCACGTGAACGCGGGGCTGACCTCGCTGTTCAAGTTCATGGGCTTCGAGGCGGTGGAGTGGAAGGCCGAGGGGTCGCGGATCTGGGACAGCGAGGGGCGGGAGTATCTGGACCTGCTGGCCGGGTTCGGGACGTTGGCTTTGGGCCATCGTCCGGCGGCGGTGGTGGAGGCGGTGAAGCGGCAACTGGACCTGATGCCGCTTTCCTCGCGGGTGCTGTTCAGCAAGCCGGTCGCCGATCTGGCGGCCCTGCTGGCGGAGACGCTGCCGGGGGAGATCGCGAAGTGCTTCTTCTGCAACAGCGGAACGGAGGCGGTGGAGGGGGCGCTGAAGCTGGCGCGGCTCTACACCAAGCGGCCCGGCATCGTGGCCACGGAGGGGGGATTCCACGGGAAGACGTTGGGGTCGCTGAGCGCCTCGGGGCGTGATGTTTACCGGAAGCCGTTCGCTCCCCTGATACCGGGGGTGAGCCACGTGCCTTTCGGTGACCGGGAGGCGCTGGCGAAGGCGGTTGACTCGGAGACCGCGGCGGTGATCGTGGAGCCGATTCAGGGGGAGGGCGGGGTGATCATTCCGCCCGACGATTATCTGCCGGCGGCGCGGGAGATCTGCGACGGGGCGGGGGCGCTGCTGATTGCGGACGAGGTGCAGACGGGGCTGGGCCGAACGGGAACGCTGTTTGCGTGCGAGCAGTCGGGCGTTGTACCGGACATCGTGTGCCTGGCGAAGGCGCTGGGGGGGGGCGTGATGCCGCTGGGGGCATTCGCGAGCACGGCGACGATTTGGGCCTCGCTGGAGGAGAATCCGCTGCTGCACTCTTCGACTCTGGGAGGCAATCCGCTGGCCTGCGCGGCGGGGCTGGCCGCGCTGAAGGAGATTCGGGCTCGGGAGCTGCCGGCGCGAGCGGCGCGGGTGGGAGCGCAGGCGTTGGCGCGCGCGGGCGAGCTGCAGCAGACGCATCCGGATATGATCGCGGAGGTGCGGGGCCGCGGGCTGCTGATCGGGGTGCAGTTCACGGAGTCCGATATCGCGGGGCTGGTGATCGCCGGGCTGGCGCAGCGGCGCGTGATCGCGGCCTATACGCTGAATAATCCCGAGGTCATCCGCATCGAGCCGGCGTTGACGATTTCGGAGGAGGACCTGAACCGCGGGATCGACGCGCTGGGGGAGGCGGTGGGGCAGGCGAAGGAGCTTTTGGCCGGACTGTGAGAAGCAGCCGGGCAGTGTCCTGCCCGGCGGATAGCAATTGGGGGGCGTGCGGGTGGGCGACAAGTAGGATTCTGCCTCACGATCAATTGGTAGGGCAGGAGCGCGTCTCCTGCCCAGAGGATCAGCTCCGATGCGGCATGAACGTCTTCCACGGGTTGACCTCAAAGGACACACCTACTTCCTGACGTGTTGTCTGGATAGGCGCAGGAAGCTGTTCAGGCGCTCGCGGCTTGCAGATACGGTAATCGGTCTCTATGTTGAAGCGCGGGATCGAGGAGACATTGCCCTGCATGGGTATGTGGTAATGCCAGATCACTACCACGTCTTGGTGACACTGCGCGGTAGCTCTTCGATCAGCAATGTGGTTCGGAGAGTTCACAGCGCGTTAGCGCGCCGCATCCGCAAGGAGTCGGCAATTGATGGGAGAGTCTGGCAGAAGCGGTTCCACGACCACGTCGTCCATGACGAGGACGACTGGCGAGCGAAGCTCACTTATATGCACGGGAATCCGGTGCGCGCTGGGGTCGTGGACGATCCTGTGACCTACGATTGGTCAAGTTGTCGGTACTGGGAGACGGGATGCGGGGCGGTTGCGTGCGATCCAGCCTGATGGGCCTGGGGCAGGAGACACGCTCCTGCCCTACTAGGTGTCGGGAGTGCGGGGCGGTTGCGTGCGATCCAGCCTGATGCGTCTGGGCAGGAGACACGACGCCTGAGGCGGTTAAGGCTCCCGGCCTGCGACATAGCCCAAGAGTGGTAGGTGATTGATGGGCGAGCTGGTTGTCATCGACGGCACCGCGGGTGGGGGCCAGATGCTTCGGAATGCGGTGGCGCTGTCCGCGGTGTCCGGGCGACCCGTGCGCGTGGTGAACATCCGAGGGGCGAGGCCGCGGCCGGGCCTGCGACCCCAGCACTTGACGGCGGTGAAGGTCGCGGCGGAGGCCTGCGGGGCGACTCTGGCGGGGGCCGAGATCGGGTCGCAGGAGATCGAGTTTCGCCCCGGCGCGATCGTCGCCGGGCGCGAGTGGCGAATCGATGTGGGCACGGCGGGCAGTCTGACGCTGGTGCTGCAGTGCCTGCTGCCGGCGCTGGCTCACGCTCAGGGGGACTCCAGGGTGACGCTGATAGGCGGGACGGATGTTCCCTTCGCTCCACCGATAGATTACCTGCGAGAGGTGTTCGCTCCGGCGCTGGCCGAGCTGGGGCCGAGGGTGGAGGTGTGGTTGGAGCGCAGGGGGTTCTACCCCAAGGGGGGCGGGGAGATCGAGGTGGCGGTTGGGGCTCCGCCGGGGGGCGCGGTTGACGCGTCGCCCGGTCTCGCGCCGGTGTCGTGGACGGAGAGGGGCGCGCCGAAGAGATTCCAGGGCCGGTCGTATAGCCTGGGGCTGCCGGGCCATATCGCGGAGCGGATGCGCGAGGCGGCCATGGAGGTGTTGCGCGAGGCCGGGTGCGGGGAGGCGGAGATCGAAGTGGAGGTGGTGGAGCGGGGGCGCAGCGAGGGGTGCGGGATCGCGCTGTGGGCCGAGTTTGAGGGCGGCCGGCGGTTGGGCGGAAGCGCTTTGGGGCGGCGGGGGAAGCGGGCGGAGGAGGTGGGGAGGGAAGCGGCCGAGGGGCTGCTGACCGAGGTGGAGGGGGGAGGCGCGGTGGACGGCCACCTGGCGGATCAGTTGGTGGTGTGGCTGGCGCTGGTGCGAGGGCGGTCGGAGTTCACCACCAGCCGCGTGACGGAGCATCTGCGATTGGCGGCGGAGGTGGCGGAGGCGATGGTCGGGTGTCGGGTCATAATAGAGGAGGGGCGGCCGGCGCGGGTGGTATGCGATCCGCGCGGTTTGGGATGCTAGGCTGCACGGGCTTCAACACTACGCTGGCCACGGATGTGATCCGCGCGGCTTAGGAGGATAGGCGGATTGGGGAGCGAAGTGGGCCGAGTCAGACGAGGCACAGGAGGAGGCAGGACTTGAAGGTAACATTGCTGGCCCATACTCCGGAACCGGAACGGATGGTGGTGGCGGCGGCGCTGCTGTGCTACCAGAAGGGGGGGCCGGAGGAGGCCTATGAGAAGGCCGCGAAGGAGAAGCTGCGCAACCGGCTGTTCGAGGAGCTGGTGCGTCAGGGGCACGGGTCGGTGCTGGAGCACCCTTGTTTCACCTTCGGGATAGACGGGATAAGCCGGGCCTGCTCTCATCAATTGGTGCGACACCGGGTGTCGTCGTTTAACCAGCAGTCGCAGCGATATGTGGACGTGGGGGATCCGGAGTACTTCGTGAAGCCGGACTCGCTGGCCGACGACGGGGGCCGATTCGAGGAAGTGGTGGGGGAGACGATAGGCTATTATCGGGAGGCGCTGGAGAAGTTCGCCTCGGAGGGGAAGAAGGGGGAGCAGGCGCAGCAGGACGCGCGCTACATCCTCCCCAACGCGACGAAGACGCACCTGATCTGGACGACCAATCTGCGGAATCTGCTGCACGTGTGTCACGTGCGGATGTGCAGCCGCGCGCAGTGGGAGATCAGGCACCTGATACAGGAATGCCGGCGCGCGATGGAGCCGAAGTTTCCGCTGATTGCGAAGTACATGGTGGTGAAGTGCCACCCTAACGCGATGGGATATTGCGACGAGGAGTTCAGGAGCTGCGGCTTCCGCCCGCGCCGAGAAGATGTGATACCTCCCGACCCGGATTGTCCGCCGGGGCCGGGGGCGGACGGGGGGGGATAGGCTGATGCGCTGGCGAGGTCTGGCGATTGCAGCCGTGCTGCTGGCGGTTTCGACCGCGCTGCTGGCGGCGGGATGTGGGGGCGGACGGCGGGCGGGCGCGCCCGGGGAGCCGGTGGAGATAACGCTGTTCACGTGGACGCGGCCGGGCGAGCTGGCCGTGAACCAGCAGCTCTGCGCCGAGTTCGAGGCGGAGCATCCCGGTCTTCGGGTGGAGATTATCAACGAGCCGGGCGACCGGGCGATGGATAAGCTGCAGGCGATGGTGGCGGCGGGAGAGGCGCCGGACGTGATGTCCATTCACGGGGCCTACTTCATTCCGCTGGCGGCGAACGGGGCGCTGCTGGACCTGGACCCGCTGATTGCGGGCGACCCGGAGTTCGATCTGGAGGACTTCTATCCGCGGCTGGTGGAGCTGTGCCGGTATGAGGGGCCGCTGTACTCGCTGCCGCGGTACACTTCCGTGTACGTGCTGTTCTACAACAAGGACCTGTTCGACGCCGCGGGGCTGGCGTATCCGGATGACACGTGGACGTGGGACGATTACCTGGCGGCCGCGCGTCGGCTGACGGTGGACGACCCGGACCCGGAACGGCGGAGATTCGGGTGTGTGATCGACTTCTGGGGGGCGCGGGTGTACCCGTGGATCTGGTCGAGCGGGGGCGAGATGCTGGATCCTTCGGGGCGGAGGTGCTTGATAGACGGGCCGGAGGCGCGGGAGGCGCTTCAGTTCCTGGTAGACTTGCGGCACCGATGGGGTGTGTGTCCGCCGACGACGATGGCGGAGCGGAGGCAGAACATCTCGATGTTCGTGAACGGGCAGGTGGCGATGTTCCAGACGGGGGCGTGGGATATTCAGGCGATGCAGGAGGCGCCCGCGCTGCGGTGGGACATCGCGCCGCTGCCGATGAAGAGGCAGCACGCGACGCTGCTCGGGATGGAGAACTACGCCATTGCGTCGGCGACGGAGCACCCGCAGGAGGCGTGGGAGCTGTTCAAGTTTCTGCTGGGGCCGAAGGCGCAGACGGTGATGGCGGAGGGGCTGGAGAAGCAGCCGTCGCGGCAGTCGGTGGCGAACGGGCCGTATGTGGAGGCGGAGGTTGACTATGACCGGCGGGTGCTGGTGGAGGCGCTGGGGTACGCGCGGCAGGCGCCGAACATTCCGGAGTGGGATCGGGTGAGCACGTTCATTCAGGACCAGCTCGACCTGATGTGGATTGGGGAGACTTCGGTGGAGGAGGGGACGCGCACGGCGGCGCGATTGGTGACGGAGGGGCTGCAACGGGAGAGGTGAGAGGCGGCCGGGCGCGGGGGCTGGCGCCCGGCAAGGCCGAGGTCGGGAGGAGGCCCGCCTGAGGCGGGCCTTTTCGCGTGTTTCGGCGGTGTGGTAAACTAGCAGCTGTCTCATAACCTGCGCTGTAGGCTGGTCGAGAGCACTCTTATGGATGCGCGAACACTGCGAGTATTGGAATACGACGCGATCAGGCAGCGCCTGCGGGAGCAGGCGTCGTCGTCGCTCGGCAAGGAGCTGGCCGAGCGGCTGGAGCCAGCGACGGACGAGGCGACGGTGCGGCGGCTGATGGCGGAGACGACGCAGGCGCAGGCGGTGCTGGACCACGGAGGGAAGGCGCCGCTGGGCGGGGTGCACGATGTGCGGGGGCAGGTGCAGAATGCGGCTCGGGGCGGGGCGCTGTCCGGCCGCGATCTGCTGGAGGTGGCGGACACGTTGTATGCCTCGCGGCGGATGCGCACGTACCTGGTGAAGTCGGAGGTGGGGGCGCCGCTGGTGGTGGCGCACGCGCGGGAGCTGAGCGTCTTCCAGGAGTTGGAGGAGCTGATCGAGGGGAGCATCGACAGCCGCGGCGATGTGGAGGATAGGGCGAGCGACCAGCTGGCGAGGGTGCGGGCGCGGGTGCGGCGGCTACAGGAGATGATCGAGCGGCGACTGGATGGGGTGATTCGGTCACGGACTTACGCGCGGATGATTCAGGAGCCGATCGTCACGGTGCGGAGCGGGCGGTATTGCGTGCCGGTGCGGAGCGAGTTCAAGGGGTCGTTCCGGGGGATCGTACACGATTCGTCGGCGAGCGGGGCGACGGTGTTCATGGAGCCGTTCGTGGTGGTGGAGGTGAACAACGAGCTGCGGGAGATGCGGTCGGAGGAGGAGCGGGAGGTGCGCCGCGTGCTGCTGCGGCTGAGCGGGGAGGTGGGGGCGCGGGCGGAGGAGATTCTGAGGACGGTGAGCACGCTGGGGGCGCTGGACTTGATCTTCGCGCGGGCCGGGCTGGCGGAGGCGATGAAGGCGACGGAGCCGGAGCTGAATACGGAGGGGAAGATCGATCTGGTGGAGGCGCGGCATCCGCTGCTGGGGGGCAGAGTGGTGCCGGTGAGCTTGCGGCTGGGGGAGGAGTTCAGCGCGCTGGTGGTGACGGGGCCGAACACGGGCGGGAAGACGGTGATGCTGAAGACGGTGGGGCTGCTGACGCTGA
>Ga0315293_10004789_pt1 | contig 12777 bp, 14 predicted proteins | sample YL17G13_20_MG_FD_203071 | JGI IMG/M metagenome (GOLD analysis project Ga0315293, IMG submission 203071) | Sediment microbial communities from Yellowstone Lake, YNP, Wyoming, USA - YL17G13_20 | ecosystem: Environmental > Aquatic > Freshwater > Lake > Sediment | place: USA: Wyoming | collected... | reverse complement strand
GGCCCAGACCGTCCCGTCACGGCGGAGGGCTATCGTGTGGAACCCCCCACCAACAATGGCCACCATGTCCGCCATCCCGTGCACCTGGACCGGGGTCGAGCGGTCGGTCGTGGTCCCGTCGCCGAGTTGACCATCTTCGTTGTTCCCCCAGGCCCAAACCTTACCATCACCGCGGAGGGCTACCGTGTGATAACCCCCTCCAGCAATGGCCACCACGTCCGCCATCCCCCGCACCTGGACCGGGGTCGAGCGGTCGGTCGTGGTCCCGTCGCCGAGCTGGCCACAGGCATTCCACCCCCAGGCCCAGACCGTCCCGTCACGGCGCAGGGCTATCGTGTGCCAGCCCCCACCAGCAATGGCCACCACGTCCGCCATCCCCTGCGCCTGGACCGGGGTCGAGCGGTCGGTCGTGGTCCCGTCGCCGAGTTGACCGCTGTCGTTGTCCCCCCAGGCCCAGACCGTCCCGTCACAGCGGAGGGCTATCGTGTGAAGCCCGCCACCAGCAATGGCCACCACGTCCGCCAGTCCCTGCACCTGGACCGGGGTCAAGTGGTCGGTCGTGGTCCCGTCGCCGAGCTCGCCGTCGCCATTCTCCCCCCAGGCCCAGACCGTGCCGTCGGCCGCGACCGCGAGGCTGTGCTCAAGAGCCGCCGCCAGGACCGGAAGGCCGGGGCTCGCCACGTCGGAGGGTCCCTCCCTCGGGCAGCCAGCGACCGCCATTGTCGCGACCACAAGACAGAGAACCAGACCTTCAATGCGCCTGAACTTGGACACCAAGAACGCCTCCCTACGACGCCTTCCCTCTAGACTAGTGGGCTGTCTGATCGCCCTACCCTTTCTGTGGTACCTGTTCCAGTCTCCACGTTTTCACTACTGGGCTCCCGTGCTGGCTTTCTTGAACTTCGTCTCGGCGCAGTAGTCTTCGCCGGCCAGTCGTGGCCTCGAGGCGGCATAGGTTAGGGGCGCGACTCGAACCAGACCCGCACCACGGGGGAGCCGGCCTCCTGGTCGAGGGTCCCTTCCCAGGCCAGCACGAGAGGAGCGAGGGGGAGGAAGGTCTTGCCGTTCCTGGTGAGGGCCGGCGCGGAAAGGGTGTTCTCGGCTCCCGTCTCGCGGTCCTGGACGGTGATGCGACCGCCCTCGACCGCCGCGTAGCCATAGTCGGTCGCCAGCTGGACGATGCCTTCCTCGTACCAGGCCCGCCCGTGGCAGGTGAGCGCGAACTTGTCCGCCGGAACATAGAGAGTGCCGCCGACGGTGATGGCCTCCCCCAGCACCGCTGCCCCGTTGACCAGGACCCGCGGGGGAGCGCCGCGTGCGGGAAGAAGCCCGAGGCGCTCGAGGAACTCCGGGGGCACATCGGGACGGCCGTGAACGAACCAGACCTGGTCGGCTGAGGGCCAGTAGATTAGGCAGTCGAGGAGAAAGGCAAGTTCGGTCTCCCCGAGGCACAGGCGAAGACCGCCCCTGACCCTTTCGCACGGGAAGAGGAGGTCGAACTCCGTCCCGTTCACGACGGCCCCTTGATTACCGGGCTCAATCCGGGCCTGGGCATCGGGGGGCCCGATGAGGTAGTCGCTGCGGACCCTCCTGACCTCCATTCCGGCCAGCTTGAGACAGGAGGTGGTCACCCAGGTGTAGGCCATGTCGTGGGCCGCCCGGGCGGGCACATCGGCGTCGTCCAGGACGTAGGCTCTAACTCCTCCCTCAGAACGCCAGGCGTATAGGGTCCCGTCTTTGACGGCGGCCACCCACGGGGCGGTCTCGGCCGGCAGGATGAAGATTCCGGCGCCCCACCCCCCGACCTGGATGTTGTAGCTCCCGGGCCGGAGTTCGAGCGGGCTTCCGTCGGGACGCCGGCCGATGTGTTCCTCGAGCCTGAACGTGTAGTCCACGGTGGCCTCGAACTGGTTGGGTGAACCGATCAGGGCCGCCTCCGGGACCGGATAGCCACCGGGGCCGGAGGGGATGGTCACCGGCGTGTACGACACCCAGAGGTAGACGTCGACGCGGTCAGCCTCGGGCAAGGCCTCAAGGTGGATGGTGAGTTCGTCGCCGAGACGCAGCCACCGGGAGGGCAGAAGCCAATCTCCTTGGCCGGACGGCAGGCTGAAGCGGAGCGGCGCCGCCTGGACCCAGGCGGCCAGGGTCAGGTCTTTGACCACCCAGTTCGCGCGAGCGTCGCCGGGCCCGCGCCAATGCACCCGGACCTCGTCCTCCACCAGCCAGTCGAGGGTGAGCCGCACGCCGGACCGCAGCAGGAGGGACAGGTGCGGCCGGAAGGGGAGGGACATGGACAGGGGTTCGGGGACCGGCAGAGGGGAGGTGGTGACCTTGGACCTCGCTCCCTCGTAGACCGCGGCGATTTCGGCCATGAGGTCGGCGGCGTCCGGCTGGGTCTGGAAGACTGGGACCCAGGCCCTCTCCATGCCGGCGAGATCGACCCGGTAGATGTCGGCGGCGGTCAGGAGCGGGGGTGAGTCGGGCACGGGAACCGGCCGAGCCGGCCGGTAGCCGACAACGGCCGCGGCCACGATGGCGGAGAGGAGGGCCAGAACAAGGATGACCCTGGCGGCAGAACCCCTGGAGTTCACGGGACCAGACCTCGTTTCCACCGTACGCTTTCCGCCGCCTCACGTTGGAGGAGGTACCCGCCCCCGTTGGACCTCATTCCCGCCGGCCGCCACTCTCCCTGCCCGGATTCGCGAGCCCCGTCCGTCACCGGAACGCCGCTCCGGCATTGGGAGGGGTCCGGCGCCTTGGAGGAGAATGGCAGCAGCATCGGGCGGGCTCTTACGCCGGCCCGCATGAGGCACCATGATAAGTCGATGATCCGACCGAAGCCCATGATGCTACGGGGACTACTGCGGGTCTCTCAGGTGCGCCAGCAGCGTGTTATGCGGACAGGCAATCGAAGTTCCGGAGCTTATTCGGGTCAGTAGAATCATTGTTAGCCGCTGGAGAGGACGGTTGGCGCAGTGAAGGTACCAGTATTCGTATCGTGTCCCACGAGCCTCAGCGACGCCCAAGAAGCTGCGCGGAAGGTCATCCTTCGCGAACTTGACCGCACAGACCTTGAGCCCCGTGCGCTCGGAAGAACCGACTACCCGGTAGAGCTACCGCTGCGCGAAGTATTCGTCCTCGCGAAGCACTGCTCGGGCGGAGTCATCCTCGGCTTTGAACAATTCCAGGCGCAGTCCGGGATCTCAAAGCGAGGAACGCCGGACGAGAGGGCCGTACATTCCGCAGTGCCCTTTCCTACCCCGTGGAATCACATTGAAGCCGGCATCCTGCACGGACTCGGATTGCCGCTTCTCGTCTTCGCGGAAGACGGCATTTCCGGCGGCGTGTTCGACCGAGGCGTAACCGATGTGTTCATCCACCGAATGCCGGATCCATCCATGTCGTCGTCGGCAAAGAAGGCCTTGTCCGCGGTGTTCCAGAAGTGGCAGGCCAGTGTTCGAAGTCATTACTACCGGTAACGCGCGTGGTTCAGTGTCTAACCGGCCGCTGAGCTCCGAGCCGTTAGCCCGACGGCCAGGTCTGGCCGGTCCTCACGGAGGCCACGTGCACGGTGGTTTCCCCGCCGCCGGGACCAGCGCGGCCGCGCATCGTTCACGTCAGCTCACAGTTGATGCTTGCTCCTGGTGATGATAGCCTGGGACGTGGAGATGGTAAACACCGTATGGATGAGGCTCGCGAATGGCTTAGCCAGTCCGAATACGACCTGGAAACCGCCCAGGCCATGCTTGATTCGAGGCGGTACATATACGCGGTCTTCATGTGCCACATGGCCGTGGAAAAGGCGCTGAAGGCCCTGGTAGTCAAGCGAACCGGTGACGCTCCTCCCAGGACACACAACTTGGTTCAACTGGTCGGATTGGCGAGCCCAACGGTTGAGTTCGGCGGGTGTGTCGACCAGGTACCCGGAGGAACTAGGCAAGGCTTTGGACGATTACCCGCCAACTGTTGTGCAGGAGTATGTCAGGAGAGCGGGGGAGGTTGTGGAGTGCCTGAAGAAACAGGTCAGTTGACCGTCGTGACCAATGCGTACCTGGCGGCTTTGAGGCGCCATGGCATTCCCACCGACAGAGTGTACCTCTTCGGCTCCCGCGCAAGAGGCGATGCGAGACCGGACAGCGACATCGACCTCATCATCGTGTCCTCCGCGTTTTCAGGCATGCCCTCGTGGAAGCGCTGGGAGGTCCTTGGCGATGCCCTCTCCGAAGTCTTTGAGCCCATAGAGGTCCGGGCGTATTCGCCCGAGGAATTCGACTCTAGGAAGGGCAGGCGGGCCTCATTTCTCGGCCACATACTGAAGCAGCCGGAAGTTGTGGTCTTTCAGCCGGAGGCCGAGGCTTAGTCGGCGCTGCCTCAGCGAGGGCTCATTCGTGACGGGAGTTCCGGCGCCCCTCCGCTGGTCAGACCCCGTCGGCGGGGCCGCTGAGTTCCCTGCCGTTAAGCTGAGTGAGTCTATGGCTTCCCACGGTGTTTCAGGTCACGCAGGACATCCTCGAACGCTACGGTTGGCTCATGGACTCGGTCCTCAAAGGCGGCAAGATCACCGGCATCTTCGGCGAGAGAGCGGCGCACGGCGGTGTTAACCAGGTCGGAAACACTCCGGTCTGTCTCGGCTGCCTTGATCCGGAGGGCCTTGTGAAGGTCGGAGTCAAGGTAGACTGTGGCTCGCCTAGTATTGACTCTGCTCATGTCGTGAGCCTCCATCGTAGCGCTCTAGCGTCAGGTCACCACGGGATGATGAAACCCACTTCGCGCCCGCTACGTATTACTCCCTAACGGTGAACCGGTGACCACACTCTCTTCGCCCTCTCCCGCCATTCTCTTCCCGCTCTCTCCGTCACTCTACCAGCCAAGGAGGATGGGCGGTTTTGACCAAGGAGTCGGAGGTGGAGACTGATGGCGAGGTTTCACAGGTTGGCGACGATGGCCCTGCTCCTACTCTTGACCGCCCTGGTCGCCACGGGATGCGGGCGGCTCGCCGCGCCCCCGGAGCCGGTCGATCTCGGCGAGGTGTCCCTAGGGATTCACGTGTATCCGCCCCCCGCCGACTACGGCCGGGGGAAGCTCAAGGCTGTCCCCAGCTACGACCCTTCCTTGACCGACGTGTGGCAGGTGGACCTGCGCAGCTACGACCTTCAAGCTCTGGATGTCTCGGGCCGGCTTGACGACCTGCTCCAGGCCGACTTCGACACGCGGACGCAGTGGCCGGCGTCCCTTCCCTCACCGTTCGACCCGGCCAAGATCATGGAACTCGGGGTCAACCCGGGCCTCGGCGTGCGGTCACTACATGAGCAGGGCATCACCGGACGAGGCGTGGGTGTGGCCATCATCGACCAGGCCCTGCTTGTGAACCACGTTGAGTACGCCGACCGCCTCCGCTACTACGAGGAGGTGCACTGTCAGGACCCTTTCGCTCAGATGCACGGGCCGGCCGTCGCTTCCATCCTGGTGGGCAAGACCGCCGGAGTGGCTCCCGAAGCCGATCTCTACTACATCGCCGAGACCCACGGCACCTACCGTAATGGCGGGTTCGACTGGGACTTCACCTACCTCGCCCAGTCCATCGACCGATTGCTCCAGGCCAACGAGCTGTTGTCCGCCGAGGGGAAGATAAGGGTCATCTCCATCTCGGTCGGCTGGGACGGCGGGGCCCCGGGGGAGAAGGCCGCCGATGCCGCGCTCGAGCGAGCCAGGCAGGCCGGCATCTTCGTCGTCACCACCAACCTAGTGGGGACCTACGGTTTCCGCTTCCACGGTCTGGAGCGCGCCCCGCTATCCGACCCCGACGACGTCTCCAGGTACGGCGCCGTATTGGGCTGGGGCTACGGTGGGGGTGGCGCCAACCCGCGGGACATCCTCTGCGTGCCCATGTCTTCGCGCACGACGGCGGCTCCGAACGGCCAAAACGACTATGTCTTCTACCGTTCGGGCGGGTGGAGTTGGTGCGTACCCTATCTCGCCGGGCTCTATGCCCTGGCGTGCCAGGTCGCGCCGGACGTCACCCCCGACGAGTTCTGGGTCACGGCGCTGGAAACCGGAACGCCCATCCACCTGACGGCTCAGGAGCCCGGATGTCGGGCGGTCATCGTCGATCCAGTGGAGCTCATCGAGGGGCTGCAGGGCGGGAAGTAGTTGTGGACCGATCCGCGCGGGCGGCTACTGGGGTTTCCTTTTCGTTGCTAATGGATTGGGCCAAGTGTAGAATACCCCTGTGGCTTGGCCGGGGAGTGTTTTTGTGCCTTTTTCGCAGTTGACCGACAAATTGAACCAGGTCTTCCGCCAGTTGCGCGGCTGCGGTAAGCTGACCGAGCGCGACGTCGACGAGGCCTTGCGCCTGGTCCGGCTGGCCCTGCTCGAGGCGGACGTGAACTACAAGGTCGCTAAGGACTTCGTGGCCCGCGTGCGCGAGAGAGCCGTCGGGCAGGAGGTCCTCTCAAGCATCACCCCGGCCCAACAGGTCGTCAAGATCGTCCAGGACGAGCTCACGGCCCTCATGGGCCAGGGCCGAGCCGCCCTCGCCTTCTCGCCCCGCCCGCCCTCCGTGTTCATGCTCGTGGGCCTCCACGGCGCCGGCAAGACCACGGCCTCGGCCAAGCTCGCCAGCTACCTCAAGACCCAGGGGCACCACCCGTTCCTCATCGCCGCCGACCTCCGCCGACCGGGGGCCCAGGACCAACTGGAGGCCTTGGGCCGCCAGAACGGGCTGGCCGTCTGGACCGGCTCGCCAGGAGGGGCGAAAGTCTCAGACCCCGACAGTCCGGAAGCGGTCAAGCTCACCCTCGAGGTCATCGCGACCGGTCTGGCTGAAGCCCGCCGTGGGGGTCACGACACGGTCGTCCTGGACACGGGGGGACGGCTGCACATCGATGAAAGCCTCATGGACGAACTCCGGCAGGCCCGCAAGGTTGCCTCTCCTTCCGAAATCCTGCTCGTTGTGGACGCCATGACCGGCCAGGACGCGGTCAACGTGGCCGAGACCTTCAGCCGTGAGATTGGGATAGACGGCGTGATCCTGACCAAACTGGATGGTGACGCCAGGGGCGGGGCGGCTCTCTCCATCCGGGCCGTCACGGGCACGCCCATCAAGTTCGCCGGCACCGGGGAGAAGATCAAGGACTTCGAGGTCTTCCATCCGGACCGCCTGGCCTCACGCATCCTCGACATGGGCGACATCGTGACCCTCGTGGAGCGCGCCGAAGCCAACCTCGACGCGGCGAAGGCCATGGACCTCCAGAAGAAGCTGAGGCGCGCCGAGTTCACCCTGGAGGATTTCGCCGACCAGTTGCGGCAGGTCCGGAAGATGGGCTCGTTCCAGGACCTTCTCGGTATGCTGCCGGGGATGGGCAAGCTGCGCGAGATGAAGGATCTCCAGGTGGACGAGAAGCAGTTCGGGCGCATCGAGGCCATCATCTCCTCGATGACCAAGCAGGAAAGGCAAGACCCGTCCATAATTGACGGAAGCCGACGGCGGCGCATCGCCACGGGGAGCGGAACCTCCCCGGCGGACGTAAACCGCCTGCTCAAGCAGCACGGCGAAGCCAGGAAACTCGTCCGGCGCATGGCCGGGATGGAGAAGGGCGGTCGTGGCCTGGGAAGGCTGCTTCAGCCTTAGGTGTCGGAGGTGTGTCAGAGGATGTCAGTCAAGATCAGGCTGAAGCGCGTGGGCGCCAAGAAGGCGCCGGTCTACCGGGTCGTCATCGCCGATTCCCGGAGCCCGCGCGACGGGCGTTTCATCGAGGAGATCGGGCACTACTCCCCGGTGGCGCCCACGCCGGAGTTCGTCGTCGACCGGGAGAAGGCCCTCGCGTGGCTCGCGATGGGCGCTCTGCCGTCCGACACGGTGCTGGCGTTGTTCCGCCAGGAGGGTATCCTGAGGGACTTCGAGGAGAAGCGTAAGGCGCTCAAGGTCGAGGCCTAGAGGGAGCGACTCACCGTGAGTAAGGCGCTGCTTGAAGTGTTGGCCAGGGCTCTTGTCCTTCAGCCCGACCAGGTGCGCGTGACCCCGCAAAGCCGCGAGGGTCTCAGCGTGCTCACCCTTGAGGTGGCCAAGGACGACATGGGCCGGGTCATCGGCAAGCAAGGCAAGATCATCAAGGCCATCCGCAAGGTCGTCCGCACCACCAGCGGCGCGGCCGGGAAGAACACGGTCGTCGAGGTCGTCTCGCGGTGATGAAGCCAGGCGCCGGACCGGAGCACGTCACCGTCGGGCAGGTCCTCGGGGCCTTCGGGGCTGAGGGCCTGGTCAAGGTGAGACCACTGACCGATTTCCCGGAGCGATTCCCGGAACTCGAAACCGTGCGGCTCGAGGCCTCGGGTCCGCTGGGCAAGCCGCAGGAGGTCCGCCGGGTCGTCTCCTGTGTGCCGCATGGCGGAGGCCTTTTCGTTCTCGGACTTGAGGGCGTGACCACCCGGGAACACGCCGCCTCCTTGGTGGGCCTGTGGCTCCAGATACCGGTGGCCGAAGTGCGGCCCCTGCCGGCCGGGCAGTTCTACCGCTTCGAGGTCGTCGGGCTTGAGGTCCGGGATGAAGCCGGCCAGGTTCTCGGCCGGGTGAGGGATATCCTGGAGACCGGGGCCAACGACGTCTACGTCGTGGCGGCCGGGGAGGGCGCTCGGACGAAGGACGAGATCCTCTTCCCGGCTCTGAAGCAGGTGGTTCTCAAGATCGACCCCCGGGCCGGCGTGATGGTCGTCCGCCCGCCGCGGCACTGGGATGAGCCATGAGGTTCGACGTCGTGACGCTCTTCCCGGAGATGTTCACGGGCCCGCTGGACTCGAGTATCCTGGGGCGGGCGAGACAGTCCGGGCTGATCGAGGTGGCCCTGCACGACCTGCGGGACTACACCGAGGACCGCCACCGGACGGCTGACGACACCCCCTACGGGGGCGGCGCTGGAATGGTCCTCAAGGCCGACCCGGTCTTCCGGCTGGCCGACGCCCTGTTCCCGGGCTGGGGGCCGAAGGCCGGCGCCGACGCGAAAGGGAAGGTGCCGGGCGCCCGGTGCATCTACCTCTCGGCGCAGGGGCGACCGCTGGCCCAGGAAATTGTGAGCCGGCTCGCCGGCGAGCCCAGGCTGCTCCTCCTCGCCGGTCACTACGAGGGCATCGACGAGCGGGTCCTCTACGCTCTGGTGGATGAAGAGATTTCGATAGGGGATTATGTTCTGACCGGGGGCGAGTTGCCGGCGATGGTCTTGATCGACGCTGTCGCCCGGTTGGTTCCCGGGGTGCTCGGGCAAGCGGCTTCGCCGCTGGAGGAGTCGTTCTCCGAAGGACTCCTGGAGTACCCGCACTACACGCGGCCGGCGGAGACGCGCGGTCACCGCGTGCCGGACGTGCTCCTCTCGGGTGACCACGAGGCCGTCCGGAGGTGGCGCCGGCGGGAGTCGCTGCGCCGCACGCTTGTGCGGAGACCCGAACTGCTCTTGGCGGCGGACCTCTCGCGGGAGGACCACGAGGCCCTGCGTGAGTTCGCCGGAGGCGGGGGCGGGCCCGGGGAAGAAGAAAAGGACGAGAGTTAGCGGCCCCAGGGTCGGCGCGGGGAAGGGAGAAGGGGAGAAAGTGGACGTCATCAAGGTTCTCGAAGCCCAGCAGATGAAGGCTGAGCTACCGAAGTTCAACCCGGGCGACACCGTCCGGGTCGCGTTCAAGGTCGTCGAGGGCGGGCGCGAACGCATCCAGCCTTTCGAGGGCACCGTCCTCAGGCGGAAGGGGAGCGGTATCTCCGAGACCTTCACCGTCCGCCGCGTGACCTACGGCGTCGGGGTGGAGCGCACGTTCCCCATCCATTCGCCGCGACTGGAAGGGGTCGAGGTGCTGCGGGAAGCCCAGACCAAGCAGGCCCGCCTCTACTATCTCCGTGAGCGTTCGGGCAAGGCCGCCCGGGTCAAGGAGAAGAGGAAGCAGTACGTAAAGGGCTAGACGCGGCCAGGAGGGGACGAGGGCGTGGCGGGGGCGGAGAGTCGCGTCCGTTCACTGGTCGACCTGACGGAGACCATCCTCATCGCCGTCGCGTTGGCTTTGGTCATCCGGGCCTATGTGGTCGGTTCGTTCGTCGTCGTCGGCGACTCGATGAACCCCAACCTCTTTAGCGGGGAAAGGGTCTGCGTCAGCCGGCTGGCCAGCGCCAGGGGCGGACCGGAGCGCGGCGACATCGTCGTCTTCCGGTACCCTCTCGACCCGAGTCGAGCCTTCGTGAAACGGGTGGTCGGGCTGCCCGGAGACTCGATGGAGATACGGGGCGGCCGGGTCCTCGTGAACGGCAGCTTCCTGTCGGAAAGCTATCCCGTCATCCGGGACCAGTCGAGTTTGCCCGCGACGCGGGTTCCCGACGGGCAGGTCTTCGTCCTGGGGGACAACCGGCCCGTGAGCGAGGACAGTCGGTTCTTCGGTTTTGTTCCGCTAAAGAATCTCAGGGGCGAGGTTTTCCTCGTCTACTGGCCACCCAGTCGGATTGAGTGGGTGGGTGCGAGGGCGGGAGGCCATTGAGCTTGGCACAGCCCTTCGGCGAGATGGTCACCGAGTCGCGGCCAAGCCTGTGGGCTGTCGTCTGGGACTGGACCAAGACCCTGGTCCTCTGCGCCCTCATCGCCCTGCTCCTCCGGGCCGCGGTCGTCGAGTCGTACACCATCGACGGGGCCTGCATGGAACCCACGCTCGCGACCGGCCAGCGCGTTTTCGTCTTCAAGCCCCTCTACCGCTTCACCACGCCCCACCGGGGTGACATCATCGTCTTCCGCTACCCGCTCGACCCCTCCCGCGACTACATCAAACGGGTCATCGCCCTGCCCGGCGAGACCGTCGCCATCACCAACGGGGTCGTCTTCATCAACGGCGAGCCCCTGGACCAGAGCAAGTGGCCCGTGACCATCGATGAGTACCGCTACTCTGAATACCCGGAGCGCCAAGTCCCGGACGGCCAACTCTTCGTGCTCGGGGACAACCGCCCGCAAAGCGAGGACAGCCGTGTTTGGGGCTTCGTGCCGCTGAAGAACGTCAAGGGCAAGGCCTTCATCCGGTATTGGCCCATCTGGCGGCCCGCGTGGCTGGGGTGACGGGCCGGGGACCGGCCGGGCCACCAAGTCAGGCGGAGCGGGGCGGGCAGGCGGCCGCCAATTGGTTTCCAGGTCAGATGGCCCGCACCCGCCGCCTCATCCGCGACAACCTGTCTTTGGTCGGCCTGGTCATCGAGGTGGCCGACGCCCGGGCCCCCCGCGCGACTCGCCATCCCAACCTGGCCGCGCTCGTTCCCGGACGCCCCATCCTCACCGTCCTGGGTAAGGCCGACCTGGCCGATCCGTCGGAGACCAGGGCGTGGGTCACCCATCTCCGAGATGGCGGCCGACCCGAGGACTCGGCCACCCCCTTTTCTTCCGAGGAAGCCCGCGACGCCCGCGAGATCGCCAAGCTCGCCCTGGCCATCGGGCGCAAGCGGGCGGGGATGTCGTCCCAGCGGGCGATGGTCGTCGGTCTGCCGAACGTTGGGAAGTCGACGCTCATCAACCGCCTGGTCGGCCGGGCCTCGGCCCGCACCGGAGACCGCCCGGGCATCACCCGGGGCAAACAGTGGCTCGTCGCGCTGGAGGGTCTCGGGCTCCTGGACCTTCCCGGCATCCTCGTTCCCGGGCGCCTGCCGGACCGGGTCGCTCTCACCCTGGCTCTTCTGGGCATCCTTCCGGCGCAAGCCTTCGACGCCATCACCGTGGCCGAGCACGCGCTGGCTGTCCTCGCGGAACACGGACGGCTCCCGGCCGAGTTGACCGGTGAGGGCACGGCGGACGACGCCCTGATCCGCTACGCCCGCGGGCGCGGCCACCTGCTCTCCGGCGGAGTCCCGGACCTGGAGCGGGCGGCGGTGGCCTTGGTGGGGGCGTTTCGCGAAGCACGGTTCGGCCGCATCACCCTCGAGAGGCCGGGGGCCGGACCGGCATGAGCGGGAAGCCGCGGCTGACGCTCGGCGAGCTGGCGGTCAGGGCGGCCAGGCTGGCCGCCGGCGGGCCGCGTCGGGCCACAGTCCAGAACGTCGAGGAACTCGAGGCTTGGGGCCGTCGCCTGGCCGCCGACCCGCGGGCCGGGGCCCAGGCCCTGGGGGCAAGGTTGCTGGGGGTGGCCAGGGCCTGCCGCCAGGAGAGACGCCGTGTCGCCGCGATGCTGGAGGCGGAAGTGTCTCTCTGTCCAGCGGAGGCCGCCGTGGTGGCCGGGGTGGACGAGGCCGGCCGGGGGCCCTTGGCCGGGCCCGTCGTCGCCGCCGCCGTCGTCCTGCGGCCGGGTGTCGTCGTCCCGGGCCTGGATGACTCCAAACGCATCCCGGAGGACCTCCGGGAGTTGCTGTACGATGACGTGGTGGCCGCCAGCGCCGGATGGGCCGTGGGGGTGGCCGGCCCGGGGCTCATCGAGCGCGTGAACATCCTCCAGGCGACTTACGTGGCCATGCGCCGGGCTCTGGCCGGGCTCGGCGAGCGCCCCGACTACGTCCTGGTCGACGGGTTCCGCATCCCGGGCCTGGAGGGGCCGCAGCGCGGGATAGTGGGTGGCGACGCCCGGTGCGCCTCGATCGCCGCGGCCTCCATCGTCGCCAAGGTGACCCGGGACCGCATCATGCGGCAGGTCGCCCGCCGGTTCCCGGCCTACGGCTTCGAGAGAAACAAGGGCTACGCCACTCGCGAGCACTGGGCGGCCCTCAGACAGTGGGGTCCTTGCCCGGCCCACCGCCGGAGCTTCCTCGGCCGGGAAGCCGCGAGGGGTGAGGCCGAAACG
>Ga0315293_10004787_pt1 | contig 12782 bp, 14 predicted proteins | sample YL17G13_20_MG_FD_203071 | JGI IMG/M metagenome (GOLD analysis project Ga0315293, IMG submission 203071) | Sediment microbial communities from Yellowstone Lake, YNP, Wyoming, USA - YL17G13_20 | ecosystem: Environmental > Aquatic > Freshwater > Lake > Sediment | place: USA: Wyoming | collected... | reverse complement strand
AACTATAACCCAAAAAAACCATTAGGTTACGAGGTAATATCTGATGATGCCGTGGAACCAAATTACAATTACCCAACTGATTCCGGATTTGACTTATATTCAACGATTGACATTCTAATACCTGCTTTAGGTAGAGGATTAATACCTACAGGTCTTAAATTCGATATTCCCGATGGAACGGAGATACAAGTTAGACCTAAAAGTGGGTTGGCAATTAATCAAGGATTAACTGTATTAAACACACCTGGAACTGCAGATTGTGGATATACAGGTGAGATTAAAGTAATCGTTTTTAATACTAATCAAACGGAATTTAAAATTGAAAAAGGGATGAAAGTCGCTCAGGCAGTTCTTTGTCCTGTAATTAATGGAAAATGGGTTGAGTTAATTAAATTAGAGTCAATTGAAGAAAAAGACCGTGGGGAAAACGGATTTGGCTCAACAGGAATTTTTAAAAATTAAAATATGTATTGGTTTTCAGGTATAAATAATCATAATAAAGAATTATATCTTGGATACATTAAAATGTATACTGTTGCTGTATTAAGTTGTAAAAAAACAAACCCAAATATTAAACCGTATTTAATTTTAGATGGAGAAGAGGATGAACATATTCAAAACTTAATTAAGTTAGGTGTTGAGATTATACATCATAAAAGTAATTTCTATAATGATTTAAAGAATTATTATAAGGACAATACAATAGCATTTGGAGCTTTTTTAAGAATTGATATACCTAAAATTTGTGAGAAATTAAACATAGAGGACGATTATGTGTTATATACTGACAATGATGTTATGTTTATAAATGATGTTTCTTTACTGTATGAAAAAAAACCAAATTATTTTCTATGTGCTGGTGAATTTAGTAAAGAATTTTATCATCATTCTATGAATACAGGGGTAATGTGGATTAATTGGAAAAATATGAATAACATATATGATAAATTTGTAGAATTTATTGTTAATAACTTTAATAACTTCCAAACCTATGACCAAGACGCTTTAAAACAATTCTTTAACACAAATGTTGAAGAATTAGATTATAATTTTAACTACAAACCATACTGGGGTCCATCTAATGATATTAAAATATTACATTTTCACGGACCAAAACCTACCTTTACCGAAGAAGATTTTTCAAAATTCCCATATAAAGGATTACTCCAAACTTACTTTTTTGAAATGACAAATTTATTTAATTCATATTATAAAGAACATTTAAAAAACATATAAATATGATACATCAAACAGGATTTTGGCATAAAGAATTTGCCGAACCACATCACATACATAGTCCAAACATCAGTAAATGGATATGTGAATTTTTATCGGAAAATAAAAACAATCAAATTTATGATTTTGGTTGTGGAATGGGAAATTACTTAAATCATTTACATTTAAATGGTTTTACTAAATTAATTGGAATTGAAGCGGAACCACCAAAAAATGATTATGAATTTAGTATTATTAGTCAAAATTTGGCACATCCATTTGTATTAGATGAAAAGGGAATTATAATTTGTTTGGAAGTTGGAGAACATTTACCAAAAGAATATCAAGATGTTTTCTTGGATAATATCTCTAATAATTGTTCTGATTATTTGATTATGTCTTGGGCGGTTAGAAATCAAGGAGGGTACGGGCATTTTAATGAATTAAATAATGATGAAATTATATCTGAAATAATAAAAAGAGGGTTTGTTTATTTACCCGAAAAATCTAAGGAAAGCAGACTTGTTGTTGAAGATTTCTGCAGATACTTCAGAAATACATTAATGATTTTTAAAAAAAATGTTTAAGTTATGATAACCGTAATATATTCAACTCACAAAGACCAAGAGTACAATAATAACTTTAAAGAAAAAATTTCAAAAACTATCGGTATTGATAATTTTCAAATATTAGAATATGTTAATATTAATCAATACAGTCTTGCTGAAGTATATAATAAAGGAATACAAGAATCTAAATTTAATATTGTGGTCTGTTGCCATAATGACATTAAATTAGAAAATGGTTGGGGTAAAAAATTATTAAAAGATTTTGAAGATAATTCTGACTATGGAATTATTGGTAAAGCGGGGTCTTGTTATTTTCCTGAGTCCGGAGTTTATTGGGAAAAAATGAATCAAACAATGGTTGGTCAAGTATATCATCATCCAGAAGGTCAAAAAAAGTGGTTAAGTAAATATTCACCTAAATTACCGTTTTTAATACCTGTTATTACTATTGACGGTTTATTTATTTCATTTGATAAAACAAAGATAAAACATACGTTTGATGAATCAATTGGTAAATTTCATTTTTATGACCATTTATTTTGTTTACCTAATTATTTAGACGGTATAAAAATTGGAGTTACTTCATCATTTGAAATTACACACGAATCTGTTGGCCAGCCAAATCAAGAGTTTTTTGAAAGTAAGGAAAAATTCCTTAAAAAATGGGGTAGTAAATTACCTTTGGATTTAAAACCTGAAAAAATATTTGTAGAAAAAACAAAAAAAAATAAGTTAAAAAATATAAAAAAAGTTGCGGTTATTATACCTACAAAAGGAAAATTAGATATTTTATTTAATTGTTTAAATTCTTTTATAGATAATTGTGATTCAGAATATTATGAAATTTTTGTAGCAGATACTGGTTCATCAGATAATGAAAAAATAAAAATAAAAGAATTTATTTCATTAACTCTCGACAAGGTTAAAATAAACTTAATAGAATACGACTATTATAATTTTGCAAAAATTAACAATGATATTGTAAAAAATTACGTAAATGATGAGTTTGAATTTTTATTATTTTGTAATAATGATATTAAATTGTTAAATGATGTGATTTACGAAATGATTACGGTGTTTAAAGAAAATAAAAATACGGGTACTGTTGGTGCAAGATTATACTTTGAGGATAAAACTGTACAACACGATAGTATTGTTATAATAATAAAAAAACACTCTGAATACGGTAATGTTTTGGGGGTTACTCACGATAATTTAAAATCATATTATAGATATTCCACTATTACTAAAGAAGTTACAGGTTGTACTGGAGCGTTACTTATGATACGTAAAAATGTTTTTATTAAATGTGAAATGTTTAATGAAAAATATATTAGTTGTTTTGAAGATGTTGAATTAAATTTAAAATGTATAACTTTAGGATTAAAGAACTATATATCAGGTAAATCAGTTGCTTACCATTATGAATCAATGACAAGAAATGATGACCCGAATAATTTAAAAAAATTAAATGAAGATTATACGAATAATTTAGTTCCATTTGTAAATCAAAATTTTGAAAAATTTAAAGATAGAATATTATATACTAATTAATATGATAATACACTCACATATTTTAGCCTACAACGAAGAAAAAATATTACCTTTCACTTTGGATTATTATTCAAATATTTGTGATAAAATTTTTATTCACGACAATATGTCTACAGATTCTTCCGATGAAATTTATAAAAAATATCCAAAAGTAACAGTATTAAAATGGAATAGCAATAATCAAATTGACGAAAATAATTATCTTAAAATAAAAAATGAAGAATATAAAAAATATAGTAGAGATGCTGATTGGGTAATTGTTTGTGATTGCGATGAATTCTTATATCACGAAAGCTTATTAAATAAATTGAAAGAATATTATGATAAAGGGGTTACAATACCTTATGTGGTGGGGTATGAGATGATTAGTGAAACCTTTCCTAATTATGATGGTGAATTAATAACTGAAAAAATAAAAATTGGTTACGGAGAGGCTCCAGAACTAAGTAAACACGTTGTTTTTAATCCTAAAATAGATATTAGATATAGTACGGGGGCTCATTCTGCATCATCAAATAACACTATACATTCTAAAGAAAAAGAGTTAAAATTATTACATTATAAATTACTTGGAAAAGATTATATATCGAAAATATATAAAAGTAGGTCTGAAAGATTAAGTGAAATAAATAAAAAATATAGTTGGGGGAACCATTATTTAGATATTAATAAAAAATATGAAATTATGGATATAAATTTAAAATTAAACAATAAAATAATATAAAAAATATGGCACACAAAGAACAACAATTTTTTTTCCTAAATTTAAAAAGTAAATTTCCTGATAGATTTAAGAACTGTAATGTATTAGATATCGGGTCATTAGACATTAATGGAAATAATCATTATTTATTTGAAAATTACAAATATACCGGTGTTGACGTTGGGGAAGGAAAGAATGTTAATGTCGTTTCTAAAGGACACGAATATGTTTCTGAAGAACTATATGACATCGTAATTAGTTCAGAATGTTTTGAACACGATATGTTTTATGATTTAACTATTAATAATTGTATCTCTCTCACTAAATCAGGAGGTTTATTTACATTTACCTGTGCGTCAGATGGTAGACCTGAACACGGAACTAGAAAGACAAAACCTATGGACGCCCCGTTACTAGATACTTTAGGAGAATGGGGTAATTATTATAGAAATCTAAATGAAAAAGATATTAAAGAAGTTTTTAATCCCGAAGAAATATTTTCAGAATATTATTTTGAATATCACCCAACAGCGTTTGATTTATATTTTTGGGGAATTAAAAAATAATTAAATTTTTAATAAGTATATCAAGGGTATTATCCCATATAAATCATTAAAAAAAAACATAATGACAGAAAGAAGAAAAAGACCGACTCAATCACCTAAAGAAAAAGAAAGTGAATACAAACCTACACTAACTAAAAAAGAACAAATAGTTCAAATTATAAAGAAAAAACCTAAAGAAAAATTTTTATCCGAAAGTCAGAGAAAATATTATAATATATTAAAAGATAGTCAAATAACAATATGCTCAGGTCCTGCCGGTGTTGGTAAAAGTTACATAGCTATGAAAGCGGCGGTTGATTTACTTTCAGACACATCTAACTCTTATGAGAAAATAATTATTGTTAGACCAGCTGTTGAAGCAGAAGAAAAACTTGGTTCTTTACCAGGAAATGTCGAAGAAAAATTAGACCCATATATTTTCCCTTCTTATTATCTTTTAAATAAAATCATAGGAAAAGATGCTAGAGAAAAATTAAAAGAAATTGAAGTTATTGAAGTTTTTGCTTTGGCCTATATGAGAGGTATGAATATTGACAACTCGATATTAATATTTGAAGAAGCTCAAAACTCTACACCAAATCAAATGAAATTACTTTTAACAAGAATTGGTTACAACTCTAAATTTTTCATTTCTGGTGATTTGGAGCAATTTGATAGACATAAAGATAAAACTCAAACAGGTTTATGGGACGCCATTCGTAGACACAGTAAAACAAATGATGTCGGGGTTTTTGAATTTGGGGATGACGATGTAGTTAGAAATCCTTTAATTACCAAACTATTAAAAAATTACGAGGACTAATACTATAAACTTTTATTTTTTTTTACTTATACTTACCTAATGAGAATTGGTATTGAATTAAATGGTGTTTTAAGAAATACGATAGATAAGTTTGAAAAAACTTATAAAAAGTTTCTTATAGATAAAACTGACGGAATTGATGAGGAATTATTTAATTACGAAATAAAGTTACCTGTTAAAAGTTTAAACTTAAAAGAATATTTTACATTTCAATCTGATGAAGAATATTATTCATTTTTATATGAAGAGTTCCCAATGGAAATTTTTGGTCACGCACAATCATCAGAATATAGTTCTTTTAACGATTTAAATGATTTTTATTTAGAATTCAGAGATAATAATAATATATTAATAGTTTCTGATGAAATTGGTAAATCAAAACCTGCGTCACTATTTTTCCTCTCAAAGTTTGGATGTCAAATAGAAAACATAAAATTTTATAGTAATTTTACAATAAAATCAATGTGGGATGAAATAGACATTTTACTTACTGCAAATCCTGAACTATTATTGAATAAACCTAATAATAAAATTGTTATAAAATATAAATCATCCTATAACGAAGAAATTAATTCTGAGTTTGAAATAGAACATATCAAAGAACTAAAAAATAAAATAAATCAAATATTAGAAATTTATGATGTTAAAAATAATGAACGAACATTATTACCTTGATTTAGAGGAAATAGATGACTTTATTCAAGTTAAGTCTGATGTACCCCTTTCAGGTGGTAGCGAGTATAGTATAAGTGTTGTTAAATACGAAGTAATTAAGTTGTTACTTGAAGTTCTTATGGAAGAACACGAAGAAGTTGACGATGTATTAGGAGGAAAAGGGAGTAATCATTTATCAATACCTTTTAAACTAGCATTTAACACATTAATAAGTAAAAAATTATTAAAATCATTTTAAAAAATATGGAAGCAAATAAAGTAGAAAAATTAGAACTATCAATTCAAAATTTAAAAGATAAAAAATCAAAACTTTATATTTTTACTCAAGATACTAAGGGAAATCCAAAAGCAAGTATAAGATATAATTACCAATTGGCTTTGACTTTAAAAAATTTAGGATATAATCCAATTATACTTCACGAAAAACCTGACTATACAGGTGTATCACAATGGTTAGGTGAAGAGTATATGACAGAATTACCTCATAAATCAATTGAAGGTGAGAACTTAGAGGTATCTCCTGACGATATAATATTAGTTCCTGAAATATATGGATTTGTTATGGAACAAATTAAAGATTTACCTTGTGCGAAAATTGTACTTTGTCAGGCATACGACCATATGATGGAAACATTAAAACCAGGATTTGGTTGGGCTAATTATGGGTTTTTAAAGTGTATAACTACTTCTGAATTCCAAAAAGAATACATTAGTTCTGTTATGAGAAATGTTTCAATTGATGTATTAGAACCATATATCTCAGATTCATTTTCCAAATCAAACTATCCGCAAAAGCCTGTTATTGCTGTTCATTCGAGAGACCCAAGGAAAAGTGTTAATTTGATTAAATCGTTTTATTTAAAGTACCCTCAGTACAGATGGATAACTTTTAGAGATATGAGAGGATTATCTGAAAATGATTTTTCTTCTTTTCTTAAAGATTGTTTTTTAAGTGTTTGGGTTGATGAGTCAAGTGCTTATGGAACGTATCCTTTAGAATCTATGAAATGTGGAGTACCAGTAATTGGTAAAGTGCCAAATCTTTTCCCGTCTTGGATGAAGGAAGATAACGGGATATGGACATCCGAAGAAAATAAAATTTGCGACTATATTTCAGATTTTATACAAAATTGGTTGGAGGATAATATAAAGCCCGACCTTTATGAAAATATTGATAAAACAGTTTCTGAGATTTCAAATAAAATTAAATTTGAAGATAAAATAAATGAGTTGTTTTCTGGGTATTTTAAAACAAGATTAGAATCATTTGAAGAACAATTAACTAAATTAAAAAATTAATATAATATGGAAAATAAATTTGATGTTTCAGTAATACTACCAATTAAAAGTGCTTCGGCAAAAGATTTTGATATTTTTATTAAAAAATCAATAGAATCGATTAAGTTACAAAAAACAGGGATTAATGAATTAATAATTGTACATACTGATGAAGAATTACTTGTTAAATTTTTGGATGAATATCCATTTGAAGATTTAAATGTTAAAAGATTAGTTTGGACATCTGAGCCGAACTTTTCAAAACAAGTTAACTTTGGCATTGAAAATGCAACATCAAAATGGGTTTCCATTTTAGAATTTGATGATGAATATTCAAGTATTTGGTTTAAAAATGTTAAAACTTATTCTGAAAGTTACGGTGACGTACAGGCGTTTTTACCTGTAGTTATTGATGTTGATGATAAAAATATGTTTGCTGGTTTTACAAACGAGGCAACATTTGCATCATCTTTCGCTCAAGAAATGGGTTTTTTAACAAATGAAATTTTACACGAATACCAAAATTTCCAAACATCAGGTATGGTAATAAAAAAAGAGACTATTGAAGAATTTGGTGGATTTAAATCTAATTTTAAATTAACTTTTATTTATGAGTTCTTATTAAGGATGACATTTAATTCTGTAAGAATTATGACAATACCAAGAATAGGTTACAAACACATTAACTTAAGAGAAGGTTCTATTTTTTGGAACTATAAACACGGAAACGACATCCTTTCCGAATCGGAAGTTAGATTTTGGATAGAATCTGCTAAGAAAGAATATTTTTTTAAAGATGAAAGGTCGTTAAATTTTGAACCAACAATTTAATGGAAAACATAGTATCATCAGGTATCACGGAAGACACTAAATCTGATTCTAAAAAAAGAGGTAGAAAAGCAAAACAAGACAATTATTTTGACATACGGGAAGAAAATGCTGTACGACAATTTTTAATTGAACCTTCTTCAGATGAAAGAAACAGAATTTATAATCAGTTTTTACGTGACCCATTGGATAAAATGATATCTTCCATAATTAGAAGATATAAGTTATACAGAAGAGATATGGATTTTCAAGAAATTCACGTTGATACTCATTCTTTTTTAATGACTAAAATAGATAAGTTTAAACCAGCAAAAGAGAAAAAAGCTTATTCCTATTTTGGTACTATCTGTAAGAATTATTTAATGGGTCAAATAATAAAAGACCAAAAAGAACTTAATAGAAAAATATCATACGAAGATATATCGTCATCAATTGAAGAAAATATAAAATTCTCGTACTCAATAGAAAAAGATAATGTTGATTCAGAAGAAATCATTAAAAATTTTATCGAAGAATTAAAACTTTTTATATCCGAACAACCATTAAGTGATAATGAAACAAAGTTGGGAATTGCTCTTTTAGAGTTGTTTGAAAATTACGAACAAATTTTTACTGGAAATGGTAATAACAAATTTAATAAAAATGTAATTTTACTCTCTTTAAGAGAAATGACTAATTTAACTACTAAAGAAATTAGAAACTCTATGAAAAAATTTAAGAAACTATATTCTTTCATTTTGGGAAACAGTTTAAAATAATTTAGTATTATAATATTTATAATATTATGAGTAGACCTAAAAAAAAAGAAATTAAATTTTCAAAAGATTCTATACTTTCAATTTTACAAGAAATTTATAATGAACTTGTAGAACAAAGGAACACAGCAATTAGAATCCAAAACAAAATGTTGTCAATGATGAAGGATTCAGAAGATATGCAAACTATTGGTCCTGTAATCAAAGAACAACAAAAAATTATAAATGACTGTGTTGAAAAAAAACTTTCATTATCTAAATTACAATCTTCAATATGGGAAAAATCTCAAAATGATGCTGAAGATTTCACATTGGGTGATTTAGACGATGACTTAGTTCAATCTATTATCAATAGAGATGTTGAGAACACAGATAATATTTACAAATTAAATAAGTAATGTCTGTTGATTTACAAAATTCATACGATTCCGCACAAAGCCAAATTAGGGCGTCTCAAACTTATCTTCAAATAAAAAAAGATAATGATTCGTTAAAAAGACAACAAGCTGACAATCAGGAACAAGATAAGAACAAAATTACCACAGGATTAGAACAAGCGAAAGATGCTCAAAAAAGATTTCAAAAACAAGTGAAATCTCAAATGGACCAACTTTTAAATATTGCTCAATCCGCAGGAGCTTCAGGCTCCTCAACTCTTGGTTTCATAAAAAGCGCTTTTATTAAGGCAGCATTAAATGTTGAACCAAAAATTTACCCAATTTTATTAAAGGAAGTTGTGTCAGCATTAGGATGTTCCCAACAACAAAAATACGATACAACAAGACCAATATATATTAAAATACCAAGTTTAGATTTATTTAAACTTTTATATAAAGACCCTTCAGATTCTATAGGTACTATTCAATACGAAAAAGACCCTCCAATTAAGGGACAAATACCTTACAGTATGAACCGCCAAATGTGGCAAAGACTCCAAAATCAGAATCAAAAGGCAGAAATTTTTGGAAAATCAGGTCAAAAATTATTCGATATCAGTTATGTAAGAAGTAATGGTGTTATTACAAATGATTATTTTAAAATAGAATTTACTCAAAAACAAAACAGTGCGGAAAAAATAATTGATTTTTTAACGGATTACTATAAGTCAATTAAACTTGTAGATATGAATAATTTATTTCAAATGTTAATTGATATGATGTGTGGTGCGGTATCATTTGAAGCTAAATTAGGTTATGGCGAAATAGAAGAAAGAAATAAATTTGCATTATTATTACAAAGAATATTAGGATTGTGTTTTGATAGTAAAAAAGAAATTGATGTCACAGGTAACGCAAAAGTTGCGGAACTTGATGGGGTTGATGATTCTTTTTTTGATTTTTCAGATATTGATTTAAGATATATTGACCAAGTTACGAATAATATGAGAACCGGAGTAATAGAGTTTGAAGAATGTCAAAACGTATTACTCCCTGTCGATAGTAAATCACTTATTGATGAATTAGCTAAAATTGAACAAATTACAAGAGTTGATGATAAAGAAACTTTAATAAACAATTTAACTAATATATTAACAGATAACGAAAAATGGAAAATATTAGTACCTAATTCTGTAGATATTAAATTATCGGTTGATACAAGCTTTATAACTAACCTACCCAAATCTCTTGTATTTGCAATACTATCACCTAAAGTATTACTTCCATTATACGCAATGTTGGGAGTACTGTCTCAGTACGATTTTGAAAAAGTATCGGGTACAATATCTTTCTCAAAAATATTCAAAAAATTTAACCTTCAAATGGCGTCAAAGATTGGTTCATTATTTATTGAAGAACTTTACGCAATAATAAAAAAAGATATTAAACGATTGTTACAATCAATTGAAAGGGATATGGAAAGAGATGCTGTTTTAAAAAAATATGCATATATAGCTTATTTAATTGAATTAATTTTGATAATAATAAAATTCATTAGTGATTGGAGAAAATGTAAAAGTGTTATTGATGACATTTTGGCACTGTTAAATTTGGCCGGTAGATATATAAAAAGTCAATTACCCCCATCTTTGGTTGCCGGAGCAGAACTATTACCAGGATTTTCACCATCAAGAGCAATGATAAGCACTATTGAAGAAATGCAAAAATTAGGAATCCCAACTGGGCCTATGCCAAGTGGTGCCCCCAATTTATCTATGCAAAAAGTATTGGCTCAAATACAAGGTTCTGATAAAGAAGGTAAAAGTCGAAAAACACAAGTTTTTATTAAACCATTAACAGTAACACCGGCAGGTATTACTTTACCGGCAGGGAATATTTTTGGAGTTGTAATGTAATATGGAACCAAGAGAAAAAATTAACGAAGTAATTAAAAATTTATCTGATAGTTCAAATAAAGATATTGCATATTGTTTAGAATTTTTAACTGAAGATTTTGAGCAAACAAAAAACGCAATATTAAAATTAACTACACATTTAGATAGTACTGAGTTATTATATAATAAGTTATTATCGGAATTCGAAAAAAGAACAAATGGCAAATCAGTTACAAAATAAATATATATTTACCGCAACGGTTGTTGATAATAAAGACCCATTAATGCTTAATAGGGTTAGAGTTTCTTTTGATTCTCAATTAAGTAACATAAATAATCAATCTATTTTAGACGCTATTAATAATGTTATTGATGGCAGAAAAACAAAAACAGAAGATAATAAAGATTTATTACCTGAATTTAAGTGGACCAAAATTGATTCTTTTTGTTTTTTACCGTTACTTCCTGTTTTTATAAAAACAACACCTAAAATTGGTGAATCAGTTAATATTCTTTGGCCAAATCCAGATATTAAGTTTAACGAACAATATTACATTCAAGGAGTTTTTTCATCGGTACTCACAATTTTTAATGAGAATTCGGCCTCACAAAGAATGTTTGCAACAAAGGATAGAATTATTGATGCAAAATTACTTAAAAATCCAAGTACAGATGCTTACTATAAAGAAACAACGAAAGGTGTTTTTATTGAACCTGAAGATATTGGATTAGTTGGAAGAGGTACTTGCGATATAGTACTAAAAAATAACGATGTTTTGATAAGAGCCGGAAAATCGGATAAGAGTCCTGATAGTTCAGCAAAAGAAATTAAAGTTAAAACATCAAGAAGTTTTTTACAATTGTCAGACTTTTCAAATAGAATTGATGATAATGGTTATGTAGAGGCAAAAAGATTAGAAGAGAATGTTCAATATGTACCGTCTTTAGTTGAGTGGCAAATATTAAACCCTGAAAATCAATTTAATAATTTTACTTTAATAATTTATTTATATTCTTTAATTCAGAAAAAAGAATATACTACTAAAACATTACAAATAGACACTAATGTTAATCAGTCTGATAAAAGTTTAACCTTAAAACAACAATTTTCGGGTCTTAAATCCTCTGAGGTTGTAGATACCGTGAATAAATTTATTGGGCAATTTAATGATGGACAAATAAATATGCCACTACATCCTATTGTTAATTTAAGTAGTACTAATAGATTCCCTGTTATTTTTAGACCCGACTCATTTACTTATAAATGGATATCAAAAGGTAGTTCTTCAGGCACTGTTGAATATACTAATATTATAGATATTAAAAATAAAATATTTTTTAAAAGTCAAAAAAATGGTTTTGGTTTAATTTTTTCTCAAAATAAAGCTGGCCAACAACCAAATGTCAGAAAAGAAAAACTAAAAGATTTTAAGTTCTCAACTGTCCCAACGACCTATACAATTATTGGTGCTGATAAATTTGTGTTATTATCACACGAAAGTCAAATACCAAGTAAAAGCCCAATTACTCTTGATGCCTCAACTGTATACGGTATTTCACAAACT
>Ga0315293_10004786_pt1 | contig 12782 bp, 9 predicted proteins | sample YL17G13_20_MG_FD_203071 | JGI IMG/M metagenome (GOLD analysis project Ga0315293, IMG submission 203071) | Sediment microbial communities from Yellowstone Lake, YNP, Wyoming, USA - YL17G13_20 | ecosystem: Environmental > Aquatic > Freshwater > Lake > Sediment | place: USA: Wyoming | collected... | reverse complement strand
CTGGGGATGGCGCCGCTGCTCGATGCCGCCCGGATGCAGTATTTTATCGCCCAAGCCTTGAAAGTTTCCGTTAAGGACGTTTATGCGGAGGTCCTCGGGAGCCACGGAGATCTAATGGTGCCCGTTCCGCGGCTTTCAACAGTCAAGGGAAAACCGCTGACCGAATTTATGACTCCCGAGCAGATCAAGTATGCGGTGGATAAGACCGTTAACGGCGGAGCGGAGATAGTGGGATTATTGAAAACCGGATCCGCTTACTACGCGCCAGGCTCCGCCGCCGCGAGAATGGCCGAAGCGATCGTCAAAGATAAAAAAGAAATCATTAATACCTGCTGTTATCTTAATGGAGAATACGGGCTAAAAGATGTGTATATGGGGGTGCCGGCAAGGTTGGGGCGGGGAGGGGTGGAGGAAATAGTTGAGCTCAAGTTAACCGACGAAGAAATGAAGGGCTTACAGGCTTCAGCCCGAGCCGTGAGGGAATTATGCGAGAAATTGCCGCTTTAAAAATTACCGAGGCCGTAAAAAACCTCTGCCAGGAAGCTAACTACAATTTAGCCGAAGATGTACTGGAGGCGATAAACCAAGCTTTGGCGGAAGAGGAATCCCCGCCGGGCCGGGAAATCTTGCGCGAGATCATAAAGAATGCCGAGATCGCGCGTAAAGAAAAACTGCCCATCTGCCAGGATACCGGTCTGGCTATTGTATTTTTGGAGATCGGACAGGAAGTGCGGATTGTAGGCGGGGATTTGCATGAGGCAATTAATCAAGGGGTCAGCGAAGGTTTTGCTAATCTGCGCAAGTCAGTTGTTTTAAGTCCTCTAAAGCGCGTCAATACCAACGATAATACTCCAGCCATTATTCATTTAGATACAGTTCCGGGAGATAAGATAAAGATCGGGGTTCTGGTCAAGGGCGGGGGCGGGGAGAATGCCAGTTCGCTTAAAATGTTCCTGCCTACCGCATCCTCTGAAGACATTATCAAATATGTGGCGGAAGTGGTGGAGAAAGCCGGTCCCCAATCCTGTCCGCCGGTAATCGTGGGGGTGGGGATGGGTGGTTCTTTTGATTATGTGACTTATCTGGCCAAAAAAGCTTTAACCCGGCCGGTAGCACGGCATCACAGCCAGTCCGACATCGCCAAATTAGAAAAGGAAATGCTCAAGAGAATAAATGAAACCGGGGTGGGGCCTATGGGGCTGGGGGGAAAAGTTACCGCCCTGGCAGTGCATATAGAGACCTATCCCTGTCATATCGCCAGCTTGCCGGTGGCGGTAAATCTGGAATGCCACGCCCATCGTTATAAGGAGATAGTTCTTTGAAGAAAATCAGCACGCCCTTAACCGATGAGGCGGTTAAAGAGCTAAAAGCCGGAGATCAGGTCTTGATCACCGGAACTTTATATGTGGCCCGGGATGCGGCGCATCAGAGAGGGCTTGATTTTCCCATGGCCGGACAGATTATTTTTTACGCCGGGCCGACGCCGGGCAAGCCCCTTGGTTCCATCGGTCCCACCACCGCCTCCCGGATGGATCCCTTCACTATTCCGCTTTTACAAAAAGGCTTAAAGGGGATGATAGGGAAGGGGGCTAGGAATAAAGAGGTAAAAGAGGCGATTAAAAAATTTAAAGCCGTCTATTTTGTAGCCACCGGGGGAGCCGCCGCGCTTATGGGCAAGACGGTCAGAAAAGCAGAAGTAATAGCTTATCCCGATCTGGGACCGGAGGCGGTTCTAAAGATTGAGGTTTTGGATTTTCCGGCCCTGGTTGCCTATGATATCCATGGAGGAGATTTGTTTGAGGAAGGGAGAAAGAAATATCAAGTCAATAAATAACCATTTGAGGATTGGAATTTGTTTGGTGATTGTATCTTGTTTCTTGGGATTTTACTCTTTCGCGCAAGCGAAAGAGTATGACGGTCTCTGGTTCCTGGGCTTCAATCTCCACAAAGACATTTTTTCGGATGTTAGTGTGCGGCAGGCCGTAAATTATGCCATTGACCGCCAGCAGATCGCCACCAAAATTATCAGTGATGAAACGACTCCCAACGGCGTGATCCCCCCCGGCATGCTGGGATACGATCCCAAGCTGGCCGATTATGGCTATAATGTAAAGAAGGCCAAGGCGCTTTTTAAAGATGCGGGATTTAAGGGGGCCACCCTTTCGCTTCTGCACACTGATGGGCTAAAAACCATTGAGATCGCCAAACTTATCAGGAAAAATTTAGCGACGGTGGGGATCAAGGTGATTTTAAAGCAAGTGCCTTACAGCGACCAGGAAAAGTGGAACGCCGAATTGCAGTCGGGACGGCATCATATGTTCCTGATGGGCTATAAGGCCTCGCCTCCGGGAGAACTCCTGCTGGGGGATAAGAGCACGAAATTTTTCCATCGCTTGTCCTGTGAGAAAGCCCCGGATATTGCAAATCAGGTCTTTTTCGGCTCCTACGAAGAAGCCGCGGCGGCCGGATATTCCCCCTGCCGCATCTGCAACCCCAAGCCCGGCGAAAAGTATGACACTTATGCCCTGCTCCAGCCGCTTTTTAACTCCAAAGGGGAGGCCAACTTTACCTATTATATAAATGACCGGGTGGACCTGCTTTTGGACCAGATATCCGAGACAGACCTCAAATTGGAGCGCCTGCGGGCAGAGAAGCTCAAGGAGATCAATCGCCTGATCTTAAAAGACGCCCCTACCGTCAATCTGTTTTATATCACCAAACTATGAAAGACAGTCTGGATTACTTTATAAAGGTAAAATCCGAGGAGATATATTTCTGGTGCCCGTTCCTGGAGGCCTTTGAGGGGATGCTGGCCCTGCGGACGCCCGAGCCGCCGCGGGGCGGGGAGGGGATCCTGCATATCATGGTCTCGCCGGATTATAAGGATCAGTTTGAAAGGTTGCTTGAAAAATATGGATTGGAACTTAGAAATATTCCGCCCGCGTGAATACTGGACTTCCATTTATCAGATAGATTTCAACCGTCTGCGGAGAAACGGGTATTCCGCTATTTTGATGGACCTGGACGAAACCCTTCTGCCGCGTGAGATGCGTGATATCACTCCGGTGCTTTTCGCTTTTATCGAAGGGCTGAAGGATAAGGGTTTCAAGCTCTGCCTGCTCAGCAACAGCCTGCATCCCGAAAGGGTGGAATATGTGGGCCGCACCTTAAAGATCCCCTATATCACCCTGTCGGCCAAACCCCTGCCTTTTGCTTTTGAAAAAGCGCTGAAGATCCTGGGGGCGACCAAGGCGGAAACCCTGGTTATCGGCGATCAGCTTTTTATGGATACTTTGGGGGGGAATTGGGTCGGTCTTTATACCATTCTGGTAAAACCCATGTCCCGCGATACTTTTTGGCTGAGGCGGTGGATGCGGTGGGGGGAGAGGTGGGTTTTGCGGCAACTTAATTTAGAAGCTTGACAATCGGCAGGGGCATCTTATAATTAAGTCACCTTTATGAAAAGAGCGCTACTTATTACAGCTCTGTTCTTAATATTAATTTCCTCACAAGGGTTTGCCATCCACGCAACTTATACTGTTACCAATTGCGCCGACAGCGACACAGCAGGCACTTTAAGGTGGGCGATAAGCCAGGCGGAGTCCGCGGGTGGGAACTCCGAAATCATTTTTGACATTACAACTCAAGAAGCCAGCTATTCTTCGGGCGAATCTTATTCAGGGCTTGTTACGACCGAAGCTGCGACCTCATGGTTTAGAATCATAATCAATTCGGCGCTTCCAACAATTAGCGTCAGCTCAGTTAATATCCAAGGTTCAACGCAGACCCGGGAGGCCACAAATGATAAAAAGGTTGAGCTGCGCTCCAAAAGCGGCGGCGGGATTAACTGCATTACCATAACCGGCAATAATTGCACGGTTGAAGGACTGGTAATCAATGGTTTCAGCGGCAGCGATGATAAGGGAATAGTTATCAATGGCGGCGGCAGTAATGTTGTTTCCGGGTGTTACCTGGGGATCTCAGCTACAGGCGAAGCCGCCTATGCGAATTATTATGGCATATATATATATAATGGGGCCAGCTACAATATAGTCGGCGGCAACACCAGCGCCGAGGGAAATGTTATCTCCGGCAATACTATCGGCGTATTTGTTAGTGGGACTCTTTCCCACTATAACATTCTTAAAAACAACACAATCGGATTGAACTGGAGTAGAACCAGCAAAATTCCGAATACTGATACAGGCGTTAAATTAGATAATACTTATTATAATAAGATTGGGGAATCCGCGCCGGGAAGGGGCAACACCATTGCTGGCAATGATACGGGAATAGATATTGTTGGCGCATTAAGTACCACTAATGAAGTCCTGGGGAATTTTATAGGCACCACCTCCGGCGACGCCACCGGCTTGGGGAACACCACTGGTATCCGGATATCAGTGGTTCCCAACAATAAGATAGGGGATGGAACCGACAATGGGCGAAACATTATTTCAGGAAATACATATGGAATTTATTTGGTTGGGGGCTGTCAATATAACGAAATCCTGGGAAATTATATCGGCACAACATCAAGCGGAGAGGCGGCTTTAGCCAATGATTACGGTATATTTTTAAGTAGCAATCCTAAATATAACAAGATAGGGAATAGTACCGGGGGCGGCAATGTTATTTCGGGTAACATCCATCAGGGAATTTATATAATAGGTTCGGGGACCGCCAGCAACGAGGTCTTGGGGAATTATATAGGGACAAATAAAAATGGAACAGCGGGCTTGGGAAATGGTTCGTATGGAATATATATTTTGGGCGGCGCTAACAGAAACAGGATCGGCGATGGCACTCTTGGCGGGCGGAACATTCTTTCCAATAATGCTACAGGTGTATATATTACCGAGAATGATACCAACAGCAATGAGGTGCTGGGGAATTATATAGGGACAAATAAAAATGGGACAGCAGGCCTGGGAAATGGCGGCTGTGGAATAGGGATATCTTGGGGCGCCAGGTATAATAAGATCGGGAATGATATTGGCGGAGGAAATGTTATTTCGGGAAACGGCGAAAAAGGCATTTTTATTTTTGAAAACAACTCCAACTATAATGAAATTTTGGGGAATTATATTGGGACCACCGCCAGCGGGGAAGCAGCTATACCAAACACACAGGATGGGATTCGAATTTCCGGGTTAACCGGCACCTGCGGCTATAATAGGATAGGGAATGGAAGCGATGGCGGAAGGAATGTTATCTCGGGGAATTCATTGTATGGCATAAATTTTGAATCAAATGCCAACAGCAATGAAGTCAGCGGGAATTATATAGGAACTGGCGCCGGTGGCAGCAGCACCGGCCTGGGGAATAGCCGAGATGGGGTTTATATAACCGGGTCTTCTGACAATCGAATTGGAAGTACAACTGCCAGTTATCCAAATATTATTTCAGGAAATACCTGGGATGGGATTGATATTTATAACGCAACCAGCAATGAGGTCCTGGGGAACTATATCGGGACAGATGCTCTTGGGACGGTTGGTTTGGGAAATCATCGGACGGGGGTGAGGATTGATAATGGGTCAAAATATAATAAAATCGGAAATGGAACAGGCGGCGGGAAAAATGTTATTTCCAGGAATACTAGTGAAGGGATATTAATCAAAGATCCCGGGACAGATTCAAATCAGGTGCTGGGCAATTATATTGGAACTACAGCAAGCGGCGAAGCAAGTTTGGGCAACGGCCTTGATGGAGTTACAATTCGTCTTGGCGCTCAGTCGAATATTGTTGGGGATGGGAATGTTATTTCCGGCAACTCCGGCAGCGGAGTAAGGATATATCAGACCGGAACAGGGACTAATGAAGTTAGAGGTAATTATATCGGAGTTGGGGCGGGTGGGACAACCGCTATCGGCAATACACAATTTGGAGTATATCTTTCTAATGACGCTTCCAATAACCGCATCGGTCCGGCGAATATTATTGCCAATTCCATATTATTGGATGGGGTTTGCGTGGATGGCGCCAGTACCTTTAATAATCTGATCACGCAAAATTCAATCTATTCTAATGCTGGCAAAGGAATTACATTGGTGAGCGGCGCCAACCATGGGATTGGAACCCCGGAGGTAACCTCCTTTACCATATATCAATATGGGGGGGGAGGGGATTGGCTTCATCTTACCGGAACAGCAACTTCTTTTGCTCATATTGAGCTTTTTGGGCCTGATCCCAACGGTCAAGGGGCCCAATACCAGGGCAGCGTTGAAGCCGATGCTTTGGGGAATTGGGGAGGAGATTCGTATAACACGGGTTGTGCAACCAATGCGGCCATAGTTGTTACACAGACCGCCACTTTAACAGGTGACACCTCTGAATTTTCTTCGCCCAAATTGATTACGCTTCTTACTTACCAGCCCGACAACATGATAGGGACGCTGGAATCGGGGACGGATTATTTTTATCCCAATGTTTTTGAATCTACCCCTGCAACTCAGATCAAAGCCCAAGCGATGGGAACGACGGAGGCCGCCACTTATTACTTTAAGGTCATAAATACGGGCAGTCCGGAAGTTATAATAATTACCGGAGAAGCCGGGGGCGGGCTTTTTACGGTCAAGTATTATGATTCTAAAACCGCAACCCACGAGATAACCTCAGACATGACCGGGGCGGGATTTTTGGCTTCTTTGGAATCCAATGCCAGTGTGGAGGGAATGGTGGAGTTAAGATATTCGGGATCGGTCAATGTCACTAAGGACCTAACCCTAACCGCGGTTTCAACCCATGATGCGGGCAAGGTGGATGTGGTCTTAGCTTCCACGACATTTTATGCGACGCCCTACCAGCCCGATGTGATGATAGCAACTCTAGAATCGGGTGCCGATTACATACTGGAAGGGCCGCCTTATGAAACAATTCCGGTGGTGCAGGTCAGGACTCGTTCAGTGGCCAGTAATGAGGCCGCGGTATTTTACTTTAAGTTAAAGAATGCCGGGAGCCTGGCCGAGAAAATCCGTGCGAGCGCCGAGGCCGGCAGCGGCAATTTTACGGTAAAATATTACGGCTCCAAGACCGGCACCGATGAGATCACCTCTGACATAACCGCTCCCGGTGGCGTGCTTTCTCCCCTTGAGATCCAGCCGGGCTCGAGCGCTGAATGCCGGGCGGAAATAACCTACTCGGGCAATACTATTGCTACCAAGGAGATTGTCTTTACGACAGCATCTTCACATGACGCTGTTAAGATTGATGCGGTAAAGGGTATAATAACCTTTGTGCCCCTGCCACCGCCCACCCCTGGTGGTCACGCCGATCATTTCACGGCAGTCTTTCCCGGCAGCGCCATAGCGGGGGTGCCATTTGCCGTTACTCTGAATGCTTTAAATGCTGCCGGAAGTCCTGAAACTAATGTAACCGTTATCACTTATGTTTCGGTTGATTCGGGAACTATCTCTCCTCCTTCCATCGAGGCCTCTGGCTTTGTAAGCGGAGTGTGGAGTGGAAATATAACTTTGGGCCGGCCTGGACTGAGGATTGTAACTGTGACCCAGACCGGATGCGTTACCATGACAGCGGAGGTGCTCACCTACAACGCCACCCAGGAATACACCAATCCCGCCATTCCGGGCTTGAAGATCACCATCCCGTCCGGCGCCACATCATCTGATGTGACGGTTACCGCCTCGATCGTAACCGATCCTTCTTCAGGCAGGACTCCCGCGGGATTCAGCATAGGCGGTAGTGTGATCGAGATCGGGCCTTCCGGGACAGTGTTCTTGATACCAGTTACCGTGATTATCCCCATCAGCGGGCCGCTGGCGGATCCCAGGGTGTACTATTGGAATGGCTCAACCTGGAGCAGTGACGGCATAACGATCATATCTGTCACTGATACTTTGTTAACCTTTACCACCACGCACTTTACTCCCTTTGCCCCCATGGGAGCCCTGCCGGATAACTATGTAAGGTTTGCCCCCAATCCCTACAATCCCAACAACGGTTCGGGGAGGTTCTGGTATTGGCTGGATGCCAATGCTGACACCAGCGTATACATTATAGATCTGGGCGGCACCCTGGTATGGAAGAGATCCTTCTCTTCAGGGGTAAATGGCGGCAAGAAGGATGGGAATAACATCGAGTTTGACGGGAAGACGGCCTGGGGAGATGTTTTGGGCAATGGGGTCTATTTGTATAAGATTGTGCAGGATGGAAAGAGTATTGGAGGCGGCAAGATAGCGGTGATAAAATGAATAACCAAGATACAAGAAACAATAACCAAATAAAATTCCAAATTCCAAACTTCAAGTATGGTTATTGGTTATTAGTCATTGGTTATTCCTTGGTGATTGTTTCTTGGTTATTGGTTATTTCCGCTCAAGCTTCCCAAATCCTCGATCCCACTGACATCGGGGTAGGCGCCAGACCCCTAGGCCTGGGAAAGGCCTATACCGCCATCGCCAACGACGGTTCGGCGATATTTACCAACCCGGCGGGGCTATCCCAGGGCAGTAACCTAAAGCTCATCAGCATGGCAGGAAATGTAATGTCAGAGGTGCCCTATACTATGTTCGGGGGCAGCTATCCTCTCCTGAACGGGACTCTGGGTTTTGGTTATGTAGGATTGGGGGTTTCGGGGATCAAGGAGGCCTATCTTTCAGGAGGCACCCCGGAAGTCACCGGCAAAGAAGGATCCTTTACCAACAGTGCTCTCAACCTAAGCTATGCCACAGACCTGGAAAAAGTTCCTTATCTCAACAAGATGGGCACCGGTATCTTCAGGGAAGCCAAGGTAGGAGCCACATTCAAACTTATCAACCAGGGCTTCTCAGGCACCGCCAGCTTTGAGGGGGGTGGAGGAACGGGCTTTGACCTGGATCTGGGCACCCAGGCCAAGATCAATGAAGACACCACGGCCGGACTGACCGTAAAGAACCTCATCCCGGGGAACAACTTTAAATCAGACGAGCTGCCTATGTCTATTACCGCTGGAGTATCCAAAAACTTCACTAAATTCAATCTTTTAACCGCGATGGATGCGGAGATCTCCCGGACTCTATTATTCCATCTGGGTTGTGAATGGAATCCCATCCAGTTGTTAAAGATCAGGCTGGGACTGGATCAGAAGCCGTCGGCGGGCTCCTCTATCACCAACCTGGCGGCGGGAATGGGGATCAGCTTCAAGGGCTTCACTTTTGATTACGCCTATCATACCTATGCGGAGCTTTCTGAATTTACCACCCATTTCTTCTCGATAGGATATGTGGGCGAAGAGAAGAAAATAGAAGTTAAACCAGTGATAGCTCCTGCTCCTCAGCCAACGCCGGTACAAATCACCCCACCTGCTAAATCTGTACCTATTAAGAAAACACCCGTCAAGGCTAAAAAGAAGTAAAAGTTCAGTAAAGATTCTTGAGCGCGGCTTTGATTATTTCCTCAACTGATTTTAAACCCTCTAATTTATCTTTTAAGCCGGTGATGGCTTCGCGGGCTTCGCGCGGGGTCAATCCCAGCGTCATAAGGCCTGACATGGCGTCGGAGATCAGCGTGGTGTCCCCGGAAATACCCACGGTCATCTGCGCGGGTTTTAATCCGTAGGTCTTGGCCAGCTTTTCCTTGAGTTCAATTATTATGCGTTGGGCGGTTTTTTGCCCGATACCGGGTACGGTTACGAGGAGATCCACGTTCCCCTGGGTGATGGCGGCCACCAGTTTATTTAAAGGAGCGCCGGAGATCAAGGCCAGGGCCCCTTTCGGCCCTACGCCGCTTACGGTCAATAAAGTGGCGAAAAGATTGCGTTCCTCTTTGGAGATAAAGCCGTAAAGGGACAAAGAATCCTCCCGCACCACCTGCTCGGTATAAAGTTTTACTTTTTCTCCCGGCTGTGGCAGGGAGTCCAGGGTGGAGGAGGGGGCGAAGATCTTATAACCCACGCCGGCCACATCCACCGTTACGAAATTTTTGTCTTTATGTTCCAGCACCCCGGCAACATGAGAGATCATTTTGTTTTTTCCTTTAAGCGATAGGAGTTTTGATGACAGAGAGCTATCGCCAGAGCGTCGGCCGCGTCATCCGGTTTGGGTATCTCTTTTAATTTCAAGAGATTTTTAACCATCAGCTGCATCTGTTTTTTATCCGCCCTGCCGTAACCGGTCACCGCCAATTTGACTTCCAGCGGAGTATATTCCGCCACCGGTATCCGGGATTGAGAAATGAGAAGCATGATCACCCCGCGGCTTTCGCCAACTTTAAGCGCGGTCTTGGTATTTTTCGAAAAGAAAAGCTTTTCCACTGCGACGGCATCGGGCTTATGTTTTTTCAGGATAGCTTTAAGCTGTTCTTCAAGTATGGTCAGCTCATTCTGAGTGCGGATGCAGCCGTAATCGAGCGCCTGATCTTCTTCGACCAGGCCGTAACCTACAAGTGCCGATCCGGGATCGATCCCCAGGATTTTCATGCCTTTATTTTATCACAAATTGATCTCTACATTGCCGGAAATGTCGGTGGTCTTGTAATCCGGCTGATAGCTTTCCTCCCGGTTGCCCAGCAGGGAAACATGCAGATATTCGGAAATATCGTACTTGGCGCGCAGGGAATAGGTGTATCTTTCGGTTGCGGCCCCGGCATAAGATTTGGAATAGGTATAATCTCCATCCATCCGGAAAACATCTACGAAGCGGTAGATAAATCCTGCTCCCGGGGAGAGCGTATAAGTGTCGCGATTGGCCGCGGCCAAAAGATTGGAGCTCTGGGAATAAGCATAGGAGGCGGAGAAAGTCCAAAAATCGGACAGATTTAAAATGCCTTTTAAAGAAAGGGTCTGGGTCAGCGTATTTTGGGCGTCGTCCCAGGCTTCCCCGGAGCCCTGTTTGGCAATTTTATTGGAATAACTGCTGTCGATGGCGAATCTTTCAGAAAGCGAAGTTTTGATCGCGGCGTTGAATTCCCGCGCTGAGGTATGGGTGCGGGCGTAGCTTTCCAGCGTGGCAGGGATTTGCAGTTTATCGCCGGTTGACTCATCAACTATATAATTGAATTCGGTGGATAAAAACCTTAAGGGTGCGGCTTTTAAAGTATAAAGCGAAGACCTGGAATCTAGGGTTTGGTCCAGCCGCCGGTAAGATGGATAGTCGGTCTTGTCCACGATAAAACCCTTATTGGTGTTGAAAGTCGCTCCTATCATGGCAGAGGAGAAAAGCATCAAATTGGCTTCGTACTGCTGGGTTTCATTGTTGTAGCTTATATTCTGGGTGCGGGCCACCACGGTATAATTGGGTTTATAATAATAGCGCAGGCGGAGGGGAGGTGCGGGCCGCAATTCCAACTTGAAAGAGCCGGTATTTTTAATGACCCCTTCCTGGCTTGAAGAAAAAGTTTCCTTGACCGAACTGATGGTATATTTGCCGTCGGTTTTTATAATTTCTCCCGGTTCCGCCCGGTAGGTGAGATCGGTCACATTGGTCACCCCATCCTGGCTGTCGTCTATATAGTTTAGAGCCACCGAGGCCAAATATTCCTTGCGGGGAGTGGCCGCGAGATTTAAATTATAGGTGCGGGTTATGGGTTTCAGGCCCGAAGGCAATTCCGTGTCCTTTAATTCCAGATTGGCCGCCAGGGTTATCTTTTCCAGCCCCGCGGTGGATAATCCAAAATTCTTGGTGTTATAAATGGTGGCTTCCAGCGAAGGGGCACGATTCAATCTTTTCTCCGTGGCGGCCTGGGCGGAGAGGTTTAATATTCCCAGGGTATGGATAAGTTCATAGGAGTTTTTAGTGGTCAGACGATCGATTGCGGAATAAGGGGGCACCGGATCGTTGCTTTCCTCCAGTTCGTTCAATTGATATTTTAGGGAAGGGAGTTTAGGCGGAGCCAGCTTGAATTGGGCTCCGCGCAGGATATTTTTAAAAGTAGTCCCCCCCTGCGCATATTTTTCATTGCCGTAATTGGCTGAGGAAAGAAAGACATTATTAGGGTTAAAATTTAATAGGCCGGAATATTCTAAAAGGTCTTGCTTGGGGAGGGCTTCGGCGGCCGGCTCGAATTGGGGCCCGATCCTTTTGAATTTGGTCTGCAGTTCAAAAGGCCCCGCCCGGGAAACCGTTTCCAGTTTGGCGGCTTTGCCTATGTCTTTTTGGGAGTAGTCGGTAATTAGATGGGGTTTCTTTTCTGAATAAGCCACCTCACCTTGGGCCAGCAGCAGTTCCGAAGGATTGAAGCTAAAATCCCCCCCCAGGATATAATGGCTTTGCGGTTCGATGGTGCCGGAAGTCTGGTTTAGAAAAATATTTTCCGCGTCCTTTAAAAGATCGGAATCGTCGATCCAGCTGACTCCCAGTTTAAGATTGGGATTGATCCGGGCGGCGGTGCGCAGGGCATAGGTGGTATGCTGATAAAGCGTTTGCCGATAATCGTAATCAACTTCAAGAATGGAGGTTTTAAGGATGGTGCGCGTCTTAAAGGTAACGGTTCCGGCGTTATAATCTACAATGTAATCGTCGCCGCGCTTTTGCACTACCCCGTCCACGTATACCCGCTCACTGTCAATTACGACGGGAGAGGAACCCAGATTATAGGGGCCCTGTGTTCCGTCGCCGTAGGTTTTAAATAATTTGGATTGGCCCTGCGGATTGGAGGCTAAGGCTTTAAAGCTCCAAGTGGGATAGTTCCCGCTAAGTTTTATTCCTGACAGGACTTTATTGAGCCTGGAAAATTCGGTATCGGTCAGGTCGGCGGTAAAATCGCCGAAATAGGCCTCGGTGGAGGCGCGGGAAAGTTTGATGGAGATTTTTTGCTCCTGGCTGGCCACCTGAGTGGTGCCAATG
>Ga0315293_10004785_pt1 | contig 12787 bp, 16 predicted proteins | sample YL17G13_20_MG_FD_203071 | JGI IMG/M metagenome (GOLD analysis project Ga0315293, IMG submission 203071) | Sediment microbial communities from Yellowstone Lake, YNP, Wyoming, USA - YL17G13_20 | ecosystem: Environmental > Aquatic > Freshwater > Lake > Sediment | place: USA: Wyoming | collected... | reverse complement strand
GAGTTTGAATCGGGCAAATTCGGCCGTAGTGGCTGGTGTGCACATCGCGGACTTCGAAGCCGGCGCGTTCACGCGACAGACCGCCGGGACCCATAGCCGAGAGCCTGCGTTTGTGTTCCAGTTCAGCGAGGGGATTAGTTTGATCCATAAATTGGCTCAACTGTGAGGAGCCGAAGAATTCCTGCATAATGGCGGAAATCGGACGCGCGTTGATCAATTGAGCGGGAGTCAGAGTGTTAATATCAGAAACACTCATACGATCTTTGACAATGCGTTCAACGCGGAGCAGACCAGTGCGGAATTTGTTTTGCATTAATTCGCCAACCGCTTTAACGCGACGATTTTTCAAGTGGTCAACATCATCCTCCGGACCGCCGTTGTTATCCAATCGGATGATTTCGCGAGTGATAGCGATGAGATCTTCTTTGGTTAATACGCGGAAATCTGGCTGATTGGGACGGTCGACTTTCAAACGCTTGTTTAACTTATAGCGACCGACTGCACCCAAATCATAGCGGCGGAAATTCTGAAAAGTATTAACAAAAAGTGTCCGAGCGTTATCAACGGTAGCGAGATCGCCGGGACGGATCTTTTTGTAAACTTCGAGCAGGGCTTGGTCAGTGGACTTGGTGGGATCTTTTTCAATGGTGGTTTTAATAAAGCCCATCTTTGGATTGTCGTCCACATCGGCGAATAATTCGACTAGCTCAGCGTCACTGCTGATACCAAAGGCCCTCAGCAGCGTGGTGATGAAAGTTTTACGCTTCCGGTCTATCTTTACCGAGACGACTCCTTTGCCGTTGGTCTCAATTTCTAGCCAAGCGCCCCGCTCAGGGATTATTTTAGAACCATACTGGCCGTTTTCAAGACCTTCCTCGCGAGTAAATAACACGCCGGAAGAGCGAACCAACTGGGAAACGATGACGCGCTCAACGCCGTTGATAATAAAAGTCCCGGATTTGCTCATCACCGGGATATCGCCCAAGAATACTTCCTGTTCTTTAATCTCACCGGTGTTCTTGTTCACCAAATGCAATTTCACGCGCAAACTCGACTCATAGGTGGCGTAACGGTCATGAGCAGTTTGTTCGGTAAACTTGGGCTCCTCAAAATAATAATCGACAAAATGAAGCTCCAAATTTTTCCCGGTCAAGTCCTCGATGGGACTAATTTCAGCGAACAATTCTTTGAGCCCTTCACGCAGGAAGTACTCATAGGAACGGCGCTGTAAACTATTTAATTCGGGAAGCGGGGGAACTTTTTTCTTATCGGTATACCACTTGTCGGGATAGTCGTGGTTGGCAGTAATCAAAATCTCTTTATCTAGCTGATTTTTTGCCATAAAAATACCTGCTCTTTGAATCGAGAGTTGCTCAAAAAGTTAAGAATAGAACCAACTTTTAATGTCTAGTTGGATAGCCACAAAATAACTAAAAACGGGCTAACCGTCAATACCTCTCGGATTGTCTGCATTATAAGAGAAGCCCTCCTGTGCGTGCAAGGGTTTTTTGAAAGATCTTTAGAAAAGCTAGGCCCGGACGTAAAAATTGGCGGTTCGGCCCAATACTCCGTTCACCCGGACAGTAACCTCAAAGGTACCAACCGGCCAGAGACGGTCAGCCCACGGTTTGGCAAACCGCTCGCGCGGCAGAGCAAAAATCAGAGTAGAGTCATTGCCGACTACCCCGAAGAAGGTAGTAACGATCAAATCCTCCTTGATGTAGCGGATGTTGACCTGAAGGTCAGTGCCGGGTTGGGTACTAGCTGATAAATCGGTCTGGACATAGATATTCTCTGTGTTGCGAGTGAAGGTGGTGCGGGAGCTAACCAGTCGATTCTCGTCGGTGATAGTATCACCCATGCTCAATTTTTGGATCGCTCGACTGGCGGCCTCCTTATCGGCCTGAGAGTCGCTAACCACGGTAAAGAAAACTGTTTTGGCTAACCGGCTATTAAGCAGCACCTCCGCTCGGTAGTCCCCCAGTGGCCAGCTGGCACCTGGTTTTTCGACACGTGAAGCCAGCCAACTGCTTCGATAGCGCTGGTCGAAGTCCGATGTTTGACTAGCGCCTCGCTCACCGCTAAAAGTTTCAGTAGCGACCACCTTATCTGGCAACTTGTACCAAGTAACGCGGGTGGTGGTTTTGGTGGTGGGATTATTGATTTGAGCGGCCAGATAGAGAGTGGCAGTGCCAGCCGCTACTTCTTCCAGATTATTCTCTGGCTCGTTATTTATTTTCACGCCGGTGGCTAACACTGCCTGGGCAACGGTAGTGGCAGTAGTACTTGATGATCCTCCCCCACCACAACTGGCTCCCGTTAAGGTAACCGCCGTTAGCAGCGTAATCAACACGATTTTAGAAGTTTTCATTTTAGGCCCCCATACTTCTTAATAATTTAATACGTTGTTCGATAGGCGGATGGGTGGACCAAAGATTCGCGATGGTCGCCCCAACTTTGCCAGCAAATGGGCTGACGATAAAGAGGTGTGCGGTGGCACGGTTGGCACCGCGCAAAGTCCGGGGATTAACGGCAATCTTTTCCAGTGCGCGGGCTAAACCTTCTGGAAAGCGGGTAAGCATGGCGCCGGAAGCATCAGCCAGCAATTCGCGTTTGCGAGAGACAGCCAGTTGCAATAAAGTAATAAAGATCGGTGATAAAACTATCAGCACTAGTCCTATCAACATTAAAACATTATTTCCCTGATCGTGGTTATCCCGATTGCCGAAAAAGCGGGCGCGGGTAAACCAGTCCGCCATCAAAGTAATCGCGCCGACTAAAGTAATGACGACCGTGGAGAGCAGGATGTCATAGTTTTTGACATGCGATAATTCATGTGCGATAACGCCTTCCAGCTCTGATCTGTCTAGCGTTTCAATCATTCCGCGCGTCAAGGCGATGCTGGCGTGAGCAGGGTTCCTGCCAGTGGCAAACGCATTCATGGAGGGATCGTCGATAATGTAAACTTTCGGCGCTGGCACACCGGCGGTAATGCTCAGGTTCTCTACCAGATTTTGAATTTTGTGTTCGGCTAGGTTATGAGTGTCCGCCAACCGGGCTTTAACGCTGGCCAGCGCTAGTTTGTCGCTCTGGAAATAACTTACCCAGTTCATCACCACGCTGATAATTACCGCAATTACCAAAATGCTCTGGTCTTTGTAGATATAAGACAGCGTCCAGCCGACACCAATCACTATGGCGCAAAAGATGGCCATAAGTAATATGGTGCGAAAGCGGTTGGCAGAGATTTGCTTGTACATACTAGAACTTCACTTCGGGCAGCTCGCGTTCTTTAATGTCCTCCAGCTCAAATTGTTCTCTCCGTCCAAATTTGAACGCATTAGCCAGGACAGTGATGGGGAACATCTCGCGACGAGTGTTGTAATCACGAATATTGGTATTGTAAAAACGGCGAGATGCCATAATCTTGTTTTCGGTATCGCTTAATTCTTCTTGGAGCGCTAAGAAATTTTGATTTGCCTTCAAGTCCGGATAATTTTCCGCTACCGCAAACAATGAACGCAATGCAGAGGTCAGGGTATTTTCCGCTGCGGCTTTTTGTTTGAGATCACCGGTGTTGCCGGCAGAGACGGCATTACTGCGGGCTTGGGTAACTTTTTCAAACAATTCCCGCTCATGCGCAGCATATCCCTGAACGGTATTTACCAAGTTTGGGATCAGATCATGCCGGCGTTTTAATTGAACATCAATATCGCTAGCGGCTTCATTAACCCGATTTTTCAGAACTATCAGCCCGTTGAACATCCCAACTATCCAGCCAACCAGAGCTAACAAGATAATCCATACTATCCACCACATATTTCCCTCCTTGGTTACCACTTAAAAGGTTATTTTTACCTGTCCAGTATACCCGCTTTCTACTCCCCTTTAAAGAAAACTGATAGATAGATGATTTTCTGCAGTTCGCTTAAGGTGATGGCTCTGGCCCAGGCATTATTCCACCAGCCGTTCTTGCGCCAAGCCGAGTCGGCGGCAGAATGGTTGATGATGCTCACCTGACCATCAAGATAATGGCTGAAGACAATGAACGCTCGGCGCTGGTGATAGGGCGAGGTGACTAGGATGATTGACTTAATCTGGTGGTCGGACATCAGTTCACGAGTATAGACGGCGTTGTCCACCGTGTTGCGGGCCTCTTTCTCGACTAAAATCTTATCAGCCGGTACATCTAGGCCGATTGCTAGTCGCTTCATCGCTTCAGCGTTGGACTCGCCGGCATCTCTGGCGGCGCCGGACATGATTAACAGCCCCGCCCAGCCTTGTTGGAAAAGCTTGGTTCCTTCCTTTACCCGCAGATCGGTCTCTCCCCCACTGATAACAACAATAGCATCAGCGGGAACTAATTTATTCTGCGGCGATAAATAAAAGCCGGCACCAATAATAACACCGGTCACAACAACAAAAATCCCAATTAGCCCGATAAGGTATTTCACGGGAGATTCAATTCCTGGCCAACTGTCAAATCATAAGGAGGCTTGAGGTTGTTGAGGTCGGCTAAATCTTTCCACTGCAGATTAAGAGCATCAGCAATGCTGTAAAGCGTGTCACTCTCTTTCACGGTATATTTTTCAGTACTGCGCAGAGTGAAGGAGCCGGTGTCGTCTGTCGCGGTGTTGGCCGAGGTTTCAGTAACACTGTTGACGGATGGATTAATTATGCCGAGTGGTTTAATGAACACCGTTGCAATCAATCCGCGAAAGGCAAAGATTAGAAAAAATAAACTGAAAAACAGAGCGTACAAAACTATTACCGAAAAGGGATCCTCACGGAACCTTTTTCTGACTCGGTAGCCATACCGACGGGCTTGATGGGGAAGTTCTACCATAGTAGGTCTATTATAACCCGAAACTTAGCGGGCAGACTCTTCTAAAATAAGCGCCTCTAAATCAATCCCGAAATCGCTTAATCGTTGCTCGAGAATTTTTTGAGCGTCTTTAACGCCTTTGTTGTAAATTGTTTTACCAATTTCATCTAAGAAAAAATCTAATATCGCTTCAGCGGCAATGATACCAATGTCTTCGTTTCGTTCGGATTTATAAAATCCAACGATGGCATTAATCGCTTGGATTCTTTTTTCTTTGGGCAATAAACCAAGTTGTAAATTTGTGTCGTGCATCTTTCAGACAATCAGCAAAAGTTATTTCCTTACTATCGGAGCCAACATGGTTTTGCTTTGCCATTACTGACAATCTACCGGTGGCTCAATTGAGACAATGCGACTATTGATGTTTTCCCGGCTAAAACCAGCGGCAATTAGTTTGGCAAGATGGTTTGGGCTATAGGCATCTATCTCGTCAGAGTAATAAGTGAATACCCCGCCTGGTTTCAATTTTTGAAATGCGGTTCTAAAAAACCCAAAGTGATTTTTATGAATTTCTAGCTCTGATAGTGGGTAAGTGTCAAACAAGATGCCGTCGATGCTTCCGTCTGGAATCTGATTAACTGTTTCCTCCCAAAGCCCTTCTATTACTTCAACTGGATGAGGAGCGTGTTTGGCAAATTCGCGAGCTTTTTCGGCTACTTCATGATTAGCTTCGACAATAATATGTTTGGCAATATCTGTCTGCTGAATAAACCCAGATGAAATCCCCATTCCAAAACCAAGCTCAAGAATAACTCCGCCATTTGAGGTAGCAATTTTAGCCAGCTCTTGCATGTAGGGCGTTTCCCAATCCTCCATCACTGGGTGGCCAAAAATCTTCAAAGTGTGTTGATCAAAAACGGCTGGCGCCTGTTTCCAGGCTTGGCGGTCTTGGAAACCAATATTAACCCGGGTTTGGTACGTAATATCACGCACATCGCCCCAAGGCGGAGGCGGGGGTGTAAAATCATCGGGTTTTGGCAGTCGGTTGTTAGTATTCATGCGATTATACTATTAACAATCAAATGGCACGGATTTTGGTGGGCCGGAGAGGAGTTGAACCTCCACGGGATTGCTCCCACAGCGACCTGAACGCTGCGTGTATACCAGTTTCACCACCGGCCCATGGTGGGCGGGGTGGGACTCGAACCCACAAGCCTCGCGGCAAAGGATTTTAAGTCCTTCGTGTATACCATTCCACCACCCGCCCTTGTCAGAATGTTAATTTGGAGGCCAGGAGGAGAGTCGAACTCCTGTACGAGGTTTTGCAGACCTCTTCCTAACCGCTCGGACACCTGGCCATCAACTGGGCGGGATTGCAGACCCCTTCCTAACCGCTCGGACACCTGGCCCACCCGACCATAAAAACTGCCCTCTCTTATATTACAGCTTGGGCAAAGAAAAATTAATCTGTTCTACTCCGACGATGGAGCGGGTGAGGAGAATTGAACTCCCCTCTCTGCCTTGGCAAGGCAGTATAATAACCGCTATACGACACCCGCCTACATTTTTAATGTGGCCGCGCAGAGGACGCACAACTCACTTTGTTCGTAGCGTCTCGCCCGGCTCACGCAAACAACCAATTTTCAAACTTCTCGTGGCGGTGCCACGCGATGAGCGTAGCGAATTTTGCGTGGTGCCGAGGGGGTGAATCGAACACCCGACACGATGCTCTTCAGGCACCTGCTCTACCACTGAGCTACCTCGGCGCAACATACCAATATTACAACATATTTTCAACTCCTGGGGGAACTTTTAACTGGCTTCTTCAAGATAGAGGGCTGTTCCTGATTTTATGGCTTCCATCGCTCGAGGAATGCGCTTGGCCGTACTAGTGCTGACTAAGTTAATGGCTTGGATAATTGGAATAAACTGAAATGCCTCGATTTCCTTTGGAGCAATTTTAATATTTTCAATATCTGCTTGGGTCAGAGTACCGCCATCAAACATAAATTGCAGACACTCGCCTTTGACATTATCGGTATTGTCATAATAGGCGACACAAGCAAACCTAGGAATTGGTATGTCAATGCCAATCTCTTCTTTAACTTCACGAATACAGGCGGACTGGGGCGATTCGTGGACATCAACTACACCACCCGGAAGCGACCAGTGGTCTTTATAACTTGGCTTAACCAACAACAAATCTCCGGCATCATTGAATAGCAGAATGCCCACGCCCATTCTTTTTTTGGGCAAATTATTGTAATAATTTTCCGACATAAATTCTGGTGGGCGCAGAGGGATTCGAACCCCCGACATTTTGGATGTAAACCAAACGCTCTAACCAGCTGAGCTATGCGCCCAAGTTATTCATCTACCTTTTCAAGCATAATGCGCTCTTGGAATCCGCCACGAGCTTCCAGTTTTGCTAACCTCGCCTGCTCTACTTCCGCATCGGTAATTTCTTCGGCGGCATACAGTGCATTTAGCACTTCCCGTACATCAGCCAATTCATCTATGAGTTTTTCGCGATTTCCCGCACTGACAACTTCCTGCGCTTCTTCCACCAACTTGGTCTTCAATTCATGAACAAATTCTTCACGTTCCATAATCCGAACTGTCGGTTGAGCACCTTTTTGCTTAATCACCTGCGGAATTTTGTCACGAACTAATTTATTGTAAATTTTTTCTGTCATTGCGCTTGATTGTTATTGGTGGGCCGGAGAGGAGTTGAACCTCCACGGGTATTACCCCACAGCGCCCTTAACGCTGCGCGTATGCCAATTTCGCCACCGGCCCACGATTATTCTCGTTTGCTCTTAACGTACCACTTTCCGATATCTGTAAACCTATCAGTCGCAGATGACAAGTTAATTTTATCAGTTACGCCTTTCACTTTTTTATCTACCAGATAAGTGTATTTTGGCTGGTATAGCAGAATGGCCGGTACCAGGTCGGCAAAAGCGGATTGGAATTTTAGGTAGTATGGGATGGCTTTGCTTAAACTGCCGGCAGTGCGCGCCTGTTCCAAATTGTTGTCGATATCTTTATCGACTTCTACAGACAGCGCCAATCCAGGGTCTTTGATTTGACTGCTGTGCCAATAAACATAGGGATCGGAATTGCCGCCCAGATCCTGACCAAAAATCAGTACTTCATAATTGCGCGGGCGAATCGCGTCCTTAATTAGCGATGTCGCATCCATAGGTTGAAGTACTGCTTCGACACCAATCGATTTCCAGGTTTGCTGGACCAGTTCGGCGATTTTATTCGATTTGTCATCATCGCGAAAAGTCAATTTGAAAGTTAGCTTGGTGGTGCCCTTGTCTTTATCCAAAATTCCATCTCGGTCAAAATCGATCCAGCCATCCTTCTTCAGCAAACTGGCGGCACGGGCGATATCGAAATCGTATTTTTTGATATCTGGATTATAGCCCCAGTAGCCGGACAAAATCGGCGAATCAACGCGGGCAGCGTAACCTTGTTCCACTTCATCAATGATTTGCTGTTTATTGGTGGCATAAGCTAAGGCCTGGCGGATGGCTAAGTTCTTAAGCAAGGAGTTGTTACCAAGCTGATTGAAGAAAATCCCCTTGTATTGCGGCAACACGAACTCAGATTTTCCATCATTCGGCGTTAGGTTGTTTTTGAACACCGGTTCGGCAAATCCAGCAGCGCTTACCTGCCGATTGCGGAACGCTGCATAGAGATTTTCCGGATTGTCAAAGAAGTAAAAAACAACGCTCTCGAGATACGGTTTGACGCCATAATAATCTTGGGATCGGATGAGGGTAACCGCGTTGTCTAGGTTGGAGGGTTGATATTTATATGGTCCAGTGCCGATGATTTGACCGGTGCGATACTGTGCCGGCATATCTTTGATGGCAATGTTCCGATAAATGTGTTCGGGGATAATGCCAACGGCCGCATCGGTCAAGAAAAATACTGACGGCACGGGCAGGGAAATTTTTACATCCAAATCATCCAGTTTTTCCACTAAAATGCCGGCAAAATTGGATTTCAACACGCCGGTATAATCGACATTTTGTAAAGTGTTGAAAGTGTAAACTACATCATCAGCGGTAAAGTTCTCGCCGTCATGCCACCTGACATTCGGTTGAAGATGAAAAACATAAGTTTTTCCGCCATCCAAAACATCCCAACTGGATGCCAAGTCTGGCAATATTTCCCGGCCAGAACCAATTTTGGTCAGCCCAGAATAAATCAGGCGGGAGATGTCACGGTCTACTGAATTGGTGCCCGCCAACAATGGGTTGATGTACTTAGGTTTGCCCACCAGCCCCTCAATGTGAACTCCCCCCTCGACCGGTCTCAGCTCGGTTGTTTCAGTACGGGAAAAAATTAACTGCGCGCTGCCGGCAATCATAACGGTTGCCAGTCCGGCCAGCACTATCTTTTCAGTGAAGGTAAATTTGCGGATTAATTTGCCCAGCCATAAAACCGCTTCACCCAAAAACTTCTGCAACCCCCCAAGAGCAAAGATAGCAGCGTGTTGAGTGCGGTCTGACTTTAGCCGTTTAACAATGCGAATTTCTGGTTCTTTCTTCATAAGACCAAGCTGGTCCTTACTTGACGAAAAGTACCACGAAGGAGCTGGCGACAAACAGCACGGCCAAGATGACGGTCAGGTAGTACAACACTTTTTCGGGACCCCGGCGGGTGCCGTAGAAGACACCACTGCCACCAAAGGTTTCGCCCAAAGAAGCGCCTCGAGCTTGCAGAAGAATGGCAGCCATTAGGAGAAGGCCAATCACTACTTGAAAAACGATGAAAAATTTGCTCCAAATCATAAAAATACCCGTATTTAGGTCTCCCCTATCCTAACAGAAAAGGTGGGGTTGGTCAAAGGAAGAAACCCGGCGGATAGGAACCCGTCGGGCTTCGTCTGCCAAGTGTCTGAGCTGCCGGCTGACAACCTCTATCCGACTCAACCGCCGGACTCGATTGAGGCGGGCTGGCGACGCTGCCTGTTGATGTTCAGAACTTTGGCTTGGTCGAGGATTTTTGCGGCCTCAGCAGATTCCTTGGTGGTCTGGCTGATGATTCTGACCCTTAACTGGATGACTTTATCCTCAGCTTGTTTGATCAGGTTCAGTCCATCTTCGAAAGAGACCGCCCCTTGTTGGATTAGGGGCAAAATCTCACCATCTGCAAGTTTGGTCAGGTCGGACAACTCGGCCACGGCGTTGATCCTCGCGAATAGATCAGTAAGGTTCACCACGGTTTTCTCCTCTGCACTGGTCAGTTGCCCGCATTCTCCCCCTCCCAATCAGATTGGTCAAGGAACGTCAGACGTTCCAGGGGAACTGGCTTTTGACTTTTTGGGTCGATTCTGCTTACAATTGGGAGGTCTTATGTCTAAGACACGAGCAGATTTTGCTGGTTTCAATAACCCCGACACCATTATTGGTCGGGGGGTTAGGGTAGAGGGCACCCTCCAAACCGCTGGGGATATTCAGATAAATGGCGATTTTAGGGGCAAACTGATCACCGAAAAGGACGTGGTAGTGGGCGAACACGCGGTGGTGGACGCCAACATCCACGGCCAGAATGTCTATGTGGCCGGCGAGGTGAGGGGTGATATTAACGCTTTTGAGAAGATCGAAATTTTGGAAACCGGCAAGGTTGATGGGAATGTCACCGCTTCGGCGCTCTCAATCGAATCAGGCGGTATTTTAAAGGGCACTAGCACCATGCATGAAGTGGAGGCCGAGCGGCCGGAAACCGAACCCACTTACGAGGTGCAGGAAATCAAAGACGAGGGAACTCCCGAACAAGATACTCCCGCTTCCTAAAAGCTTATGTATCTACTTCTCGTTAATCCAGAAGCTGGCGGCAAATATTTTCAGAAGATAAAGAATCAACTGCTTGCGACTTTAGGGCGGCTGGGCGTTAAATTTGATTTGGTTGAGCTGCCAAACTTGGTAGATGTGCAAGAAACGCTAGAAAAACATATCAAGGTATCTACCGCAGGAGTGGTGGCGGTAGGCGGCAACGCAACCGTAAATGCGGTTATCAATTTAATGGCCGATGAAGAAATGCCATTGGGGATTATCCCGATTGGCAAAACAAATTATCTGGCGCACAGTTTGGGAATTAAGGGTTGGCGAAACGCAGTGAAGATGTTGGTAGATCCAGATAAAAGAGCGCAGAGATTGGGCAAGATCGGCAAACATTATTTTGTCGGAAATTTAGAGATTTTGTCGCATCAAAACCTACTGGGTAAATATCTGCGCGGCGAAAGTTTATTGAAAAAGTTCTTGGGGGCATCGGCTACCCCGCAAAGAAATTTGAGTGTAAATGCAAAAATTGAAATTGACGATGAATTAAAGATTAATGGCCCAATGCAAAAATTGCAGGTGAAATTAAATGATGACAAGGGTGGTAAAAAACTGCGTTTGGAATTAATTACCGATACGCTAAAAAATCCTACCAAACTGTGGGGTGACGAAATTAAAATTGAGGGTGATAAAAAGATGCCGGTGCTGATGGGCAATGAAGTCGTTGCGCACACGCCGGTGGAAATTAAGGGTTGCACAAAATATATTGAATTGTTGGTACCGAAATCCCCGGTCAAATTGACCAAGCGGCCTAAGAAATGATAGTTTGAGGATGATTTGAGTAGACCGACTCTTAACCAAAGAATTCGCGCTAACCACATGATCCGGGCTTCCCGGTTGTTTGTGATTGACGATGAAGGCAAGCCGCGGGGAGAAATGTCCCTCCAAGACGCGATGCGGCTGGCTGAGAAGGTTGAGATGGACTTGGTAGAGGTGTCACCCAATGCCAGCCCACCGGTGGCTAAAATCCTGGATTTAGGTAAATACAAGTATGATCTGACCAAGGCGCAACAGCGCCAGCGCAAGCATCACAAGGAGGTGGTGATCAAGGAGGTCCGCCTCGGACCCACCATCGGTGACCACGATTTACAGGTGAAAGTGAAGCAGGCCGAGAAGTTTCTGGGGTTAGGTTATAAGGTGAAAGCATCAGTGGTGTTTAGGGGACGACAAATGGCCCATACGGAACTCGGTCATCGAGTGTTAGAAAAGCTGGTTGACAGATTACGCGACAAAGCTAAAATGGAACAAGCTCCCATTAGGCAAGGCCGAAGCATCCATATCGTCATCGCGCCTGCCAAATAAGATAAAGCAATGCCAAAGATCAAGACCCACAAGACGGCTGCTAAGAGATTTAGCGTTACCAAAACAGGCAAAATCGCCCGTCGGAAGACACGGGGTGCCCATAAACTGACTAACAAAACGCCGAATCAGAAGCGCCGGAGTGCTCAGCCAGCCCAAGTGTCTCCATCCGATGTGGGTAGAATAAAAAGAATGTTGGGCAAGATTTAATATTATGGCTCGCATTAAAAGGGGAAAAGTTGTCCGTAGGCGTCACAAGAAATTGCTGGAAGCAACCAAAGGTTTTCATGTACTGCGCCGGACCAATGTCAAAAGGGCTAGGGAAGCGCTAATCAAGGCGTTGTCTTATTCCTATCGCGATCGCCGGAACAAAAAGCGGGAGTTCCGCGCTTTGTGGATCAATCGCATCAACGCCGCTTTGTCTAATATGAATATTAAATACAGCCGGTTCATTCAGGCCCTGACAGCCAAGAAAATCGGTTTGGATAGAAAAATCTTGGCCCAGCTCGCTGTCCAACATCCGGAAATATTTGAGCGAGTAGTTAAAGAAGCTACCAGCTAGCTGTCATTCTGGCCTGACTACCGTTAGGCAGGCTTGTCTAGAATCTAATCTATAAATTAAAAGCCGGCCCTGCTGGACAGCAGAATCGGCTTTTTTGATTTACGTAACCTAGATCGAGAGCAGCCAGAGACCGAGAGCGACAGCAACCAACCCACCGAACATCATCAGACCCCCAGATTTGTAAAGCGGCTTGTAGAGGGGTTTGGCAACATCGGGAAATAATACCAAGATGGCACCCTT
>Ga0315293_10004783_pt1 | contig 12792 bp, 10 predicted proteins | sample YL17G13_20_MG_FD_203071 | JGI IMG/M metagenome (GOLD analysis project Ga0315293, IMG submission 203071) | Sediment microbial communities from Yellowstone Lake, YNP, Wyoming, USA - YL17G13_20 | ecosystem: Environmental > Aquatic > Freshwater > Lake > Sediment | place: USA: Wyoming | collected... | reverse complement strand
GCATGCCCCGGTCGAGCCCATCCTCGGGTCGAAGCTCATCTTTTCGCTCGACCACGACGTCGGGAATGCCGTCGGCGCGGTGTGTAGCCTGGTCTCCAAGAGCGGGGGGAGATAGATGTATTAGAGGGGTTTGAAGAACCTCGTGTGCATCCTTGATAGAAGGCCGCTCGACGCGGACCGATCGGAGGTCGCCTAGTGCGAGGCGAAGGAGCGCGCCGCCCGTTATCCGATGAAGCGGGTCGATTTGGCGGGCGGGGCGGGTATCGAGGTCAAGGTCGAGGTGGAGATGAGGAAATGCCGGACCGGGTTGCGGACGGTGCGCGAGATATTGAATTATGTCGGGGTCCAGGCTAGAGTTTTTGGCAAGCCAACGATTGTTGAACGAAGGACGAAAGGTTAATGTAACCACATCTCGTTTGCGGGCCAAGAACCATATTATACCGTGTTAAGAAAAGGAGGAAATCGCATGACACATCATACCCCAAGGGAGCGCGTGCTCGCCGCTCTCGAACGAAAGAAATTGGACAGGCCCCCGATTGCATGTTTCACGCAATCCGTGACGGTGGATGCGCAGGAGCATGCAAAGGTCTACTGGCCTGAAGCCCACACCAAGGCGCAGCAGATGGCTGATTTGGGAGCCGCCCCGGCCAAGCTGTTCGGATTTGAGGGCGTCAGGTTCCCGTTCTGCCTCACGGTCGAGGCCGAGATCATGGGATGCCGCGTGGAATTGGGAAAGATGGACAGGACACCGATGGTCAAGGCCCACGCATATGAGATGAACGCCATACCGGAGAACCTGCCTGGGGATTTCCTCCAAAGGGGAAGGCTGCCCGTGGTGGTCGAGGCGACCAAGATCGCCAAGGAGAAGTATGGCAAGGAATACCCCATCATCGTTGGTACCACTGGCCCGTTCACAATCGCCGGCCATTTGGTCGGAACTGAGAGCCTCCTGCTGGGGATCATCACCGACCCGGAGGCCGTGGTGAAGGCCTGCAAGCTCGCCACCAAGGTAGAGAAGGCCTACATCGAGGCGCTTGCCAAGGCCGGTGCGGACGTCATCGTCATGAGCGATCCATCCGCCTCGACGGATATGCTATCTGGCGAGATGTTCGATGAGTTCGCCAAGCCCTACATCAAGGAATGCTTCACTGGAGCCGGCAAGGCCAAGACCGTCCTGCACATCTGCGGCGACACCACCATCCTGCTCGAACATATGATCAACACAGGAGTGGACGCCTTGAGCGTTGAGGAGAAGGTCAGCCCGGAGAAGGCCGTCGAGATAGTCAAACACCGCGCGGCACTGGTCGGCAACATCGGCGTCGTTCGGCCGTTGCTACAGGGAACGCCCCAGGACTGCCACAATGAGGCCGTCCGCGTGAAGAACGCGGGCTTCGATGTCGTGGCACCCGGCTGCGGTCTCGCGGCGCGCGTCCCAGCGGCGAACCTCCACGCCATCGTAAAGGCCATCAAGGGCTGAAGAAACCGAGGAGCGTTCTCCTCATTTCCCTGACTTTTCCTTTCCTTTTTCCTTTTGTTCTGGAACGAGCGAGAGCCAGCTTGCTCAGGTCTCCTCATCCCATTCATGGAAACGATAGGCGCCATCGGGCACGTGCAGCTCGAAGCGCACCCCCTTGCCCTGCTCCCCGGTCTCAGACACCGTGATCTGAGTGACCCTGAGGATGGCTCTGACCAGGAACAGACCGAGTCCGGTGTTCTTGCCGAAACCGCGGTCGAATATCCGTTCCTTGTCTTCGGGGGCGACGCCCACGCCGTCGTCCTCGTAGAGCAATAGCAGACCGTCCTTCTCCTTGCGGCAGGAGACCCCGATCTTCTTCACCTGTTCTCCATGGCGCATGGTATTATCGATGAAGTTGTAGAACACCTTCTCCAGCATAGGGTCGGCGAAGATCTCCAGTCCGCTCAGGTCCACGGATACCTCGAGGGTGCCAGTTTCCAGGGTGGAGAGGGCTTGGTCCAACAGCTCCTCCACGTTGTGCCATTTAGGTTCGACGGAACCGAGCCTCTGGAAGTCCCTGGTGAACTGGATCTGAGAGCGGATGGTGCGCACCGCCTTCTCGACCTTGTCCATGTACTCCACGTGCTTCTGGTCCTTGAGGGCCACCCGCACCAGGTCGGAATAGCCGCGTATCACCATCAGCTGGTTCAGCACATCATGACGGGTGATCGAATTGAGCATGTTCAGGCTGGCGTTCGCCTCCTGCAGCGCCTTCTCCACCCGTTTCCTCTCGGTCATGTCCCGGGCGATGCCACAGATGCCCAGTATCGTCCCATCCTCCTGCCTGAGGGGCACCTTGATCATGCTGAAGATGTGGGTGACGCCGCGGATGGAGCGTATCACCTCCTCCTCCCGCACCTCGCCAGCGAGCACCAGATGGTCCGTGACCTCGGTCTCCTTGGCCGCCGTCTCGCCGAAAAGGTCGGCTTCCTTCAATCCGACCATCCTCGCCGCCTCCAGGTCCAACAGCTCCGCCATGGCGTCGTTCACCATGCGATAGGTCAGGTCCCGGTCCTTGACGAAGATGGAGTCCTTGGCGCTGTTGATGATGGCCTTGAGCTCGGATTCAGAGTGCATGAGCGCTTCCTCGGCCTTTCTCTTCTCCGAGATGTCGCGGAAGCTCCAGATGCGCCCGGTGACGTTACCGCCTATGCGGCAGGGTTGGGAGTAGCGCTCGAAACAGCGACCGTCTTTGAAGGAGACAGTGTCAAAGGCCATCTCCTCGGGATGGGCGTAGAGCCAGCTTACGCGCTCCTCGAACTGTTCGGGGTCCGATAGCTGGTCCCGCACAAATTCCAGCAACCGCTCGTCGTTCCGCGTGTTCATGATGGAATCGGGTACGCACCACATCTTGGCGAAGCGTTCGTTGGAGATCACGCCTCCCCCTTTGCTATCCACCAGCAGGATGCCATCGGCGGTTGATTCGAAGGTCGCTCGCAACAAGGAGAGCGAGCGTTGGATCTCGTCCTCGCTACGCTTGCGCTCGATGGCCTGGGCCACTTGGCTGGAAACGAACTGCAGGATCTCCAGCTCCTCCTCGCCGTAACGCAGTCCTTCGTCGTAGGATTGCACCGCCATGGCCCCGGTGGTGGTCTTGCCGATCTGCAAGGGCACCCCCAGGAAGGAGACGGGAAGGGCGCCGGTGATCTCTACCTCTTTCCGGTTCCGCATCTCCTCCAGCTCCTCCAACCCGACCAGCAGTGGGCGACCGGAGAAGATCACGTATTCCGTCACTCCTTTTCCCATCATGCGGGGGGCGGGGGGCGGGTCGCTCTGATCTACGAAGTAAGGGAAACTGATCATTTCCTTCGACTCGTCCCGCAGGGCGATGAAGAAGTTGTCCGCAGGCATCAGCTCGCCCAGGATCGAATGGATGTATTTGAAGAGCTCCTCGAGGGAGGACGCGGACATCACTGCCTGGGATATCTTATAGGCTGCCGTTCGCACGCCCTCCGATTTGCGTATCCTCGTGACGTCGACCATCACTCCCAGCAGTCCCGCAGGCTTGCCCTCAGCGATCACCGGGGTGGCGTGGAAAGAGATAGGCAAGGGAGTCCCATCCTTGCGCAAGAGGACGTACTCACTGCTGCCCACCCTCCCACTCTTGATGACCTCACTCATCTCCCTCATAGCCCGGTCCCGGTCCTCGGGAGCCAAAAGGTCCAAGCCGTTCAGGCCTTTCAGGAAGTCCTCACGGGTGAATCCAGTCATCCCGTACGCGAATTCGTTGACAAAGGTCAGGTTACCATCGAGGTCCGACTGGAAGACGACGGCTGGAAGGAGGTCGGACATCTGACGGAAGCGCTGTTCGCTCTCTCTAATCGACGTTTCGGCCCTCATGCGATCGGTGACGTCGAAGATCACGCCATCGATGCACAGGGGCTTGCCGTCCGCGCCCCGAAGTGGTCTGCCCCTCTCGATGAAGAAGCGGATGTCTCCTGCTTTCGTTCGAAGCCGATACTCGACCGCGAATGGCCTATCCAGGCGCACCGCATCCTTGACCGCCTTCACGACCGCAGGGCGGTCCTCATCGAGGATGTAGGGTTCGATGGAACACACATCGCCTTGCTTCAGCTCCTCGGCGCTATAGCCAGTCAACGGCAGGAGCATGTCGTTGAAGAAGGTCATCCGGCTGTTCTCCCGCAGCCAGCATCGGTACACCAATCCGGGCAGGTTCTCTGCTAGGGTCTTGTAGGATTCCACTACCTCCCGCAGCCTCTGCTCCACCTGCTTGCTCTCGGTGATGTCCCGGGCGAAAGCGAAGTTGTACTTGCGTCCGTTGACCTCCATGAAGTTCGCGGTGATCTCCACGGGGAAGGTCCGGCCACCCTTGCACTTGTGCTGCGAATCGAAGGTGAGCTTGCCTTTGCCCTCAAGATCATGCCAATGCTTCTCCCAGGCCTCTTTGGAGAATCCCGGATCAATATCCCAGACGTGTTTTCCGAAAAGCTCATGCTCCGAGTAGCCAAGGGATTGGCACGCCTCTTTATTCACGCGCAGGAACGCACCGCTCTGCTCAATCCAGAAGGTGGCGACCGCGGCATTCTCCACGGAGAATTGGGCCAGGGCGAGAGCCTCGTTCTGGCGATGCCGGTCCACCGATTGGCGGACCTTGTGGGCCAGCTCGGCGAACTGTGCCTTGGCATCGCCCCCTTTCTGCAAATAGAAATCCACCCCGCAATTGAGCGCCTGGATGACCACCTCTTCCCGGCCTTTGCCAGTGAAGAGGATGAAAGGGATGTTGCCGAAGCGGTTGCGAACGTAGGTCAGGAAGCGGATGCCATCCATTCCAGGCATTTGGTAGTCGGAGACGATGGCATCGTACTGATGCTTCTTCATCATCTCGATCGCTTCCAGGGGGGAGGGCGCCGCATCGACCACCATGTCCCCGCCCAGTTCCAGGAATGCCCTGGTCATCTCGATGAACGATTGCTCGTCATCGATGCATAGCACTGAAATCATCTGGAATACTCCCATCCTACATCTGGACGACAGCTAGCTCATCTCGCGCGCACGGCTTAAACGTTTTCCCTTGAATGGCACAAGAATGAATCGATCTCTAGCCGGGGCGCAAGGCCGAGAGGTCATCTGTAGGTCCCATATCTGATGGTCGCCTCCTTCATCCGTCGGATGTTGTCCAGCGGCGTCTTGTAGGGAAGCTCGCAGCCCGGGGCGAGGATGAATCCCGGAGCGTCGCCCCATAGCCCGATGACTCGTTTTACCTCTGCCTCCACCTCGTCCGGGGTCCTCTTGAACAGCAGGTTCATGTGATCGATGCCGGCCATCATGCAGGTCTTGCCCTTGACGAAGGAGAACATCTCCGGCACGTCCACGGCGACCAAGTGGATGTGGATGGCGCTCGGGTGCAGCTCTACCTGCGATCGGTAGAAGGGCAAGGCGGAGCAGTTGTGGATGATGGTGCGCAGTCCGAGCTTATGGTACGAGCCCACGACCTGCCCCAGGTACTTGCGGTCGAAGCCCTCGTACATCTCCAAGGAGACCATCTCCTCGCCCGCCGTACCGTTCTCCAGGAACACTTCCTCCAGGCCGATATTGCTGACGTGCTCTCCGTAGGCCTTGGCGCTTTCTGTCAAAGCTCGAAGAAGATGATGCACCAGGTCAAGGTTCTGGAAGTAGGCCATCATGAGGTTCTCCATGCCCACCACCTCCGAGGCGATGACGGTGGGGGAGTCGATGCATCCCAGCACGTCCACCTCCTCCCCCACCTCTGCCAGCATGAGCCTCGCCGCTTTCAGGGGCACGGACCAATGCACGTCCTGCATTGGGTCGACCGGCCTGATCTCTCCCACCTTGGATATCGGCACGTACTTGTCCGGGCGGGGATAGAAGCGGGGGTCGGTGAACTTCCAGGTGGTGCCGTGGGCCTGCGCCTCCACGAGGATGTCCCCCCAACCGGCCATGACGTTGTCGAAGCCGAACTGCCTGTAGGCCTCCAAGGAGAGCTTAGCGAACACCTCCGGATCATCGAAGCCGTTCTTGGTCACCAAGCCGGTGGCCTTCTGAAGATAGCTGGAGGCGCCGAGGTGCTGATAGAAGAGGGGGATGCGGTCCGGGATCTCCATACGCAAGGCGGCTTGGAACCGCTGCTTGGGCGTCATGTATAGTCCAACGGAGGTGACGCCATAAAAAAGGTTGCGAAGCAATACGTCTCTAGCGAGCTTTTTTCGGCGCTCCCGGTTCGCTCATCCAGACATGTGAATATTTGGTTTTCAAAGCACGTTCAATCCCGAGTCTAGATTTAAATACGCGCAGACGATACCAATGCGAGTGATTCCCAATGGGTTATGGCATTGCTCTTGACCTCGGCACGAGTGGTTATCGAACTCATCTCGTCGACCTTTCCCAAAACGGCAAGATCGTCTCCACGGCCATCACCATGAGGCATCCCTTGCCGGGCGCCAATATCATGGACCACCTGCATTTCTGGATGGAGAATGGTTCGGAGGTCGGGCACCGCATCATTGCGGAGACGGTGGACAAGCTCATCGGCCTACACAACACGGACCCGGGAAAGATCCGCACCATGGCCATCTGCGGCAATCCCGCGCAGCTTTCCATGTTCGAGAACATCGAGATCCGCGATCTGGCCTATGCCGGTAAGTCACTGCTCAAGCGCCTTAACGTGGACGTACCGAAGAGGCGGGCGCACACTCGGGCGGCGTCCGATCTCGGTCTATCATCCGTGCATCCGGAGTGCGAGGTGCGCATTCCCCCGTCCATTCGCCATGAGATCGGGGCCGATGCGTTGGCGATGATCATGAAGTCCCACATGCTGGAGCGCGACGAGACCTGCATAGTCACCGACTACGGCACCAACGCCGAGATGGGGTTGTACGTGGATGGTGAGCTCTACACCGGCTCAGCGGCCGCCGGACCGGCCATGGAGGGGCAGAGCATCGAGTATGGCATGCTGGCCGCACCGCACGCCATCTCCGACCTGGATGTGCTGCCGGACGGCGGCTGGCAGAATTTCGTTCTGGACGAGAGGCTCAAGGCGCAAAAGGGAGCGCTCATGGACGTGCGAACGGGTAAGATACTGGCCCCCAGCGGCATCAAGGCGCGCGGCATCACCGGTACCGGCGTGGTAGCGGCGGTCGCCCTGGGCCTGGAGACCGGCGTCATCAAGCTTCCCAACCTCACCACCCCGGACAAGAAGATCCATCTGCAGGACGGCGTCTTCATCACCGAGCACGACGTCCTGGAGGCGGGCAAGGCCATGGGCGCCATCCGCGCCGGGCACCGCACGCTGATCGAGGAGGTGGGCATCGACGACGAGGAGGTCAAGGCGATGTACTTGGCCGGCGCCTCGGGTACATATGTCGACCCGATCAAGGCGCAGACCGTGGGACTCGTTCCCCGAGTGATCGAGCGCACCTACCAATGCGGCAACACCTCGCTCATGATGGCCTACGACCTGCTGGTGCAGGACGAGGCCATGGACAAGATGCAATCCGTGGCGGATGGCATGGCGGCCAAGCACATAATGTTCGCCACCAGCAAGGTGTTCGAGGACATCTATGTAAACGAAATAGCCTACTGGTTGGAGGGCATGCCAAGCGAAATGTTCAATAAATTGCTCAAGGACAAAGGCTACCGTCCGCTGCCGGAGATAAAGAGGCCCAAGGAGACGCTCCGCATAGTCTCCTCTGACATTCCGATCCTAGGGGACAAAGGGCTGAAGACATTGGAGCACGTGGGCGTCTATCTCTTGGCCGAGCCAGAGGGCTGCAAGGGCTGCAAGAAGTGCATGCGGGAGTGCCCGGAACGGGCGCTACGCATCGAAAGGACGGACGAGGGCAAGTTCCGCTTGCGCATCGCCACCGAGTACTGCTTGGGCACCGCCTGCAAGAAATGCGAGTCCATCTGCCCTGAAGAGGTCATGAGGTTCAGCGACCTCAAGATCGTCCGCCGGGAGGAGACGGCGTGAGGATCGTCACCGTCGTCGACAACATGTGCGGGACCGCCTGCCAACCCTCTCGTTTGGTGCACAGGCTGGACCGTCCAGACAGGCATTTCGTTTCCGAGCAAGGGTTTTCCATGCTGGTGGAGACGGACAACGGTCACAAGGTGCTGGTAGACGCTGGCGGGTCGGAGCTGGTCTTCACCCACAACCTCAAGCTCATCGGTCTCGAGCCGAAGGACCTGACCGCCGTCTTCGTGACCCATGGCCACTACGACCACGTCGGCGGGCTCTCGCCGATCATAGAGGCGGGCATTCCTATCTACACTCACCCGAAGACCTTCATGGGGAAGAGGTACTCCACGGCCGGAGAGGTCAAGACCGACGTCTCCACGCCGCAGACCGTCATCGAGAAATTGGGAAAAGCGCAGCTGAATTTCGTGAACACTTCGACCGAGATATTGCCGGGGGTGCGCATCTCCGGGGAAGTTCCTCGCGTCACCGACTTCGAGCAGACCCTCAACTTCCTCAGAGAGGAAGAGGGCAAGGTCTTCGAGGACCAAGTAGTGGACGAGCAAGCCCTCTATATCGCCACCAAGCGTGGATTGGTGATCATCGCTGGCTGCGCTCATCCAGGCATAGTGAACATGGTCACCCACGCCAAGAAGTCCACTAGCAGCAAGATACACATGGTCATCGGCGGATTCCATCTCTCCGGTTCGACCCAGGAGAGGGTGCGCAAGACCATGGACCAGCTGAAGAACCTGGGCGTGGACCGCGTCGCTCCCATGCACTGCTCCGGCTTCGAGGCCATGAAGATGTTCTCCGATAGGTTCGTTGGCTTCGAGCTCATGCCTGCGGGCAGCGAGATCGAGCTGGGCTGAGTGGAATCGGCCGATCGGACAGAGCCTCTTCCTTTCGGTTGCCTAGATATCCAGCACCGATTGCCTCAGGAGCTCGTCCGCGAAGGCCGCGGCGTGCATCGCCCTGCGACAATACTCGATCGGTCCGTACATCACGAAGTCCGCCCCGGCCATCATGGGCATGACCACCGAGGCCACGTCCACGTAGCGATAGATCTTCCGGTCCTCCCCCTTCAACTTCGTCAGGGGCGGGAACGACTCCACGGCGTTATGGAGGGCGCAACCGCTGGGCAGACCCCATTTGGCCTTGGAGAGGGTGATGGCCCGCAAGGCGGCACCCGCATTCTGCTCTGCCGCCATCACCGCCAGGTCCAGCAGCGGTTTCTTGATGCCCGCCTGCCCGGCGATATCGATCAACCCTTGCTCAAGCAGCCCTCCTCCATTCTCTAGCAGGTAGATCTTGCCCTTGACGGAGATGTCCATAGGGTTGAAGGCCAGGAGCACGGCCGCCTCCACTCCGCTCTCCTTCACCCCTTCCATCTCATTTGTCGTAAGGCCGGCGTTCAAGGTGTTGTAGACCACTCGATCGAGAACACCGATCCTGCTCGCCTCCGAGCAACCGCTCACCCTCACCTCCCAAGAAGGCGAATCCACGAACAAAGGCAGCTTGGTGAGGTCGGCCACCTGATGGAGGTGAGCGGATATGGCTTGCTTAGTCTCAGCATAGACCATGATCGCCGCTGGCACATTGGTCTCATCCATGGCCGAGTGCAACCGGTTCAGGGCATCCTCCACCGACTGCTTCTTGCACTTGCCGGTAACGCGGTCCTCGACGATGCTGTGACCGGGATAGAACAGCGAGCCGATGAGCACGTTTCTCCTTTTTCCTGGCTGGCCGCCGAAATTCACTCCGCCTAGCTTGAAGCTGGTCTGTTGGTTCAAGAATCTCATCATCTTAGGTACCCCCACGATAGTATGATCTCAGGCGCTCCGCGAATTCCACCGAAGGCGCCTCTCGCACCAAACCATCCACCGCGTCCAGGAACATGCCGAACTCGGTCGAAAGGGTGACAAGGCTCGCTTCGGTGCTGAGCTTCTCGGACGGGAATCGCAACATCTGGCTGGTGAAGTCGATGGCCATGTTATCGATGGACTTGATGGCTTTCGTGGCCTCCAAACGCAGGGCACGGCTGTGCACCACCATTCCTTCTCTTCCGTAGCGGCCAGGATCGCGGGTCAGACAGTCCTCGACCGTCCGGATGAGCTCCGAGGTGCGTTCGGCGTCGAAAAGATACTCCGGATTGACAGCGACGATCTCCTCCGCTTCCTTGGGGTGCACCAGGTCGATGACCTCCACCTGGTCCCGGAATCGGTCCACCGCCTCCCGAGGGAGGTTGCACAGATAGGGAATGGCCGATTTGGCCCCGATGATGCGCATCCGCCCATCCACTCCGTTCTGCTTCAGTTTCGTGATGGCATCGGCGGGGAAGTGCCCGAACTCCTCCTTGCCACACGCGATCAGAAAGCGGATGCGAGGGTTGGAGATGACATTCACCACTACCTTCTCGATGCCCAGGTTCTCGGTCTTCATCATTCCCAGGACGCAAATGCCATTCATCGGGACGTTAACCGCTCCCCGTCCAATGACAAGCACGGTCACAGGGCTTTCGCCGTTACCGAGGCGGTAGTCGCCCTCTAGGACAGGCCACTCTTTCTCTGGCATCTCGAGACGCACCCGGGCTGCCATCGAAGGCTCATGCCCGTGCCTCCGCCATCGTCGTTCTTCAGATAAAACGATTTTGAATTAGGCCGCACTGAGCGGTTGTGCGCAACCGCGACCGAGGGGGAAACAGTGGTCAGAACATCATTCGAGACAGCGGTTTGTTGCATTCGCATAGGAATCGGAGTATTGAACGCCTTGTCGTTCATCAAATGAACATGGCTCTGATATGGATAAGCAAAGAACAATACGTATAAGTAAACGTCCACTGATTGGTTTAGCGGGGTTAACCCTATGAATCACGCCGAAACATCGAAGAAGATCGTCGAGATACTCGGCCTCCACAATGAGCCGGTTGCCATCACCCTCATCAAGAAGGGGCAACCGCTGCCCGCTGGGTACGCTCAGCCGGAGACGCCGATCAGGCATTGTCAGTCGATCATGCGCGCCAAGCACGGAGAGATGTTGTTGGTCCCTCCCGACAAGCAGGCCTGCCCCGTGGGAGCATCGGCCATGGGCCTGGTGCCCTTGCCAGATAAGGTCAAGTCGGGCGAGTTCCACTACAACATGGGCATGTATGAAACGCCGGAGTCCGCCGCCAAGACCATTTCCGTCAGACCTGGACTGGAGATCGGCAGCGTCATCGCCACCGCGGTGGCGCCGTTGAGCAAGGCCACCCTAGAGCCCGACGTGGTCGTCATCACGGGCTTGCCGGAGCAAGTGTTCTGGCTGCTTCCAGCCGCCACCACGTTCAGCATGGGTGGAAGGGTCACCGTGGAAATGGCCGCGGTGCAAGCGAGCTGTGCAGACACCACCATCATCCCATACCTCACGGGCAACGTAAACATCTCTTTAGGCTGCTTCGGCTGCCGCAAGACCACCGATATCAAGCCCGAAGAGATGCTGGTCGGCATCCCAGCCAAGAGGCTTCCAGAGCTGGTCAAGGCCTTGGAGAAGATGGGCGCCGGTCCGATCCCGAAGTCCAGAACGAAGTAGAACTGGGGACCTTTGGTCCCTTTCCTTTTTCCTTACTTTCCATTCTGGTTTCTCAAGAGAATCGAAGAAAGGCATATGCGGTCATTTCGAGCATACGGCAATCTGCAACGAAATATTAATATCAATCAAAGGTGTGGGCAATCGTTCGACCGAATCATAGTCCTACGAAACGACGTTACATAGGGGGAGTGAGAATGTGGATATCACAGACTTGAAGATACTCAGAATGCTGAGGGACGATTCCCGGGAGAGCATGGGGAGTATGGCCACCAAGCTAGGCATATCGAAGGCCACCGTGAGCCGGAGGATATCCAAGATGGAAAGCGATGACCTCATATCTGGCTACACCGTGGTCACGAACACCTCGCGCCTCGGCCTCATGCGAGCGATCATCGGTCTGGAAGTGGTCGGGCCTTCGATCAACGCGGTCATCGATGAACTGCGCAAGCTAGAGGAGATAGAATTCATTCACAAGGTGTTCGGAGACCATTCCTTGCTTTGCGAGGTCTACACCAAGAGCGTGGATTCGCTCTACGACCTCATTCAGAACCGGATCCTCAAGGTCTCCAACATCCAGAACGTGGAAGTGGACATCCTCATCGAGAAGATTGCCATGAACCCGAACGCGGAGCTAGACCTCATTTCCATCCAGCCATCTCTGAACAAGTGAGGGGGAGCTTCCAGCGCAGGTGTTTATTACGCGAAGCGCGTTATCGGGCTGCATGAAACTGGGTCCCGCACCGAAGAAGTACTTCGAGGACGGCCAACGCACGGTCGACCCGGCGACAACGCTCAAGCGCGTCGAGCCCCTCTGCAAGGTGGCCGGCGTGACCAGAGTGGCGGACATCACCGGATTGGACCGACTGGGCATCCCGGTCTTCTCCAGCATCAGGCCTTCCGCTGAAAGCGGCGCGGTCTCGGTCTACAACGGCAAGGGAGCTTCGTCCGAGCAGGCCAGGGTCTCGGCGATCATGGAGGCTCTGGAGCGCTACTCAGGAGAGGTTCGGGGAGACCGGGTGGTGCGAAAAGGCGTGGAGGACATGCTGGCCTCGGAGAATTCCATCGATCCCCGGTCCCTGATCCTTCCTCAACGGACCACAATGCATATCATGCATCAGCCCATCGCCTGGGTGAAAGGCTGGGACCTCATCGAGAAGGAGGAGGTTTACGTTCCGGCGAGCGCGGTCTTCCACCCTTACACTTCGAAACAAGATATGCCGCTCTTCCGCACCAACACCAATGGATTGGCCTCGGGCAACACCATGGAGGAGGCGGT
>Ga0315293_10004782_pt1 | contig 12796 bp, 8 predicted proteins | sample YL17G13_20_MG_FD_203071 | JGI IMG/M metagenome (GOLD analysis project Ga0315293, IMG submission 203071) | Sediment microbial communities from Yellowstone Lake, YNP, Wyoming, USA - YL17G13_20 | ecosystem: Environmental > Aquatic > Freshwater > Lake > Sediment | place: USA: Wyoming | collected... | reverse complement strand
AGACACTGGTCCAGGAATACCTCGAACTCATCCAGACCTACCTCAAGGACTCCGAAACCATGCGAGGCTATCTCCGGCAGAAGGGCGTGCAGCTTCCGGCTTAAATATCATATGGGGGTTGACGTAGCTGGTGATGCGAACGGTGGCCGACGCGGACTCATCAGTCTGGGTGGTAAACGCGAGGCAGTAGCCCCATCGGAGGGCCGGACATGAAAGGCTGGCCGCCGCTCATGCGCATACCGTTGGGAGGGGGTTGGCCGTGAGCAAGGTCTACCGGAATCAGCCGGTGACCCGTCTGGAATTGGAGAAGCTGCTCGCTTTGGCGATGGCCGAGGAGGATGACTTCTTCAGCTGCCAGAGGAACGACCACCTCATCGCACCATACCGCGACCGACTCCTGTGTATTGCCCTGTGCCAGGGGGCTGCACTCCAGTATGCCGACTGCGGCTACGGCGTGGCCGATTTCGACATCCACTTCTTCTACGCGCAGAACCCAGCTAAGCGGAGGCTTTCAAGGGCAGTCCCACGGATTATTGCGGACGTGGGCAGTTTCGACTCCATCCCCGTCGATTTCGTGCGGACCGTCGTTCCACACGCAACACCATCCTCAGAGACCGGGGTCATTGTCGGGCAGCTTCATGCGTTCTTGCGAGAGACGCCGACCAGGAACGCAGTGCATTTGGCCCAGAAAGCCGTGGTGGGGCTGTCGCCCGCTGCGTTGTTCGGCGAAGTGCTGTGGCCGCTGCTCTAACTGCGGCTTACAGACGGACAGCGCTTCGCGCTGCCGCTGAAGCCGCAAGCGTCGGTCCGAGTGAACGAGGCATTAGTTCGTTGTCACTTCCCCTTGGCGTTCTGGGCGACCCATAGCATGTAACCCATTCGTCTCTAGGGGAAAGGGTAAGGGGTGAGGGGTCACCGGTCGGCAGGGTGCCCGCCGTCGCCCTGGGCTGTCGCTGAGGTGGACGGTTTGGACCGGAATTGGTGGAGGCTTTGGACCGGAATCTGGCTCGCCGCTGCAGGTAAGCGAGAATCAGGACATTCAGGATCTCATGGTGGCACCCGCCTAGACGCCCTCCGCGTAGGCATCCTCCATCAGGAACATGGGTCCAGGCATTGGGAGGATTCGGCCGCCTTGGCGGCAAATGGTGAAGGCATTCGCCTGGGCTAGGCGGGGCGGCTCGGATTACCCAAGTGCTTGTGCGGGGGTGAAGGGTTATTGTGGCCCTCTTGCGTGGATGGACGGCGTGTTGTGGGGCAGGAAGTCCGAGTTCCGTAGTTTATGCGGATCAATCTAGTCATTGTTGGCCCGACGCGGCCAGGCCTCGTCCGCCCAAGGCTATGTTTTCCGGATACCACTCCCTCCCTCGCCCTGCCTCCACTCCGCCTGACGCCGAACCCGCCAGCACCATTGGTTGCGCGCAGGGCCCGCCGTCCGCCCGCCGAATCCGGGCAGGCAAGGATTGCCATAGGCGCTGGACCAACCAGTGGCTCCAGCGGACGCGCTCGGCATGCTCCAATTGGCGAGGCACTTCACCGACGCCGCTGAGCCGCTAGCCGATGGACCGCTGGAAGGGACTGGCGAGGAGTAATGGCGAATAAGAACCTGAATTCACAGACCGGTGCGGCGGTCGAGTTGTGCTGCGGTATGGGCGGCATTAGTATTGGTCTGGCCGGTGCCGGGTATGAAGTCGTCCGGGCCTACGACTCGTGGGCGCCTGCGGTGGAAGTCTACAACTACAATGCGCCGACACCTTGCGCAACCCTGTGCGACATCCTTTCTGACAAAGGCCGGGCTGACATTATTGAGGACCGGCGTCGCCTCGGTGAAATAGACCTACTCGCAGCAGGACCACCGTGTAAGGGCTTCAGCCAAATCCGCAATGGCCATCACAATAACACTAACCCGCACAACCGTGTCCTCCTGGCGATGCCAGAGTATGTAGCCATCTTCAGGCCGAGGCTAGTACTCATCGAGAACGTCCCCGATCTGGCGCGCCACCGCGACGGCATGACCCTTCGAGCCCTACTCGCGGCACTGCAGCGCCCCGGGCCGCAGGGCCTCCAGTACCGCGTGCAGCACAGGGTCTATGACGCCGCCCTTTACGGCGCTCCTCAGGCCCGGCGGCGGATCCTCATCCTCGCCGTAAGGTGCAGCTCGGGAGAGGAACAGCTCCCCTATGAGTCGCCCAACCTCGGCCCCCTCTACGCAGCACTCCGGCACGGCAGAGCGGTGCCGGACGAGCTAACGGAGTACGCGAATCAATTGGCGGATCCGGCCGACCTTTCGATGACGACAGGACTGCAGGCGCTCTCCGATCTTCCGCTTCTGGGTCCTGACGAAGTTGAGACACCACGTCCGTACACGACCGTCCCCACGAGCGCTTACCAGCGTGCCATGCGCACCGGAGCACCAGAACTGCTAAGCGGCACGCGCACTCCGGCCATACGACCGGTGACTGTTGAACGCCTCAAGATGATTCCTCCGGGCGGGTGCGTTCGGGACATCCCACGAGAGAAACTCAACGGCCTGACCCGGCGGTACGGTTCTGCATACCGGCGACTGCACCCAGATGCCCCATCGACGGCGCTGTCCACCAAGTACGACTGTGTGTATCACTACAAGGAGCACCGTTCCCTTTCGGTGCGCGAGTACGCTCGGCTGCAGGGGATTCCCGACCGGGTCTCTTTCCCTAAAGAACTCGCCTGTCGTCGATACGCATACGAGATGATCGGTAACTCGGTCCCGCCGATGCTCGTGCACGGTGTACTCGTTCAGATGGCCGCTCGTGCTGAAATGGGGAGAGAGGGATGAATTCAGCTTTCCGACTCGCCCCCGGCGGCCGCGCACGGTTGGCAGTACTGGATCACGTACTCGATGAAGCTTACGGGGCACCGGAGGCAATGCTCGGTAACCAGGCAGATCCCCTCGACGAAACGATCTACGTCATCCTCAGCTTTCAGACGGGTGTCGACCGCTTCAAGGAGACCTGGCAATGCCTGCGTTCCGTCTTCCGGCGATGGGAAGACGCAGAGCATGCCTCTGTCGGCCAAATCGCCGGCGTTCTGACGCCAGCAGGACTTCACCGGCAAAAGGCGCGGGCGATTGAGCGACTGCTTCGAACTGTGCGGCAGACCTTCGGAGAGCTCTCTCTCAACGCACTTCGATCAATGTCCGATAGCGATGCGGAACGGGCACTGACGAGACTCCCTGGGCTTTCGTGGAAGGGAGCCCGGTGCGTGCTTCTATACAGTCTGGACCGCGCCGTGTTTCCCATCGATGGGAACACCTTCAGGGTCTTCCAGCGGACTGGTGTGATCCCGCAATCCGCAGTCTATCGCCGACGCTCATTGCACAATGCGGTTCAAGAGGCAATCCCTCCGGAACGGAGGCGACGGTTCCATGTCAACCTCGTCATCCATGGTCAGCGCACCTGCCGTTCCTTGGGTCCGAAATGCGCTTCTTGCCCGGCCATCAAGTGCTGTGCGCGGCGGAACTTGCCGGCGCTGGCCTACACGTCCTCAAGACCGGGAACACGGCCGCCCGGTCATGTAGACCCAGCTGCCCGACGGCGGGCAGCCCCGCATGGCAGAACCGGTGATTCCACATGCGGTTGATGGGGGTTCGTTCCGTGTGGCCGGCATTTCGAGCCATCGCCGCCGCTGTGCACTGTTGGTGGAATTTCGTCTGCGTACGCATCACCTGCGGAAAGCTTAAGGCGCAAGTAGAAAGCCCTGAGTTGTCGGGGGTTGAGGCCGGGGCGGGCGCGAATGGCAGCGCCTCCGCAGTCTCGCCGCGTTCCGCTGCAAGCCTCGTGCGCTTCAACCCCAACCTTTACCCTGAGACTGGCAGCACTCAAGAAGCCGCCGACCTCGTCCGTACTGAAAGCTCCGCTGCCTCCCATCACGCTGAGCCTTACGAAAGGCGAGGGGGCGAGCGCCCTGCTGACGCAGAATGCCAGTCCGATGCAGTGGTCGAACAAGCTGACGGCCCAGGGACCAGCACTCGAGTAGGTGACTTCCCTGCCCACGCTACGCCAGTACTTGAGAAAGCTGATGGCCAAGCAGTCCAACAGGCCATCGAGCCTGCGAGGCGTGGAGACGAGGAAGCCGTCGCCAATAGGCCCCCAGGCAAGCCCAGTGGTTCCGAAGGAGAACTGCAGAAGGTTCTTGATTGGAACCGAGAAGACGATGCGAGGGGCGAATTTGCCCAAGCAAGTCCGACCTCGGGCGAGGTCGAGGAATCCGGACCGGGCGCCGGAGATAGCGGTGTCTCTACTGGGAGTCCATCCGGTGTAGCCGCTCCTGTTCCAACAACTCCACCTCACAATCGGGAGCAGCGACGTCGCCCGCCAGTGTACCGGGCGCCTATAGGCGGGCCATCGACACCGCCGAATCTGTCTCGAGCCACCGACAACGCAAGTACATCGCCTAGTCGGGGCCGCTGGGCCCCGGTCGAAGTGCGGGTGCTGTTTGCGCGCGGCGGCTACTGCACTGTGACTCTCCTCCCCAAGAGACCGCCGGGACTTCGTGACGAACTGACGGTGTCCAGCGATATCGGTGAACTCGAGCTCGTCGCGCTGGCGGACGAGTGGTACCAGGATATTGCTCCGGAGAACCTGGGGCGCCTCCTCCGCGCAGGATTTGTCTGGACGGATGAGGGATCAGGCCAGGAGTGGCTCTTGTCGGGCCGCGAGGTCTTCGTGCTCGCGGCCAGCGCTACCCACCGGGGGTACGTGTCTTGCCCACGGCTGGTGCTTGGCCGCGAGCATGTCGTTCTGTGCACAACTTCTGAACTCCCTGGTGTCGAGGAGGTTCTTCAGGAGGCCGGATGTCCCGTATGGACGAAGCTTGATGAGGCTGACGGTGCACCTGCTGGCTGGGTAGTTCTTCGAGGAATCGTACCGCAGCGCCCCGTTCGCCCCAGTAGTGACGCCGATATCCTGAACATACTGCGGCCGCTCGCGGAGATTGAGATAGCGCTAGAAGGGGGCATCCGGCTTGCGCATAACTCATGGCTACTCGGGCATCCCCCAACCATCCGTGTCTACGGCAACCCGGAACACACTGAGAGGGTGCTAATCGACGGGCAGGAGGCTGTGGCGTCGAAGACCGGTGGCTACACAACGCCAGAGTGGGACGAGGAGGGCGGTCACCAGATCCTGTGTAGCAGCACCAACAAGTCATATTCTCTCGTTCGCTGCAAAGCGGGTTGGAGATTCTGGCCAGCATACTCCTTCTGTCTTACAGGCAGCAGAGGCGGAACCCTTGAGTTCGCGTTCTGCGGCCCCCTGGTGCGACCCGTCAGTGCTTCCCACCGGACCAACTCTGAAGCGGATGAGCCAGAAAGCATCCAGGTTCCCCGTAGCAACCCGGTTCTCTTGGGGTCTCAGCCGGGGCAGGTTCTTGTCCCGAATTGGCGGCGCGACATCCGGAGCGCCCAATGCCTCGCCGTCCCTCCGTTCGCTCCGGTGTGGGCATTGCCTGCGCAACCTCTGAATTGTGACAAGGGTGCCAACCGTGTCCTCTTGATCGGGGAGCGTTTGGCGGTGGGCAGCGGCAAGGACTACCGGCAGCTATCGGAGGGCACGCGCGCACCCGAACTCAGACGGTGGTGCCGGCTGATTCTAGATGCCGGCAGGAAGGGCTTGGCTGTTGATCCACCGAATTCAAAGACCGAGCAGCTTTGGCGGGAGTACAGACGTTACGCACGTAGTCTCTGGAGGAAGTTCCGGTGAGATTAGATCACTTGCTGGTTTGGCTCTCCGCAAAGGGGGAGGGCTCTTGGTCCCAGTTCCGCGGAGCAGTCGAGGAGCTTGACGTCGAGCAGGGCGAGGAATCGCCCGATTCAGATGATGAGGGCGAGCAATCAGCCAGGGGCACGTCCGACCTTGCCGCCTATCAGCGGGTTCGCCTTGCTCTGCAACGTCTAGGTCACGTCGAGTTCTTTGCGAATGAAGTCGACCGACGATGGCGCGTGGTGCCCCCAACGGTTGCGCTGTTTCCCGCTTCAGGTGGAGACGGGCTGCTCTGCGGTGCTCGCTCGCCCGATCTTCTCGAAGCGTTGGGCAACCTGGATAACGTCGAAGTCACTGGGTCAGCCGCGCCCGGGATGCCGCAACGCATCCTGCTTCGTGCCATTTCACGCAACGTGGTCGCGGCGGCTGCAAGACGCCTGGGCTTCCATGTTCAGGCAGATGCACCCATGGCCATTCTCTCCGCAACACCTGCCGTACGGGACTCAGCGACCTGGTACCGGGGGCAGCTCCCAGAAACACCCGGCTGGATAGTTCACCGCTTCTCACCTTCGCGACTCGCGTGGGCCAAAGTGGCGTGGGAAGATGCGAGAGCGGCACGAGCGGGGCTCTTCCGATTTGTGATGGGGCACCAGCGCTTTCACTATTTGCGCTGGCGTGGTGAGTCGTACAGCGTTCCTGTCCAGGTTGGAAAATACGCCGTCATGCGCCGGAGGCGCGACATCCTGGCGTACAACGCGGCGACTCAGGTGCTCTCCGTCCCTGCGGCTTGCAGGCCGCCCCTTCTCATCGAGAGGGCACTAGTTCTCTGCTCTGGTTTTCTGCCCAGGTTCGATCAATCGTTAGGACGCGTCGAGTATGCTAGCGTCCTACCGGACGTGGCGCGTCTCTCCGCGGAACTTCTCCAGCAGGAGGTACGATGAGCAACCCGATTCGCCTCTTCGAGAACCTGCGAGACATGTACCTTAGGTATCTAGATAGCCCGTTCGATATTCGGTATGACGACTTGACTACCGAACGCCACCAACTCCTCGACCAGGATGGCCGTATCTACCGCCACCCGCTAATCGAGCCGGTCCCAGCTTACCGGTCATCCGGCCAGTCGTTACGTGATGCGGTCCAGGCCCTCTTGGGGGGCCACTGGCAGCCTAACGAAATCAGCGAGGTTGCGGACTTCATATCCCAGGGCCTTTTCCCTCCGACCTACACGCTCCACCAGCACCAGCGCGACGTCTTCGAGGAGGTGGTCCTCAACGGAACGGACACCGTCGTAACGACCGGAACCGGCTCTGGCAAGACGGAATGCTTCTTGTTGCCCATTGTGGCATCAATCGTGCGCGAATCACGGTCGTGGATTGCTCCTAGCCAGCGCGCTGCGCAGTGGGATTGGTGGAATCCAGACTACGACACTATCCGAGGCAGCGGGAAGAAGCAGAAGCGGTTTGGGCCGCCGAGAGTCTCGCAGCGAACTCACGAACGCCGGCCTGCAGCCGTCCGTGCCCTGATTCTGTATCCGCTCAACGCCCTCGTCGAAGACCAGCTCGCTCGCCTGCGTGAAGCGCTCGATGCACCCGGACCCCGGTCATGGCTTCAGGCAAACCGCAACGGCAACATGATCTACTTTGGTCGTTACATTGGAGGGACGCCGATCCCTGGGTCGTCGGATGCTGGCAGACTCCGCAAGGAACTACGGGAAATGGCAGCCGCCGCAGCAGCCGTTGCTGGTACCAATGTGGCGAAGTTCTTTCAGCGCATGGACGGCGCCGAAATGTGGTCCCGGTGGGACATGCAGGACGCGCCTCCCGACATTCTGATTACAAACTACTCCATGCTTAACATCATGTTGATGCGGAGCATTGAGGCGACCGTCTTCGATCAGACCAGAGCCTGGCTGCAGGAGTGTCCGGACCGGGTGTTCCACCTCGTAGTGGATGAGCTCCACACCTATCGTGGAACTCCGGGGACCGAAGTCGCCTATTTGCTACGTGTCCTAGTTGACCGGCTCGGGCTAGCACCGAATTCCGACCAGCTCCGGATCATCGCATCGAGTGCATCGCTGGAGAGCGGCACTACGGGGCTTAAATACCTTGAACAGTTCTTCGGTCGCGATAGGAACCAATTCCGGGTCATCGGCGGCCAGGGATACGTGATCCCACCGGCTCCGGGTGCTTCAGGCTCGCTTGGTCAGCACGCCAGTGCACTGGCGCAGTTTGGCCATGCAGTACGGGCGGGCGGCTCTGTGGTTCTCTCCCACGAGACTGCGAATCTTGCAGCGGCTACGGGGACAGAGGCCCAGCATGCCGGAGTCCCTTACCCACAAATTCTCAACGCCATCGTACAACATCTTCAGGCGCCAGACGCGCTACGGCTCGCTTGCACAGCGAATCAGAGCATAGTGCCGCGGGCGCCCGGCGAGTTGGCGTCGGTACTCTTTCCGGGCGTCGCGCTGCAACAAGCCGCTGATGGCGTGGAAGGGCTTCTGACCGCGCTCTCGAACGCGCGTGGTAGCTCTGGGGCTGCACCGCTTCCGATGCGCGTGCACCTCATGTTCCGGAACCTCCAAGGTCTTTGGGTTTGTACCGATCCCGTATGCACGGAGGCTCCACCCAGACTGATTCCGTGTCCCACGGGTGCTCTCCACTACGTCCCAAGACTGACTTGCCAGTGCGGGGCGCGCGTTCTTGAGCTGCTGTACTGCGAAGCGTGCGGCGAAGTTCTGTTCGGCGGGTACCGCCGCGAGACTGAGAACCCGAACGAGTGGTACCTGAGCCCAGACCATCCGAATCTCGAGGCGGCACCAGACGTCGCTTCGTTCGACCGTGAATACGACCGCTACGCGGTGTTCTGGCCGGCCTCCGGTAACCAGACGCCTGCGAGGCCCCAGTGGATTCAAGACGGCATTGCGTGCGCTTGGCGCGCCGCCTCGTTCGATCCAACCACGGGAAGTGTTGGCTTGGGCGGACAGGCAGGGGGCATTCCGGGCTACCTCTACTACGTACCGGCAATCCACGGGACGAATCCACCGCAGCCGCCCGCTGGGCGGGAAGCCTACCCAGCGATTTGCCCGCGATGCGAAGCCGACTGGCGCGGACGCGACGCCATTCGGTCTCCCATAAGGACGCAGCGCACCGGCTTCCAGAAGATCGCTCAGGTTCTGAGCGATACCCTCCTTCGAGACCTCGCTAGACCGCCGTTCTCCGGCGCCCGCAAGCTCGTCGTGTTCTCGGATAGCCGGCAGGATGCAGCGAAGTTATCGGCGGGCATGCGATTCTCGCACTACCGCGATGCGCTTCGCCAAGCGCTGCTGGAAGCGCTAGGCCAACAGGGAGTCGGCCCGCAGGCGTTCGCCGCTCAGTGCCAGGGCCAGCAAGGCTCGGCACAGGATCAGGCGGTCGCAGATGCGTTTGCCAATGCTCATCCAGCGGATGCTATGGCGATTGCCATGGCTGCCAACCCTGTGACCGCCTCCAGGCCCAGTTCGAGCTATGCGGGGCTCACGAACCAGCAGGCGGCTCAGCGCATCATACAGCGCGCCGCGTCGGGTCCGTTCAGGCTGACACAGCTCGCCGCAGACATGTCTGGCCGCATGCTGGGGGCGGGAATGAACCCGGCAGGGTACACGCAAGATGTTCTCTGGACCGACCCGCAGGCGCGCCAAGGGAGTTGGAGGAACCTCTACAACTGGCCACCTCCGGGAGCGCACGGCACCCCTACCCCGAAGCCGCAGGGGCAGCTCACCCAGCAGCAGCAGGCCCACCGCAACACAATCCAGGATCGTTCTTTAGCCGAACTCATGGATGTCGTTTTCGCCTCCGGGCGGCGAAGCGTCGAGTCCCTGATGCTCGCGCTACCCACTGTGGACGGACTTTCGCATCCAGCACCATCCACGCTTGTACGCGAGGGAGCCGACGGAGCGATCTTCCTATTTGGGTCAAGGAAGCGTTTGTCGACGCACGGGTGCTACTCGGTCGATGCTCCGCCTGCCTACGTGGCCGGCTATCTCGCAGCAGTCGCCCAACGGCACGGCCTCAACTCTACTACCTACATCAATGAGGTCGTGAACTACCTTGCGGCTACGGGCTGCCTCAACACCGCGCACTTCTACTTGAACGTGCCCGCGCTGTGCCTTCTTAATCCCGCTGCGATGTACTTCGAGTGTACCCAATGCCGACGGAAGCACCTGAACGCGTCTGGGGGTCTGTGCGCGGCCTGCTCTTCTCCGCTTGGTCCCGGCCAACCGATTGACAACGCCCAGTTCGCTCCCGACTACTACTCGTACCTCGCAACGCAGGCTGGCAGCTTCTTTCGGTTGAACTGCGAGGAGTTGACCGGACAGACTAACAAATCCGATGCACGGAGAAGACAGCGGCTCTTCCAAAATATCTGCCTGCCCTCGCCGCAGGAAAATCCGCTTGTAGACCCCGTGGACCTTCTAAGCGTCACGACCACGATGGAGAACGGTGTCGATATCGGCACTCTCGTGGCGGTCATGATGGCAAACATGCCACCAATGCGGTTCAACTATCAGCAGCGAGTCGGGCGCGCTGGCCGGCGTGGCTCCGGAATGTCCGTCGCACTCACCCTTTGTCGAGGACGGAGTCACGACGACTATTTCTTCCAGCGCCCGCAACGCATCATATCGGACCCCCCGCCACAACCCTACGTGGACATGCGGCGAGAGAGCATCTTCAAAAGGGTTTTGGCCAAGGAAATACTCCGCCAAGCTTTTGCTGCGCTCAACCTGTTCGTGGGAGGCGCCGGGGACAATGTACACGGGGAATTCGGCCCAGCGGCGAGCTGGAACCAGCCGCCCCAACAGGCCCCTTCAGGTAGCCCCCCGGGCGCTACAATCGCCCACCTCGTGGGGGGATGGATACAGCAAAACAGCGCCCGGGTAGGTCACATCACCGATGTGCTGCTGCAATACAGCGATCGGGTCCTTCAGGCACAGCGACAGGCGCTCATTGACTACTGCCTAGATCAGTTGATTCCGCACGTGACCCAGGTCTCGACTGACCCGAGGTATCCGCAAGATGCGCTGAGTGAGCGCCTCGCGAACGCCGGTGTTCTTCCGATGTTCGGCTTTCCGACTAGGACACGCTACCTGTTCCATGAACGGCCCACTCGCTCGTATCCCTGGCCGCCCGATGACGTGGTCGATCGAGAACTTGACATCGCAATCAGTCAGTTCGCCCCCGGCGCCGAAACCGTGAAGGATGGGCTCATTCACACGTCCGTGGGCGTGGTTGACTACCGGCCGCAGGGCAATCGTCTTGTAGAGGCGTCCAATCCGCTCGGCCCACCGATTGCGGTTGGGGTCTGCTCGGCGTGCCAAGCTGTCGATGGGACTCAGCCACCGCCGGGAAGCTGTCCGGTGTGCGGGGCGACACCACAGCAGGATCCTGGGTACCGGGTTACGAATCTAGCCCAACCGGCAGGGTTCCGCACCTGGTACGGGTGTAGCCGCGACTTCGACGGTACGTTCGAGTGGATGCCTCGCGCTTCGCGACCAAAGATGGGGGTTACGCCCCTGCCCGTATGCCAGAGAGCCAATTTTGAGGTGTGGGCAGATCAGGAGACTGTCTACGTCATTAACGACAACGACGGCCACTTATTCGGTTTTGAGAAGTTGGCGCAAGGCGAGACGTGGGTGACGCGCGCAGCCCTGGACATCGTCAGCGTGACCAATCCGCCCATCGACGCCGGTGCGGGCGTTGACCAACGCGCGCTGGGGTCCGTCAAGTCCACCGATGTAATGGTGCTTGGCATTCTGAACTGGCCGGCCGGTATCCGGATGTCCCCCGCCGGAGATGAAGGTCTTGGAGTGCGAGCGGCTCTATACTCATTTGGCTTCCTGGCCCGCCGTGCCGCCGCGGACCGATTGGACGTGCACGAGTGGGAGATTAAGGTCGGGCTCCGAGTTCTGCGGAATGCTGCGGGCGACATCGTCGGGCAAATCTTCATGTCCGACAGTCTGGAGAACGGTGCTGGATACGCCTCACTGCTCGGCCAGCCGCCTGAGGCCGAGGATTTGCTCCGCTACATCGTGGGTCAAGATAACTCCACTTTCTACGGGTTCTTGGTGGGGCCGCAACACGCCGGGCCCGGGCCGAGTGCCTGCACGACCTCCTGTCCGGACTGCCTGCGCGATTTTAGTAATCTGCCCTACCACACCATTCTGGACTGGCGCCTCGGGTTGGATCTCGCGCGGCTTGCACTCGACGCGACCGCACCGATCAACTTCGACGTGTCGTACTGGCAAGGGCTCGATGTCGCAGCCGCGGGACCTTACTTCGCAGCTATGCGCGGCTGGCAACAAGTGACCTACGGGGGGCTGCAGGTGGGGCGTCGCGGAGCGCGAGCGGAGATTATCACGCACCCACTCTGGGACTGTCGCCCCAACAGGTACGGACCGCTGCTCGCGAATGCTTACGCCCAAGCAGTTGCGGCGGGTTGCACGGAGGTGACATTCAAGTCGGTTTTCGAGGTTCTCCGGAGGCCCTTCTGATCACGCCGCAGAGGGCCTCTACCTTGGAGCTGACGACCAGTGCGGCCTTCAGCACGAGCGTCATGGGACTCCTGCGACTCTGTGCTCTCCGGGCAGGTTCTCGAGGCTGGCGGGGGCTGATCCGCTCGTAGTGGGGAACCCAAAGCGTGGCCCGGGACGTGATCTGAGGGGGGGGTCGCCAATACCAAACCGGCCGAGGCGGGTCAATTCGGCACGGGCCTTGCCACGTCACGCGACGCTCCTTTGGTTAGCCACTGGCACGCCCGCTGAAACCGCGCAGATCGTAGGTCCAGTCAATAGCGCCGTAGGCCTATGGTTGTCAAGGCCGGGCTCGAATTCACCCACCCTGGCCGGTTTCGTTTTCACCCACCCCTGCTGTGTAAGGCCGCCTGTTCATGAGCGAAGGGACTAGGAGCCTGTCGGGCTAATGTTCTTGGGTGAAGGTCAAGTTCGGGGTACCGCGAATCAGCGAGGCATGGCGACTTTCATTGACTATGAGCCCAACCAGCCGTTCCTGTTCCCGCCGGACATGCGG
>Ga0315293_10004780_pt1 | contig 12799 bp, 8 predicted proteins | sample YL17G13_20_MG_FD_203071 | JGI IMG/M metagenome (GOLD analysis project Ga0315293, IMG submission 203071) | Sediment microbial communities from Yellowstone Lake, YNP, Wyoming, USA - YL17G13_20 | ecosystem: Environmental > Aquatic > Freshwater > Lake > Sediment | place: USA: Wyoming | collected... | reverse complement strand
CCGGGATTGAGCGGGATGGAAATACCGTGATCCAGCACATCCGTTGCATCGGGGGCCCGGCATATTCGTTGTCCGATATGATGGCGCGTGCGGAGGGGGTGTTACAGGTTGAGACCCGGCAAGCCGGGCCGATTGTGGAAGGCAATGTCCGGACCCAGGCCCTGTTGCATGTAACCATTGGCATTGATGATACCGATTCAAAAGCAGGCGGTGCAACGTTCGCCCTTGCGCTGGCCCTTCTTTCGTATGTGACGCGGATCAAAGGTGTTCTCCCCATCAGCCACCATGTTGCGATGCTGAACCAGGATGTTTTTGCAAAAACAGCTGGCAACTCGGCGAGTTTTATTGAAGTGGCAGTTACCCCGGAAAGTTATGCTGACCTTGAAGGAAAGACATTACGGTTTGTGGCGGATGAATCTCTTTCCCATGAATGGGGGATAGCGATTCGGTCTGGACTCCAGATCCCTGATGGGCTGAGAGACTACGGAAGACTGGTCCGGGAACGGGTGATCACCCGGGCGTTTGCGGAAGCAACGGCCGAGCGGTTCGGCATCATGCTTCACGGGGGCAATGGCGTTATCGGTGCTCTTGGGGCGGTTGCCCTTGCCGGGTTGCCACATGAAATCCTGCTGGACCCGACACGGGAGATTCTTACGTGATTGTGCCTGCAGGTATACTTTTGATAAAGAGACAATACCCCCCCTTTCAGTACATATGGAATAACCTTGCGTGCAAGAACACCAGATTATTTCTTATATCGTTCATTTTTTTCCGTGAACCCGCCGCTGGTTCATCATGGTTTTTTTCCGGCACAACGAGAAGCCATTTCCCGAGAGGCAGGAACCTGTTAGTCCCCTGAATACCGAACCATTCTGCGGTATCTGCCCGCTCCCCGTTTTCTGTCGGGACAATGAGATTTTTGCAGTTCAGTTTTCATTCCCGGCCTTGATGAGGGGCCGTATTTCCCTCTGTCGTGCAGGCGAACCTGGAGCGTCAGCACAAACCTGAATCAGTTCACTGATCCTGTTTCCCTGTTTAACAACAAAATCAACCTCTTCCTGCTCCACATTTTTCCAAAAAAAGAGTTCAGTACCCCCAACGAGTGCCCTCCTTTTTTATTCAACAGCTACGAGATTTTCAAGAAGCCGCCCGCGGTTTTTTAAGAACTAAAAGGCTTTTGCGGTGATAAATCCATTATCGATGCAGTATATTTTTTTGGCTTTTCTCCGATTTTAGGAAATTAAGTCATATAAATAAGTTCTCTCATTATCAAGGACTATAAACATTTTAGTTTCCAATCACGGGTTCATCATTGGATGAGATTTTTTAGTCCCTGGATAGCACAAAAGTCGATAAACCTTTTACGCGTATTGTAATCCCAAGAGGGTGCCTGAGCGGCGGGGACAAAAGTCCCCGAGAGCGGTCATCAAGCGATACATGTTCTTTCATTTCTCATTTTAGCGAAGTCAAATGTTGGTACCTATCTTCGCCACTTTCACATAGCTGACGCTGATTCTTGGCACAAACCCGATTCGCCAGTTAGCAATTACCAGTAGTCCGGGGGTTTCAAAGAACCAAACTTTTGGATAAAATCGCCCAAAATTGGCTGCAATTCTGATGAAAAGTTGGAAATAATTTTGATCCCGTACCCAAACAAGGGGTAAACGATCGTAAGTGTCAAATTCGTGAGATAATTTTTGAGGACTTTCAGATTTTTCACGATGGGATTTTTGCAGAAAAATTGTGTCAAACTGACCAGTACTTTTGTGAGGAAAACGATCAAAACAAAGCCAATAACCGCATGTTTCGACCAGTGCCGGATAGGCCGCATTTCAGCCCCTTCCTTCAGATCCCGGATAAATTTCTCTGCAAGGTCACGGTTCTTGTAGGCTTCCAGGATTTTATCCGGTTTGTCATCGATACTGGATTCGAGAATGAAGAACCCTTCAAGACCGGTCACGTAGGGGTTAGGGATTTCCCCGAGCGTTTTCTGGAGATGTCCCCGGGCAATAATCCAGCCTTTCGGAGCGATATACTGGCCGAGGTCTTTTCCTCGTTCAACCTTCTTTGAGAGTTTCACTCCTTTCTCCAGCTCTCTCTCAAATTTCTCAGCCTTCTTCGACAACTGGTCGCGTTCCAGATTCTCGGAGAAAAATACATACCGGATCTCCTCGCCAGTTTGATTTTTTACACAGGAATATGCTCGATTGTTCGATACAAATAAAACCCGTTTTTCTTTCTCAGCATTGAAGATAGCTATCTCTTTCCGGTAAGGTCCTTTCTTCTTGGCTTTCAGCGTCAGATAATGGAATTCCAGTTTGCGTATTCTTTGTTTGTTCTCCAGAGTGTTCCCGCCGCAGTCAAACACCAGGAGACTCGCCTTCGGCAGTACTTTTGAACACAACCGGATCAGGGATCTCATATGCGCTTTGTCCTGAACATTTCCTTTCTGGATTGTCAGCATTGTCGGAATGTTGTTTAGTCCAACGCTGATCCCGAACGTGAACTGGAGTTTTCCGGGTTGGTTGTCCCGGGAATACCCACGTTTCACTAAGGGACAATGGGTTCCCTCGAAATAACTCGAACTGAAGTCCACAAACTGAGTTGGAAAGCCAGGACAACCACTGGAGATGTCGTGGATTTTCTTCCCAAATTGTTAAACTCCATGTCCCGATAAATTTTTGCTGTATCCAATCTGATTATTATTATTATTTTCTCTGAGGAGTTTGTCCTGTGGTTTCAAAAATACCTCTTTCTAAAACTGTCTGCATTATTGGTCTTGGATACGTCGGCCTTCCACTTGCCGAAGATTTTTCCCGGCATATTAGGACGATTGGTTATCGCCGTGACCAGCAGAAAGTGGATGAGCTGAATGCGGTAGTTGGGAACAAAATCGAGGCAACAACTGATCCTGCAAAGATCAGAGAGGCTGATTTTGTCATAATTGCAGTTCCGACACCAGTGACCAAAGCAAAAGATCCGGATCTTGAACCTGTTATATCTGCAACAGAAATAGTCGGAAAAAATATAAAAAAAGGTGCCACCATCGTCCTCGAATCCACGGTTTATCCGGGTGTAACCGAAGGGATCGTGGGACCCATCCTCGAACGCGAATCCGGGATGACATGCGGCAAAGACTTTTTTATTGGCTATTCTCCCGAACGTATTAATCCGGGCGATGACGAACACATCCTGAAAAATATTACCAAGATTGTTGCCGGTATGGACAAGAAAACGCTTGATTCTCTCTCGCAACTCTATGGTCTGGTCACGAATGTCTACCGTGCACCAGATATCAAAACCGCTGAGGCGGCAAAGGTTATCGAAAATATCCAGCGTGATCTCAACATCGCTCTCATGAATGAGCTTTCCATGATTTTTGCAAGGCTCGACATCAATACAGACGAAGTACTCAAGGCAGCCGGCACAAAATGGAACTTCCACAATTACCGCCCTGGACTTGTCGGTGGTCATTGCATCCCCGTTGACCCTTACTATCTTGTCAAGAGGGCAAAGGAAGTGGGATATCACCCGCAGGTAATCCTTGCCGGGCGTTCCATCAACGACTCCATGCCAAAATATGTCGCGGAAATGGCAGTCAAGGGACTCAATAAGGTTGGCAAAACCATCAAGGGATCTAACGTTCTCATCATGGGTCTGACCTACAAGGAGGATGTAGCGGATATCAGAGAGTCCCCTGTCGAGAGTATGGTACAGGAACTTAAGGAATATGATGTGAATGTGTACGGTTATGATCCCCTGCTTCCCGATACCGTGATAAAGCATTTCGGTGCAAATCCGCTACCTAAGCTGGATAAGAAAATGGACGCTGTGATCATTGCAGTGGCGCATAAACAATTCCGGCAGCTTCCGATTGAGACAATCCGTACATTCATGAATAATAACCCTGTGCTCATCGATGTTCGGGGGATGATTGATCCGGTTATGGCTGAAAAAATTGGAGTGTATTACAAAAAACTTTGAGCGTTGTAACAGTGATGAGGTATCCTTATCCTAGGAAAGATTTGATATTCTTGCCCATTTTATACAAAAGCTTGGCATTATGATGTTAGCGGCTTTACCGGTATGATCCACTGGGATCCAAAAAACCGGCCGGCCAGTCGCGGTGGTATTATAGCATCACAAAAAAACAAATTGGATGTTTACTATGATTTGTACCTAAATTTTGAATATGAATTTAACAAGATGAGGAGTAAACATATTTTGAGGTTATCATTATGGATATGCATGAAATATTACGAAAAAATCCGGAAATTTGGGATCTTTTTACCAGAAAGGAAGAGTACAATTCCTCCTTGCGAGATAAAAATAATCGTTTTCCCTATTATACAAGTAAAAACCGGAATATATTCGAACCTTTGGCATCAGAATTCCTGATGAGTAATGGATATCATGCCGAATACCCTGATGGCAAACCATTTGCCGTTTGTCTAACGCATGATATCGACAATGTGTACCAATCGATAACCTCGAAAAGTATGAATGCGTTGAAAAATTTTACTCGTGGTAACTTTAATGAATCTTTTAATTCGATTTTACAGATTCGTACAAAAAAAATTCCCTATGTTAATTTTGAGGAAATAATGAAATTAGAGGAGCACTATAATGCTTGTTCCTCTTTTTATTTTCTTGCACTTGATCCACCTGAACCGGATTGTACCTATCAAATTGAAGATTTGGAGAATGAAATAAGTACAATTCAGGATTGGGGCTGGGAGGTCGGACTCCATATTGGTCAGCAGGGATCAGGTGATCTTAATAAACTTCAAAACGAAAAAAGGAAACTTGAAAAGGTAACCAATAATTCAATTATTGGATGTCGAAATCATCTTTTAAAATTTATTGTACCTGATTCATGGGAATTGCTAAGTCAGGCCGGTTTCAGGTATGATTGTTCATTGGGATATGCTGATTGCGCAGGATTCAGGAATGGAATGTGCCACCCGTTCAAACCTTATAACCTACATAATAATAAAATTACTGAAATTATTGAGATCCCTCTGGTTATAATGGATGATTCATTATTCGATAAATACATGCGATTGGATGCTGACAGGGCTTGGGAGATCACACAGCGATTAATTAATACTGTTGCAGAATGCCGGGGTGTGATTACATTAGTATGGCATAACACCTACCTTATTGGTGATAAAAGAAAATTTTATGAAAAAATTCTAAAGTATTGTGCGGAGAAGAATGCGTGGATGACGAGCGGGGAGAATATTGTAACGTGGATGAATCAAAATAACCGATAAACGAGCTGGAATCGATTCGGGATGAATATTCCCTGAAGATGCGTTTTTTATCAGATCCCACCTAAAAATCAATAATTTTTCATCCGATTATCAGACAGAAAGTGTGTTGAATAATTCTCCACAAGGAAATAGTATAGTACATTTTTAATGATAATTTTGCAGGATCCTTGGTTAATAAAAAAATTCTCTCTCCGGATTAAGGAATTACCCAATGTTTTAATCATTCCTTATTTTTTGCGATACTTAGTTTAATCGCTTTAACATTAAGGATAAAGCAAATTCCATACATTATCGTCATTATCAAAGAATATAACAGAATTGTTGCTACAGGTGATAATTTGAATTGGAAAGCGAGTAAAAATCCCCCTAGTACCAAAATTGTCCGACAAATATTCCAGGCCAATACCCAATGGTTAAATCCAAACAATTCAAGACGATCAGTCGAAGATACGATGAAATTCGAGATAACCAGAATACTTAAGGGAAGACTAAACATAGCTGCATCTTTCCATGCACTTCCAAAAATAAGTGGAAATAAAATAGGAAAAACAATTGCAGCAAACAAAATCAAAGGCGCACCGAGCATAAATAATTCTTTCGTCGTTTTTAGGTAAAGGGGTAGTATTTTATCCGACTTCTTACGGAATAATTCAGAACTCTCTCCAAAGTATACCTGCCCGATTGATTGTGAAACCAGCGAAACCGGCAGCACCAGCATCGAATAGCTGAGAGAAAACAACCCTGCAATTTGAAATCCAAACAGAACCGATAAAAGAAGGGTCGGAGCTTGTAATGCTATTTCATTGATGATACCGGATGGCAAGGAATATGTGGGAAATTTTTTGTACCTTTTTGCAACTGATCTTAATTTATTAAAATCTAAATCCTTGATTGTTAACCTTATTTTGGGTAAAACCTTTTTTCCTAATGTACCAATACCGACCATCCTCCCAATAATGTCACCACATATCAGACCAAAAGATCCAAACGAGAATATACCGAAAATTATCTTACTAACTGAGCCGCTGATACTTTGAGAGATTTTGGTATGAGTAATTACAATATAGTCTTTCGAACGGATAGTCCAATATAATAATATCTGATAAGTGCAACTACCAAAAAATCCAATGCAAAATAACCAGTAATATGGGGCAATAAATTCAAAATGAAATATTCCGGCAAGATAGCTTCCCCACAAGAACAGGATAAGAAATAAAATTATGGATAACGTGCATACAATAAAAAAACATAAGATAAGAAGATATTCAGCATCATTATCCCTTTCGGGAATCGGTATGGCATTTTCATATTTTAAAGATCCCCCTACGATTAATATTGCAAGTAATGAACCAAAAACCGCCAGTGTCCCATAAATTGCCGGAGGGTACAATCTGGTTATTATAGGAGTGAGAATTATCCCGAGAACCTGCGCAATTGCCGTACCGCTACTGATTACTACTACTCCTTTGAGGATAGGATCTGTTGAAACTCGGGAGATAATTCTTTTCTTTATTGAATCAAAAAAAGTTTTAATTCTGACAATGAATTTTTTGGCGAGGTCAGATCCTTTGTTCATTCGTATCTCACTAATTTATACAACATGCGAGTTTAAATTATATAATGCACCTAGTTACTGGAGGAAAACCATCCTTATGATGTTAATTGCAGAATGATGCTAAAATAGACTAAATCTGGAAATATCCGGATAAAGATTTTACTTAAAGTAAACAATCCGATGGAATGAATTATGGATATAAATAAGAGGGTATCAGATTTCCGCTCGAACCTGATAGTAGCCCTTGCCACGAAATTCCATTACCTGATTTTCTTTGGCGCAATTGCCGGCCTTACATTAGCGCTTGTCATTGGCAGGCCGGATTATGCTATACGGGGTCTCATTTACATTGTTCCAGGTATTCTTGTCGCGATCCTGTTATTGATAATTTATCGTACTGATGGGAAGTATCCCGATATACTCATCATGTCGCAGGCCACGAGAAAAGTTTTCTACATCTCTTTTGTTTCATTATTTACCCTGTCACTACTCGCTCTTTATTTTTCTCCGTACAGACCGTGGTATTATTTTCTCCTGATCACCGGACTTTTCTGTGTGATTTTTTTACAGATCTTTTCTGAAAATTTAAAACCCTCAATACTACTGTTTGAAATCAGTTGTGTTATGGGAAACATTATTTTTGGATTGCAATTGAAATATCCATTCTATTTTGGATATACCGACATTATACCACATTTGTTTTATTCAAAAATAGTGTCACTTTCAGGGCATATCCTCCCGGCTGATCTTGATATTAGCTATGCCTGGTTTCCGCTTTATCATATCTTTATTGCAGAAGGAACGAATCTTTTAGGAATTGATGTAAAATTTGCATTTATTATTCTCACATCGTTGTCCTTTATTGTAGTACTATGGGTAATATACCTGCTTTTTTACCAGGTAACTAAAAACCCCCAGACTTCACTATTGATTTGTTTATTCTTTTCAACAACCCCAGTAGTTATTACCTTTTCCACGTATGTTGTAACCCGGGTTATGGCCTTTATTGGTTTTTTCTTTTTTTTATTTTTAGCACATAAACAAGTTCATTCACCAAAATTGCGCTCTCTCTCTGTATTACTACTAGCATTCTCTATCTATCTCATCTTAGTCCATCAGGTATCGATACTGGAAATACTATTCTTATTATTTTTATTTATCCTGATAGAAATAATAATAAATGATTATTTTGCGATCAAAACCAAAATAATTATATTCATCATACTTACCGCTTCGACCTATTGGATTTTCACTTCTATTTCTTTTGTGAGGGATATTATCTTGGAACGGAGTAGCTTAGGGGAAACACCGGGAATTTCTACATTAAAGACTCAAATTGCAGGTTATGAATATATTTTTTTAGAGAATCATATATCCACATCAATAAGTATTTTTTTCGTAATTTTAGGAGTAGGTTATATTTTCTGGGCTTATAGATCAAAATATCCTTCAGTATTAGGACTTTTCGTACTGATTACGTGCCTGGTCTATTTCCCAAGTCCATTAACAGCCTCAAACTTAACGATGCAAACATTTGGATTAGATCGGCTCAGCTTACTTATTTCACCTTTTTTTGCCTTTGCATCTGCGATTGGATTTTTACTCCTTCTCAATATTTTTTATCGGAACAAATCTACCCAAAAAATTGTGTTTGTTTTTGGTCTATTGATTTTTTCTTATCTTTGTTTCTCCGCATTAACCGGTGAAAACGCGACAGATTCTCCTGATTTATCTGTAAATCAGAGTAGAGTTTATTTCACCGAATCGGAAATGAATTCCTTTAATTTTATTTCGCAGTTTGTCAGGAGTAACTCCACCATTTCAGGTGATACCTTTTCAGGCCGAATGTTTGAACGAAAATTTTTTAGCGAAACGGCCGCTCTGGGTTTACCATCCTATTACTCGGCATATACTCTTGAATCAACTACCCCCTTTACCTTCAATGAAGGCTTTTTTATTTTCAGAGAGCAGGAATTAGAAAGAAATGGATTGAACTTCAGGACAAAAAATAGTGATTTAGCACAAGACTTGTATGATATAAAGTATGAACCTACACAAGATAGTTTCCTGGTATTTTCTAATTTGACAGACAGATCGCAGAAAATATACGATAATCGGAATGTTGGCATTTTAGCTAATTGATCAAAATCTGCAAATTTTTTTTATATATGATAACTACAAATTCCAGATTTGAATTGGGTGAAAAAGTACAATAGAAACGTAAATAAACAAACCAGGAAGAATTTCAACCCAAAAAAATGTAGAAATCCGGAGGTTGCAACAATTGACAATAAAAATTGGAGAATTTTTATTCCGAAACACGATACTGACAGAATAATTACGGCACGTGGAATTTGTTCAAGACGGTGAAATACAAAATATATGAAAAAAAATTACTGGAATTAATAAATCATGAAGATTTTCTGACCTGAAAATAATCCAGCTGATATTGCCCCCATTGGGTGTGCGAATGTTTCAGAGATAAAAAAATTGCAAATTCTCCTGTATAAAAATCCATTATTTCTCCACCATAACCATTTTTCCACTATCATGAGAAACTGCAGTTTGTCCCTGAACATTTGTATGTGTTAAATCATGGCAATAATTACCATATATCGGTTTTCAAAATTTTACTAAGGAAATTCGATATCGGCTTTGATTTAACATGGTACACTATCAAGGTGATATTCCTGGTATCCTCCTGGCTGTACCCCCATGTTTCGCTACATTTATGGAGGATTTTAATGGGACCACCAGCTGACGTAGTACTGTAAAAGATAAACTCTAAAAAAACCTACACTTGGTTTCAGGAACCGGATTTTTGTTTTGGTTTATCAATCAGCGTCTCAAGAAATACTTTCAGTATTTTCATCTTTACCGACCAGTCCAATTTTTCTACCGCATATGCCCTCATCTTTTGGGAAAAATCGGGATCTTCATATATCCTTTGTGCAAATCCAATAATTTTTTCTATATCAACTGGTGTCTCATCGGCAGGAATCCTTAAAATGTAAGGAAAATTATCCGGGAAATCCGGATCTGGGCAACTAATAATATAGGGGATACCGCGAGCGCAGTAATCGCGGGCTTTTAAGATCGATGCCTCGTTTAACCCTATTCTATGGAGCCCAAGGCTGCCAATGGCAATATGACACGTGTTAAAGAGGTGGTCAAGATCTTTACCGGTAGCAAAACCATGAAATATTACCTGGCCTGTGATATCGAGCATATTAACAAGTTTTTGGAGGGGTGGTAGTTCCGGTCCATTTCCGGCGATATGGAGCAAAACTTTTATTGGTCCATTATAGTTTGCAAGACCTCTGATTATCCGATCAACACCGTGCCAGCGGTTCGTGTCGGAGGCCATGAAGAGTAGATCGATAGTATCTCCCGAATACAAAAGAGGTGGCCGGATCGAGACAGAGGCTACGTTAATCCCATTCCCGATGGTAATATGGGGTTTACCGGAGTCTCCGGAATGAATTACCTGGTAACCGGTGATCTCATCGGTCACACCAACAATGGCATCCGATTGCCCTCTGATAAATCGCGCAAAAATTTTAAAATATAGGCATGCCAAAAAACCATGATCTAATTTATATTCATTTACTTCGATTGTTTGGTGTTCGGTTACAATTTTACAGGCTCTTAGATTTTTTTGATAATTCACGGGATAATAAAGGGGAAAAAAGGGTTCAAACCGACAATAGAGAATATCGTCATGATCCAATTTTTCTATTGTATCCTGAAAAATCCTGCTGATATCCCATGCACGCCTTATCCTTCCCAGAATATTATCGCTTTGGATACTCCCAACATCATGTATGGTTAAATAAGGATAAGAAGGATAGTGCAATGATTCTGCAACCACGAGTACCATCTCAACATCCATTTCCAATTGTATCAATGCAGATATCTGGTTGTGAATTTTCTTTCTATTCCCCCCGGTATTATTCCCCCCAACAACAAAATATTTGATTTTCAAGAAAACCCCTCATCGATTTTAGAAAATGTTATATGATTTCCCATAATTTCTTACCTCTTATCCATGAAAGATAATTGTTCTTACTTAAGTCGATAAATACTTAATATCGCATGCCTCGGTGAAAAATTTTCATTAACAAATACTCATTGTCACCAGGGCCCCGGTGCTTGAGTGTAGAAAGCATTTTTTCGATCAGATGCTTGTCTTCACTGCCTGGGATCTCACAGATTCCATACATGAAAACCTCATACTTTTAGCTGTGTAAGATTTTAAGCTAATTTTTATTTCTGCTAATACCATACCTTGATTTTCATCTATGATCAATTTAGTTGAATCATAATATGGAGTTCTTTTGTATACGAGGGCAATATATCCCAAGTCAGGAATTCTACATTGGTATTGACTCATGTTGGTAGACGGAGATCGATCCATTGAACGGATTACTGATTCCTCATTTTTCTCAATGATAATTGCTCCTCGAGGCGCTTAAGAACCTCAGTATAACGGGTTAACGCTGATTGAAAGGAGTAGTTATCTTCAACAAATTTTCTGGCATTCGTGGATATATCATCTATTTTTTGATACGACCTACATTTCATTACCCCTTTTGCAATTCCTTCAGCAGAATTATTATCTAATAAAAACCCGTTGACATTATCAGATATCACATCGGGGATTGATCCAACGGGCGATGCTAATACAGGAGTACCACATGCCATGGATTCGAGCATGAGGTTGGGCAGACCTTCTGAATAGGAAGGGATCACCAATAATCGGATATCGTTTAAATGCAATGGTAATTCATGGTGAGGAATCCATCCCACATATTTTACCCGTCCGGGAAAATCCCGATCAATTTCCTTTAATGCCATTTCAACATTGCTTTGCAGAGGTCCTTTTCCACCGATTAAGAATTTAATATCTCGATTATCTTTTAAGATCTTAATTGCTTCAATAAAACCCGAACTATTTTTAATATTGTTAAAGATTCCGATATAACCAACTACAAAATCACGATCAGTGAACGGCCTTTTAATACAAAATATATTCAGATTTACAAAATGTCTTGATGCAATAAGAATCTTTTTTGAAAATTTTTGCATATTCCACTTTTCGATCAAACCTTTCGAATACAGAACAATATTATTCGCCAGTCTAAAATTGAGCCAGATCATTGGTTTATATATTTTTGTAATAAAATCCGCTTTCAGGTCTATTTCTTTTTCAGTATATCCCCCTCTTAAAAGAACTACTTTCTTTCTAAGTAATTTTGCAGTCACAATGGGAAAAAAGGATACATCGCTCACAAATACAAGAAATATATCTGTTTTTCCTGCCAGAATAGCTACACAATACGAAATCCAAAACTGTTCATAAACGAGATATGATATTCTCCAGACAAGGTTGTTACTTAGTCGTGCGGATTTACTCACTGAAGTGAGTTTGTATGTTATATGCGGATTAAATGCATTATGAAAAGTTACCTGGTCGCTACTCGATACAATAATTGTATAATCCGTGCATAATTTGTCAATAATTTGAATTAAATCTTCAAACGGTTGCACATTTGCTTGTCCGATACTATGTCCAATAATGCATAGTTTAGTATCAAAACGTCTAAGTGAAAAAATTGTTTTTTCACCTTCTCTCTCAGTGAGATCCATTACTGCCTACCTACCATTTATTTGAATTAAAAAATAATTCTTTCATTTTATAGGAGTCTATACTTCACAAGAGATTTGTTATCGAATCATTTTTATCTTTCTTTTAAAAGTCTCAGATCTTTCATATTTTGGTATCAATTATTTTTATTCCAGGCAAAGAATATAATCATTTTGTTTTGAAAATTTTGGGATTTATAGTTAAGAACTAAACTATTTATACATAATCCTCCCATCTCTTCTCATGACGAAACCCGAACAGATCCCTGTCCAGAGACATCTCTCTCTGGAGAATCTAGAACAGAAGATCAAATTCCTGGAG
>Ga0315293_10004778_pt1 | contig 12800 bp, 11 predicted proteins | sample YL17G13_20_MG_FD_203071 | JGI IMG/M metagenome (GOLD analysis project Ga0315293, IMG submission 203071) | Sediment microbial communities from Yellowstone Lake, YNP, Wyoming, USA - YL17G13_20 | ecosystem: Environmental > Aquatic > Freshwater > Lake > Sediment | place: USA: Wyoming | collected... | reverse complement strand
CGGACGCGCGGTCATCCTTTGCGTCGGCTCGGAGTATCGGAAACTGGGGTGCCCGGGCGAGAAGGAACTGACGGGCTACGGCGTCAGTTACTGCGGGACGTGCGACGCCCCCTTCTACGAGGGCAAGCACGTCGTCGTCGTGGGGGGCGGCAACACGGCCCTGGACGAGGGGCTGCACCTCTTGAAGTTCATCCGACGGCTCACCTACGTCGTTCTCGACCCGGAGTTCCGGGGCGAGAAGATCCTCCTGGAGGAACTCGCCAACCACCAGGACAAGGTCACAACCCACTTCGAGAGCACCGTGACGGAAATCCTCCCTGGCACGGCAGCCGGCCACGGCACGAGCCGTACCCGTGCCAGGGGCGTGCCTGACGGCGGCACAAAGAAGGTGGCCGGCGTCCGCGTGAAGCACATCCGGACGGGCGAGGAAGCCGAGGTCGCCTGCGACGGCGTGTTCGTCTTCATCGGACTCGCGCCGCAGACGGCGTTCCTCAAAGGGACGCTGGACCTCGACCCCCAGGGCTTCATCCGGACGGACGCCTGCACGCTGCGGACGAGCCTGCCGGGCGTCTGGGCCGCCGGCGACGTCCGGACGGGGTCCCTGAAGCAGGCGGCCACCGCCGCCGGCGAAGGCGTCGTCGCGGCGCTGGGCGCCAAGGAATACCTCAAGCGCCAGCACGGAGTCCGCGCGCGGACCTGACGGCGTGGCGGCCGGTTTCATGCCCCTCGCTTTTGTGAGGCAAAGGGCTTGCATCGCCCGGCTTTCGGGGTATAATCCCTCTCTTCGCGGTTGGTGACTCGGACGCCTTGGCGAGGGTTGGACGATGAAAGAGGACATTCATCCGAAGTACGTGGAATGCAAGGTGACGTGCGGCTGCGGCCATAGTTTCGTCACGCGGGCCACGGTGGCGCAACTCGCGGTCGAAGTCTGCTCGAACTGCCACCCCTTCTACACGGGCCAGCAGCGGTTCGTGGACACGGCCGGACGGGTCGAAAAGTTCCAGAAGAAGTACCGGTGGGACGCGCGGCAGGCGGTCACTGCGGCCGAGGCCCAGGCGGAGGCCCAACGCAAGAAGAAGGCGTCCGCTCGCAAACCGCCGACGCCCGCGAAACCGAAGGCCAAGAAGCCGAAGCCCCCCGCGGGCGACGAACCGGCTGCGCCCGGCAAAAAACCTGCCGCCAAGGCCGCCGCCCCGGCCTCCCGGAAGCGGAACGTCCCGCCGGGGAAGGAACCTGCGGCGCCGGCGGCGAAGAAAGAATCGGCGGCGCCGCCCCCCGCCTCCGCGCCGAAGGCCGAGAAACCGGCCGAGCCCGCGCCCGCAGCCGAGGCGACGAAACCGGCCCCGGCGGATGCGCCGAAGACGGAGCCCAAGCCCCCTGCATCGCAGGGAGATGCCTAAGCGCCACGATGGAAAAGCAAACCGGCCGGCCCCGGCGCGCCGGGGTCGGCCGGTTTCGTTTCTGCAGCCCCCGCCGACCGGGTTTGGGATTGAAAGACCGCCTCGCGGAGCGTAAACTTCGACCTCTGCGGACGAAACGGAGAACGCCCTCGTGCCGAATATCGCCGTCCTGGGTTCCACGGGTTCGATCGGGCGGATGACGCTCGAGGTGGCCGCCTCGCTCGGGCCGGAGTACCGGGTCGTCGCGCTCGCGGCGGCCTCGAGCGCCCGCCAGCTGGCCGAGCAGGCGGCCGAAACCGGGGCCGCGTGCCTGGCCGTCGGCGACGACGGCGCCGCCCGGACCCTCGCCGACGCGCTCCCCAAAGGCGTGAACCCCGAGATTCGCGTCGGTCCCGGCGCGCTCGCCGAACTGGCCGCACGCGACGACGTGGACATCGTCCTCTTGGCGGTGGTCGGCGGGGCGGGATTGCCGGCGGCGCTGGCGGCCGTGCGGGCCGGCAAACGCCTCGCCCTCGCGAACAAGGAAAGCCTCGTCATAGCCGGCCGGCTCGTCATGGCCGAGGCCCGACGCTCGGGCGCCGAAGTCATTCCCGTGGACAGCGAGCACTCGGCCGTTTTCCAGGCGATGGCGTGCGGCCGGCGCGAGGAGGTGCGGCGGGTGATCCTGACGGCGAGCGGCGGGCCGTTCTACCGCCGGCCGGCCGGCGAGTTGGCCCGCGTCACGCCCGCCGACGCCCTCGCCCATCCGACCTGGTCCATGGGCCCGAAGATCACGATCGATTCCGCGACGCTCGTCAACAAGGCCCTCGAGGTGATCGAGGCGCATCACCTGTTCGACCTGGAGGCGGACGAGATTGGCGTCCTGATTCACCCGGAGTCGACGGTCCACTCGCTCGTGGAGTTCGTGGACGGTTCCGTCATCGCCCAACTCGGGCCGCCCGACATGCGGATGCCCATCCAGTACGCCCTGACGTACCCGGAGCGTCGGAGCGCGCCGTGGGATCGGCTGGACCTGGCGGCCCTCGGTCGGCTGCACTTCGAGGAACCGGATTTCGAGAAGTTCCCCGCCCTTCGGTTGGGGTTCGAGGTGGTGCGGCGCGGCGGGACGCTGGGGGCGGCCCTTTCGGGGGCCGACGAGGTGGCCGTCCAGGCGTTCCTCGCCGGCAGAATCCGTTTCAACGACATCGTGCCGCTCCTGGAGCGCGTTCTGGCGGCACTTCCGTGGAAGTCCGAGCCGGATTTGGACGATATCCTAGCGACCGACGCCCGGTCCAGAGAGGAAGCGACCCGTTGTCTACCGTCCTGTACGTCGTCCAAATAGTCGTTGCCGTCGGCCTCCTGATCCTCGTGCACGAACTGGGCCACTTTCTGACGGCCAAGTGGTTCGGCGTGCGCGTCCGCAAGTTCGCCATGGGCATGGGGCCGCCCATCGTCAAGTGGCAGCGCGGCGACACGGAGTATTCCCTGCGGCCGATTCCCATCGGCGGGTTCGTCGACCTCGCCGGCGAGCATCCCGAGGCCGAGGGGGCCGACGACCCCAAGGCCCTCTGGCGCCGACCGGCCTGGCAGCGGATCGTCATCTTCTCGGCGGGCGTCGTCATGAACGCGCTGCTGGCGATCGTCCTTTTTTCGGCGGCGTTTCTCATCGGCGTCAACGTCATCGCCCCGGTCGCGGGCGAGATCCTGCCCGGTTCCCCCGCCGAGAAGGCGGGCATCCGTGCGGGCGACCGCATCCTGGCCCTCGGCGTCGCGGGCCAAGAGCCCACCCCGATCCAGGCCTTCGACGACCTCATGTACGCCGTGACGCTCGAAAACGCAGGGACGGAATTCACCATCGCGGTCGAGCGCCCCGCCGACGACGCCGCCGAGCCCGTCCGAAAAACCTTCCTCGTCAAGAGTTTCCGCCCCGAGGGATCGCTCGGGCCGATGTTCGGCATCAACGTCCCGCAGGACACCGTCCTCGCGAAGATGCTCACCACCTCGCCCGCTTATCAGGCGGGCCTCGAGGTCGGCGACCGCATCCTGGCGGTGGACGGCAAGCCCGTCACGTTCCTGCACCAGGCGGCCGAGGCCCTCGAACAGGCGCCCGCCGGGCCCGTCGTCCTCACGATTGAGCGCAAGGGCCGGGAGCAGGACCTTCGCATCGACCCGGCCGAGTTGAAGGAGTACCGCTACGGCCTCGCGCCGCCGACCGGCGTCGAGAAGGTCCTCCCGGACAGCCCGGCCGAGAAGGCGGGCATCCGCAAGGGCGACCGCATCGTCCAGGCGGGCGAAGTCCGCTGGCCCACGCCGAGCGAGGTGAGCGAAGTCGTCCAGGCCGCCGGCGCTGGTCCCGGCGCGCCGGGAGTGAACCTCGTGCTTGAGCGCGGCGGCGAGCGCGTCGAAGTAACCTGCCGGGTCGCCATGATGGACGCCGAGGACGGCCAAAAGCCGATGATCGGCCTCGCCATGGCCGGCGCCGTCGGCGACCCCGTCCAGATCGGCCAGGTGGAAGCAGGCGGAGCGGCGGACCTCGCGGGCCTTCGACCGGGCGACATCATCCTCTCGGTCGGCCCGGACGGGAAAATGCCCGGCGACTGGAACGACGTCGTCGCGGAATCCCGGCGCGCCGGGACGGAGCCCGGAGCGCCGGTGGCCGTCACCGTCGAACGCGGAAGCCAGGTCGTCGAAACCACGCTCGCGCCCGACGCCGTCCCGTACGAGCGGTTCACGCTGGAAGGCATCGCCGCCAAGCCCCTCTACGTCGCCCTGCCTCGGATTTACAATCCCCTGGCGGCCGCGGGCGAAGGCCTGAAGCGGACGCGCCTCTGGTTCGGCCGCATCTACACCAGCCTCGCCCAGATGGTCAGGGGCCAGATGAGCACGCAGACGGTCGGCGGGCCGGTGCTCATCGTCCAGGCGTCGCTCGCCATCGCCGAGCAGGGCCTGGGAACGCTGATGACTTTTTGGGGGATGCTGGGCGTCTCGCTCGCGGTCCTGAACTTCCTGCCGCTCCCGCCGTTCGACGGCGGGCACGTCCTCTTCGCCATCATCGCGAAGATCAAGGGCAGCCACGTCTCGCTCAAGGTCCAAACCGCTTTCTGGGCGGCCGGGTGGGTGATGGTCGGTCTGCTCATTCTGCTCATCATGTGGCAGGACATCAGCCGGCTGATGTAGCGCCGCCGGCGAGTGATTCCAGGCGTTCTTTCGCGGCCGCCGAATCTCCCGTCGCCAGCGCGTCGCGCGCCCGTTCAATCGCCGCGGCCTGGGCGGCGGTGAACGGCACGGCCTCGCCCGCCGCGGCGGGCGGTCTCCAACCCAGGCGCGCGAGAACGCTCTCGGCAAGCGCCTCGATTCCGTCTCCCGTCAGCGCGCTAATGGCGACGGCGGCCGGTTTGCCGAGCGGACCCGTGGCGAGGTCCGCCTTGTTCCAGGCGGCGACGGCCCGTGCGCCCAGCGCTTCGAGCGCCGCCTCGTCCTCGGGCCGCACACCTTCCACGGCATCCAGGAGATACACGACGACCGCGGCAGCACGCATCTCGCGGCGGGCCCGCGCGGCGCCTTCCCGCTCGATGGCCTCGCCGGACTCCCGGAGGCCCGCCGTATCCACGAGGACAACGGGCAGGCCTTCGATGGCGGCGTCGGCCTCGACGTAGTCGCGCGTCGTGCCCGGCGTCGCGCTCACGAGGACGCGCTCCGCGCCGACGAGGCAATTGACGAGCGTCGACTTGCCGACGTTCGGCGGTCCGGCGACGGCAACGCGCGGCGGCGAGGCAAGCAGCCGACCGCACCCCCGCCAACGCTCCAGGAGCGCGTCGAGTTCCTTTCCAGCCTCGGCCGAGAGGCCGGCCGCGAGAGCCTTCAGGATTTTATCAATCGCGCGGGCGAGCGCGCCGTTGCGTTGGTCCAGCAGGATGCGTCCGGCGAGCGGCGTCCGGGCCTCGCGGAGCATTCGTTCGGCGTCGCGCTCGATGGGCCCCGCGCCTTCATGCGCGAGGAGGCGGTCCGGATCCACCCTTTCGAGGCCTAGACCTGCGAGGTGTCGGCAGACGGCTTCGACCGCCGCCGGGCCGCCGTGGCAGTTCACCTCGAAGACAGTCTCCGCCGCGCGGTACAGGATGATTTCGTCGAGGGGCCGGCCGCCGGCGTCCACAAAGTGGCCGTAGGCCAACCGGCCGACGTCGGGAAGGTCCGGCGCGGCGGGCGGCGGTTCCCGCAGATTCGCCCCGGTGAGGCTGGGGCTCATCTGCGGGCTTTGAACGGCGCGCGGCGGGCGGAAACAGGCTTCCATCGCCCGGACCGCGGCCGGGCCGAGACAGCGGACGACGGCGATGCCGCCGCGGCCGGGCGGTGTCAGGACCGAGAAGACGCCTGCGCAGCATCCTGCGGAGGCGTTCATCGCTGCTGCCATTCGCGGTACGCCATCACGAGGCCTTCGAGGACGAGGTTCGGCACGACCTCGCGCATGGCGGCCGGCAGGTGCGGCGCGAGGAACGCCGCGTCGCCGCCTGTCAGGAGCACCGCGGCCTCTTGGCCGACCGTTTTCCGCGCGCCTTCGACGAGGGCGGCGACGGCCCCCGTGACGCCGTGCACCAGGCCCGCCGCGATCGCCTCGGCCGTGTTCTTGCCCACCAGCGGCGCTTCGCTCGGCAGGTCCACCTTGGGCAGGAGCGCGGTTCCCTCGGCCAGGGCGCGGGCGATCATTTCGAGGCCGGGGAAAATGGCCCCGCCCTGGAACGCCCCGTCGGCGGAGACGGCGTCAACGGTGACGGCGGTGCCGGCGTCGACGACGATGCAGGCGCCCTCGGCGCGGCGAAAAGCCGCCAACGCCGCCAGCAGGCGGTCCACCCCGACGCTTTCGGGCGCGTCGACCTCGGCGCGGATGGGAATCGGGAAATCCGCGCCGGCCACGTCGGGCTCCGCGCCGCTCACGTCCACCGCGATGCCGCGGAACCGCGCCAGCGCCCGCGGGTTCACCGAGGCCACGACGACGGAGACGCCCTCCTCCGAGAGGTCGGCGTCCGCGCCGGGGAGGGTCTCCTTGAGGTTCTCCAGCCGGCCGATGGGGACGCGGAGCACGTCGCCGAGCCGGCCGTCGGCGTCGGTGAGCGAGGCGGAGGCGGTCGTGTTGCCGAGGCTGACGGCGAGGACGCGGCTCATGGGACGTTCTCCAAAAGGTCCGGTTCGCCGACGCGGTCCAGAAGGTCGAGGACGGCGGCGACGAGTTCCTTGAGGCCCCGGCCTGTGGCGGCGGAGATGAGGAGGACGGGCCGGCCGACGGCCTCGGCGAGTTCCCGCCGGGGTCCCGGCGCGCCGGGATCGCCGCCCCCTCGACTGCGCTCGGGGCAGGCTAGCAAATCCGCCTTGGTCATGACGAGGAGTTCTTCCTTTTCGGCCAGCGTCCGGCTGTAGGCTTCGAGTTCTCGGCGGATGGCGCGGTAGGCGTCGGCGGGCGTCTGGCCGGTGTGCGGCTGGACCTCCACCAGGTGCACGAGGACGCGCGTCCGCTCGACGTGCCTCAGGAACTCGTCGCCGAGGCCGACGCCCTTGTGGGCCCCCTCGATGAGGCCCGGGAGGTCGGCCAGGACGAAACGCCGCTCGGGGCCCGCCTCGACTATCCCTAAGTGCGGGTAGAGCGTCGTGAAAGGATAGTCGGCGATCTTGGGGCGGGCGGCCGACAGGCGCGCGAGCAGGGTGCTCTTGCCCGCGTTCGGGAGTCCGACGAGGCCGACGTCGGCGATGAGTTTCAGTTCGAGGCGGAGGTCCCGCTCTTCGCCCGGCTCGCCGGGCTCGGATTCGCGCGGGGTCTGGTTGGTGGGCGAGGCGAAGGAGGCGTTGCCCCGGCCGCCCTTCCCGCCGCGCGCGATGGTGACGGTCATGCCGGGGCGCGAGAGGTCCTTGATGAGGATGCCGAGGCGCCGGTCGTAGATGAGCGTGCCGGGCGGGACGTTGATGACAAGGTCTTCGCCGCTCGCGCCGGTCTGGTCCTTGCCGCGTCCGGGCTCGCCGTCGGGGGCGTGCCAGTGGTGGCGTCCGCGGAAGTCGAGGAGCGTGTCGAGTCCTTCGCGTGCGTGGAAGACGACGCTGCCGCCGTCGCCGCCGTGGCCGCCGTCCGGCCCGCCGCGGGGGATGCCGGCCTCGCGCCGGAAGGAGACGCATCCCCGGCCTCCGTCGCCGGCCTTGACGTGGATTTCCGCCTCGTCAATGAACATAATAGGTAGCCTAACACAGCGCGGGCCGAGCCACAAGCCCAAGCGGGGTGCGCGGCCGGCGAGTGCCACGGGAGACCACGATGAGCGAGAATGGACGATGGACGCGGAGGGGGTTTTTGAAAACGGCGGGGGGCGCGGCCCTCGGAGGCGCGGCGGCGCTGGCTTTGCCGCACGCGGCCCGGGGCGCTGCATCCGCCCAGACCGCCAGACCGAACGTCGTCCTTATCCTCACGGACGACCAGGGCTACGGCGACCTCGGGTGCCACGGAAACACGGTCATCCGGACGCCGAACCTCGACCGCATGCACGCCGAGGGCCTAAGGTTCACCGATTTCCACGTCAGCCCCACCTGCTCGCCCACGCGGTGCTCGCTGATGACCGGTCGGCATGAAATGAAGTCGGGCGTCACGCACACCATCCTGGAGCGCGAGCGGATGAGCCTGAAGGCGACCACCGTCGCCCAGGTCCTGAAGTCCGCCGGCTACACGACGGGCATCTTCGGCAAGTGGCACTTGGGCGACGAGCCCGACCACTGGCCCGACAAGCGCGGCTTCGACGAGATGTTCATCCACGGCTCGGGCGGCATCGGACAGACCTACGCGGGAAGTTGCGGCGACGCGCCGGGCAACTCGTACTTCGACCCGGCGGTCCTGCACAACGGCACGTTCGAGAAGACGCAAGGCTACTGCACCGACGTCTTCTTCGGCCAGGCGACGAAGTGGATCGACGAGAAACGCAAGGCCTCGGCGCCGTTCTTCGCCTACATTACGCCCAATGCCCCCCACGCGCCGCTGGTCTGCCCCGAAGACTACATCAAGAAATACGAAGGGCAGGGACTCGGCAAGAACGTGATGGCCTTCTTCGGCATGATCACCAACATCGACGACAACGTCGGCCGGCTGCTCGCAAAGTTGACCGAGTGGGGCATCGAGAAGAACACGCTCGTCATCTTCATGAACGACAACGGCGGCACGGCGGGCGTGGGGGTCTTCAACGCCGGGATGCGCGGCAGCAAGAACTCGTCGTACAACGGCGGCACGCGGGCGGCCTCGTTCTGGCGATGGCCGGGTACGCTGAAAGCCGGCGCCGACGTGGACAAACTCGCCTGCCACCGCGACATTTTCCCGACGCTGGCCGAACTGGCCGGGGCGAAGGTCCCCGACGCCGTCGCTGCCAAACTCGACGGCCGCAGCCTCGTCCCGCTCCTCAAGGACCCCGGCGCCCCGTGGCCTGACCGCTACATCTTCACCCACATCGGCCGGTGGGCCAAAGGCCAGGCGGCCCAATCGAAGTACGCCGGCTGCAGCGTCCACAGTCCGCGCTACAACATGGTCAGCCCCGGCAAGAGTGGCGGCGACGGGAAGTGGGAACTGTACGATCTCAAGGAAGACCCGGGCGAAAAGAAGGACGTTGCCGATCAGCACCCCGAGGTCGTCAAGGAGATGTCGGCCGCGTACGACAAGTGGTGGGACGAAATCCTCCCGTGCCTCGAAAATGAAGATGCCGTCGGCCCGGCCGTCAACCCGTTCAAGGAACTCTACTGGAAACAGTTCGGCGGCGGGCCGGCCGACCCGAGTGCCGCGCCGGCCGGCAAGCAAAAGGCCCAGGGCAAACGCGACAAGCCGTGACGACGAGAAGATAGCCCGGGTGTTCCCGTCGGATCATGAGGAGGCAGCGCGGCGGCGAACGGGTTCTGGGCGGTCCAGGTCGCGCGCAACGGTCGGTACGAGGTCGCCCTTCGGCGCTGGCCCGAGGAGGCGGACGCGCCGATTACGGCGGCGGTCGAGGGCGGCAAGGCCATCCGCGCGACTCGGGCGCGGCTGAAGATCGGGGAGGTGGACGAGACGAAACCGATCGAGGCGGGCGCAAAGGCCGCCGTCTTCACGGTGAACCTGAAGGCCGGGAAGACGTGCCTCGAAACCTGGTTCACCGACGACGCAGGAGGCGAATCGCGCGGGGCGTTCTACGCGTACGTCAAGCGGCTGGAGGCGTGAGGCGCGGCCGGCGGCTCGTGAAGGCGCGGCGCAAGCAATCGGCCCGAGGCGACTTCGAAGGAAGGCCTCGGGCCGTCGTGTTTGTAATCGCGGCTAGTTCGCCAGGACGTGGACCTTGCGGCCCTTGAAGCGGACCTTGCCCTCGGCGAGGGCGAAGAGGGTGTCGTCGCGACCGCGGCCGACGTTGAGGCCCGGCCGGAACTTCGTTCCTCGCTGCCGGACGATGATGCCGCCGACGCCGATCGTCTGCCCGCCATAGACCTTGACGCCGAGATACTGGGGATTCGAATCGCGGCCGTTCCGCGTCGAGCCTTGTCCCTTCTTATGTGCCATGACCGCCACTCCTTCCGATTACAACCCGTCGCAGCAAAAGGGATTATACCGCGCCTCGGCCGGCCGTCAAGCCCTTACCGCCAGGTCCAGGTCTTGGAGACGAAGATGGGCTGGTCGACGTTGAGCCACCACTCGTCGCCGGGGAACTTGTATTCGAGGACGAGGGTCTTGCGGAGGCGGATGACCTTTTCGTCCTCAGGCGTTTCGGCGGTAGCGGCGGGGTTCGGGCGCTCAACGTACTCACCGGAGAGACCCTCGACGAAGATGCGGAAGTGGTCGGTCTCGCGGTCGAGGGGGGCGAAGATGGCGACGCCCGTCCGGGCGCTGTCCTCGCCGGGGAGGACCTTGCCGGTCATCTTGACGGCATTTTCGAGGAAGCGTATCTGCCGGCGTTTCCGGATCGCGTCGAAGACGTCGGGATGGAGGCCGGCCCGCCGGACGCTCGCCGTGTCGCTGTAAAGCGTGAAGGCCGGGACGAAATTATGTTCCTCGTCGCTGGTGTTGGTGATGGTGTAGACGAGGTACCAGTAGACTTCTTTCTCGCCCTCGGGGTTGGTGACGACGAGGGGCTCGACGTTGTCGAAGCGGAAGTCGAAGGTGTACTTTTCGCCCTTGATGTCAATGGGGTTGATTTGGTCGGGATCGGCAGCCTCAAGGGCCTTTTCGGCCGATTCCTTCCTGGTTTCCTGGGTCCAGGCGATGCCGGCGAAGCCGGCCACCATCGCGGTCGCCAGAGCCAACAGCCAGACGCTTCGCTGTGCCATGACTGGACTCCGCTTTTCAGGTTTCCTCAGGCGGCCTGTTCGGCCGGTTCGTCCTTGTCGGCGGGGGCGTTTCGTTTCTTCGCGTCCCGCCGGAGTTTCCGGAAGTTCCCGATACACGCCACCGGGCACTCCTGGGCGCATTTGCCGCAGGAGGTGCACGTCTCCATGTCCACGGCCGCCAGGTTCCCGGTCACGTGGACGGCACCGCCCTCGACGGGGCAGACCTTCTCGCACTTGTGGCAGGCGATGCAGCCGACCTTACAGACCTGGCGCACCACCTTGCCCGGGTCCTGGTTCCGGCAAAGGACGTGAACGTACCGCTCCTTGGGCAGAATCTCAATGATATTCTTGGGGCAGACTTCCGCGCACGTCCCGCAGGCCATGCAGCGGTCCTCCAGGACCCGCGGGAGGCCCGTTTCCGCGTCCACGACCATGGCGTCGAACGGGCAGGCCCGCACGCACGTGCCGAATCCCAGGCAGGCGTAGGGGCAGGCGGTCTGGCCGTACTGGGTGGCGGCGGCGGCGCGGCAATCGCGCTCGCCGACGTAGCGGAACCGCTCGGAGGTGTTCTCTCGGGATCCCTGGCACTTGACGACGGCCACCTTGGGGGTGAGGCCGGCCACCGTGAGGCCCATGATGCGGCCGATGTGAACGGCCGTCTCGGACCCGCCGGGGATGCAGAGGTTGGCGTCGGCCTTGCCCAGGACGATCGCCTCGGCATAGGCGGCGCACCCGCCGTAGCCGCACGCCCCGCAGTTCGCCTTGGGGAGGGCTTCCTCGATCTCGGCCTGGCGCGGGTCGACGACGACGCTGAAGAAACGGTTGGCGACGGCCAGAACGACGCCGAAGACCACGGCCAGGGCGCCGAGCACCACCCACGCATTCGTCAGGTACGGCCCGACCTCGTCCCAGTTCATGATGCGGTCCTTGCTGCGCTTTTGAAAACATCCACTCATTCTCCCTCTCCCTTGACGGGAGAGGGACGGGGTGAGGGTGAAAGCCGGCGCACCGGGGTGCGGCGACCCTCTTCCCCCCTCACCCTACCCTCTCCCACAAGGGGAGAGGGAGAACAAAAACATGTTTTCAACAGACCAAGCCCCTGCCCTGTTATACGGCGATGCCGAAAAGTTTCGTGAACCCCATGAACGCCATGGCCATCAGGCTGGCGCAGAGGAAGGCGATGGGGAGGCCCCGGAGGGCCTTCGGCACGCGCGCTTCGGCCAGGCGTTCGCGGACGCTGCTCATCAGGATCATCGCCAGGAGGAACCCGACGCCCCCGCAGAAACCGTTGAAGGCCGCTTTGTGGATCGGCAACCCGTTTGGATCGCGCCAGGCTTCGGTATTAAGCAGCGCGACGCCGAACACGGCACAGTTGGTGGTGATGAGCGGCAGGTAGATGCCGAGCGCGCGGTAAAGCACAGGGACGCTTTTCTTCAGGACCATCTCGATGAACTGGACGAGGCCGGCAATGACGAGGATGTAGGAGATGGTCTTCAGGACCAGGACGAGGCCGCCCGCGGGAAAAGGAAGCCCAAGCACCTGAAGGATGTTCGTGTGATCGGGGCCCGAGGGCAGGAGGACGTGGCGGTAGAGGGCGGCGGTGACGGCCGAGGCCAGCGTCATCACGAAGATCACCGCCAGGCCCATGCCGACGGAATCGGACATCTTCCGTGTCACGCCGAAAAACGGACAGAATCCCAGGAACTTCGCCAGGATGAAGTTCGAGATCAGGATCGAGCCGATCGCGAGTTCGATGTAGCCGACTTCCACAGTTGCCTTTCGTCAAACGTTTCCGCTGTGCGTCGTTGCGCGGTGGGTGCGGAGACCCACCGCGCAAAACTTGGACGTCACCGCGTGCTTACGCACGCGGCTCAGGGTCCTTCTTCGGTTTGGGCAAGTCCTCGGCGGTTTGGGCGACGGCCGGCACGCCCGCCAGTCGCAGGCGCTCCCGCCGCCGATTGCCTATCCAGTAGAACAGGCCGAACAGAAGCCCGATCACGAGGAACGCCCCCGGGGCCATCACGAAGATGTTCGCGGGCTGATACTCGGGGATGATCGTGCGGCCGGCGATGGTGACGGGCGTCAGGCGGTAGCCCCAGAGGGTCCCCGCGCCGAGGG
>Ga0315293_10004777_pt1 | contig 12802 bp, 25 predicted proteins | sample YL17G13_20_MG_FD_203071 | JGI IMG/M metagenome (GOLD analysis project Ga0315293, IMG submission 203071) | Sediment microbial communities from Yellowstone Lake, YNP, Wyoming, USA - YL17G13_20 | ecosystem: Environmental > Aquatic > Freshwater > Lake > Sediment | place: USA: Wyoming | collected... | reverse complement strand
TGTCGTCAGCGTACCAACGTCCATGTCGAGGCTAAGTTGCATCCATGGACATTTACCTTCAAGTATCTTGTAGACCAGCTCGAGCACCAAGGAAGCCATACACTGGTTTATCACAGGGTTTTGCTCACCTGCAGCTACATCCTGGGCACAGGCGGGCGCCGGCGGCAACTCAAGCAGGAGCTCCGGGCGCTGCGTGGTGGGCAGCGGCAGGGCAAAGCATATCTCGTGGCTAGACTCAAATGACTTCTTCAGATGTGCCGTAGTGCAATTACCGATGAGCACCTGGCCAAAGTTACGACCATTACCCGCATCGATGTACCATCCTCGATAGAGGCTCATCGGGGGATTGCATTTCTGGGCAATCTTATCCGCAATATCTCTACGCGCCAGGCCATTGTCAACACAGCCAATTATCAGGTCCGGCAATTTCTGGAGCATCGATACGGGCATGGTGGCATAAGCTATACGTCTCCGGAACTTATCACTCAGGCGCTGGGCCAGCACCTGGCTCTTGAATTGCCCGAGCTCATTGCTGTAGAAATTCTGCCTGACCAGATTTGCTGGCTCAACGCGGTCATGGTCGACCAGTAGAATTCCCATACTGTCGGGTAGCAGGCGGTTCAAGCCCTCAGCTACAAAGCCTCCGGTACCCCCACAGCCAACCACAGCTACCATGGACTCGTCTCTCGGGTAAGTTTCACGCAGCTTGTTGGTGAGATAATACATCCCCAAATACCTCGTTTTGATTCAAACTATCGTAATATCCATATAGCCCTACCCTTATTTCAACCTCCGGTATCATCTTGTCCAGCCTGCCCACTACGGCGAAGATGGCCATGCCCACCTCGTCCCTGTTGTCTATGCCACTGAAGAAGGAGCTCATCAGGGCGTGGCTATGGAACTCCATCACGGTATCAGACACACGTTGGTAATGGCATGAAGCCGCGGTGCCTTCCTGCTCCGGGTGGACCAGACGATAACCGTCCTGCCACACTATGGCGAAGTAATGCTCTCTCAAGGCGTCCATCATCATTGACGATATCGCCAGGTGATATAGCTGCCAGGGGATCTTGCCATGCTTCAAATGCATCATCGTTATCACCGGCTGCAGGCCACGTATAGTAGCTTCCTGCACGCAAACCGTAGCCGTGATAAAGCGGTTCTCAGCACGGATGAATACCCCATTGGCGCCCACTATATAGTCGTAATACAGGCCCGATTCTCCCCTTAGACCTGTTTCCGTGAAGTACCGGTACCCGACAAGTTGCGGCATTAGTCCTCTTCATTCAGATTAAAGTTCGGTACCCCAGTGATCAACTTGCTCTTTCTGCTGCCGAAGATGTCCTCGAGGCGACACAACGGCACCAGGTCATCCATGGGGTACTTCGTCTTGCCGTCCAGCTCCTCCCATAGCTTCATCAGATCTTTGGGGTATTTGGTGGAGCGGTTTGTATTGTCGGCAGCCGGCGAGAAGAAGCTGACGAAGAACGATTTGGGTATCTCCGCTAGATTCTGTGGATACTCATGAGTGCCTGGGCAGCTCCTTCCATCATGATAGATGTTGAACATCGGGGCGTTGTAGATTATTGCCTGCATATCTTTGGGCCTTCGCTTCGCCGCATAGACATACGGCGGTTGCCCTGGCTGGCAGACGAAAATCAGACCAGGCAGGGGCAGCTTAAGCCGGTGCGGGGGCTTGAATGGCTCTGTCATCAGCGCCACAGGCCAGACACGGGGTTCCTCCCAGAGCGCAACTTGCCCGGGCCCCCAGCAGAGAGTATCGCGCGGCAGCAGGCCAGATATCAGGTTTGTCTCTCCCAGCAGCGCCATCGCCACATCGCGGGCTGCTACCATGCGTGTGGTGATCTGTCCTTTATCACAGAAGTGGGCGATTACTGTAGAGTCAAAGAAATCTAATCTGACCCTCAATTGGTCCGGCGCTATCTCCAACTCCGAAGGTATCGCCCACAACGGCTGTTCCGCCTGTTCCAAGCGGTCGCCTTGCTTGAGCGTCATATGCACCTCCTATCAAAAAAGTTTCCAGATCATCGATATTGACTCTGATATGCGCATCTTTGCCAACAGCAATAGTACGGAATATCAACTCCATCGCTTCAGCGTGCAATCTTGGATCCTGACTGGCACCAATCAGCTTGATTTCCTTATTGCTCACCTTTTCGAAGATGAAGCCAGCCGGCGCTATCCAGGTACCGCCAACGCTCAGACGCTTCACCAGGTCTTTAAGCCATATCCTGTCCGAGTCCCTGGGCTTAAACTTGCCCACAATTTCAATTTTCTGAGGTTTGGGGTTCAGCTCCTTACGCCTGGCTTCTATGAAATCCAGAAGCTCGGTGAGCCGCTGCTCTGGATTCTCTTCAATCCAGTCATAGAACTGATTTGCCTTCCCATCTATATCCTCTGCTTTGAGCCAGCCCTGTGTTATGTCATCAACATTTTCCCTGGTCCATTCGAGGCCAGGCCCGCCCTGGTTAACTGATTCCCTGTCATTATCGTGAAAAGGATCTCCTGTATTGAAGTGGAGAATATCGCCTACAGTAGCCAGCCCTTCAAGGCGAGTGCCATCAAGGAGTTTGTGCGCATCTTCCAAAGATATCCCATCTTTGGGCACACGCTTAAGCAGCTCCTGAGATACTATCTTGGCGCAGGCTTCACCTATCGAAATACGAGCGCCCGAGTCATGCAGATATATAGCAGAGTGGCAGCCTTCTTGATGGGGACTGTACGGGTCCTCCAGCACATAAGCCGCCAGCGCTATGCCATAGCGCCAGCTACCATCAGCAATAGTTTCGTAGTCATCATAGTCGAGACAGGTAACAATGACCGGTATATAAGAACTCAGCTCTTCATATTCCTCTGAATCCCCTTCGCTTAAGTGAGGATAGAGAGGGAAATGCTTGCCCTCAAAGGCTATGGCGAAGAGTTGCATCTTCGCTGCAACGCCATTTGTACTGCGTACCTCCTCCTCTATCTCAGGCACGAATTCATGCACCAGGCGCATGAATTCTATATAGCCTCCGCAGATAGAGAGTTTAGAACGGAGGTCGGCCTGAGAGGGCGGAGCTGCACGAGCTTTAAGCTTACGGCCTAACTCTGCGAGCGCTGAAGTCGACATAGCAGGGCTATTGCCTCCTTAGTATCCTCTGAGTAAGTCTTAGACTCCCGCATGGCGTCCTGGATCTCCTGGACATGGAAGCTCATCAGCTCCTCATCCAGCTGTCCATCGGGCTTCGTAAACTTCCAAGCTAGGGCAATGATGGTCAGGCGGCGCTCCGGGAGTCCCCGGAGCGCCTCGATATATCGATCCATTGTCGCACCCCTACTTTTTTGAGCAGTAGTCAAAATTTAGGCTGACGCAGTGCCCTTTTTCCAAATGCGCACCGATATGGCCCCCACAAAAGTACCCACCACAGTGCACGCACTGGGCATCCGGATCCCTCGGGCAGACGATATCCGGGTTAGTCGCACAGGTTGCACAGTGCACCGGCGCGGCCGGCGCGGGCATAAACTTGTCCCGTTTGTTCCCCTTCGTGCCTGTCCTGCGGATGAACTCATAGGCGGTGTCCGCGCCTTGAGTGGTCTCGCGCACCTCAGCGGTGGCCGCCTCAGGGAAAAAGGTGGACATCATGCCCTTGATTTCATCCACCGAGCGGGTCGGATCCGGGTCAGGCCATTCCCTACCGTCTACGATGAATTTCCGTGCCATACTTCACCTTCCTGAACCCAGTTAGAACTGGGTTAAATTACTCTTTTCCCTATCCTTAGACCGACATATCCACCAGCACGATATTGATTCACAGTCTCAAGATACTCGGCCATCGCCTTTTCATAGAAGGGATGGAGCTTGCTCTTTTTCAACAGCTCCAGGTCCACAAACTTCTCATCTGGAGAGATACCGACATCTACACACATCTGCCTCCAGAGCTGCTGAACTGTGCGAGCTAATGCCGCTATATATTTTTGGCCTTGCTTGTTTATCTGCCCTTGCTTCTTAGCCATGCTAATCGCTCCCTTCCCCTAATACTCGGAGGGAAATAATGTAGTCGTAGCAGACCGATCACTTTCTGTGAGAATCCAGATCCTGGGCATACCTTTCTCCTCGTATGCGGAGAAGATACGCCCTTCTCCTTCTTTGACGGCGAGGTTATTCTGTGCCTTATCAGCTGCGCAGAGGCCTCCCCAGTCGCCGGCGATATGGCGGGCCAGGCTTTTTACACAGAAGATAGAGAAAGCGAGGTCTTCGCCCGTTTTGTCAGCTACGCCCGCGCTCATCAGCAACCGCCCCAGGGGGAACAAAGAGCCCTCAAGCTTTTTCATGGTCATGACTTCACCCCTCCTTTCTTGATACTGGTGAGCCCCTAACGCCATTGGTGACGAGCGAGGCTGTGCCTGACTCCCGACCGCGGGTACGTTAGAGGCTCGCCAGACTCCCTTCTATTTGATGAGTCTCTCAACCAGGTCTAAGGCGGCTTGACCATACTTCTGCAGCAGGTAGTCATGAGTAGACGTACCATCCGGAGTTTGGAGAAAATCGTCGAAGGCGATGATATCGAAACCGAATAAGGGATGCATGTACTTGTGTAAGGTCTTACCGAAAGTGCGCTGGAACTCCGTTACGTTCTCACGGAGCTGCTTCTTGTGATGGGTAACCAGGTCAACCAGCGTCCATTGTTTGCCCACCTCACCCTTCTCGTTGATCATAACTAACTCACCATAACCCGTGCTGCAATACGACTACTTCGGCTGGGAGGTGACTACGGTGCCACCACTTCCCGTTCTTATACACGCCCTTATAGACTCCTTTACCGCAACCCGGGCAGATCCCCTTGCAGCGGTCCATCGGTAGGAGTTTATAGCGTGCTACCAGCGATCGATAAGAAGCCATAGCAAGCCTCCTGGATATGTAGATATGACGCTCCCCCAGCGTAGGGGGAGAGCGTAAAAGCCCTAAAAATAACAAAGAGAGTACCCACAAGAGGTACTCTCCGTTTTTGGCGATATTCTATTGTACTGCTAAGCTAGATAGTGTCGCACAGCCTTGCTTGACTCTTCTGAAATGAGAGCCATCATCTCAGGAGGCATCGGCTTCCCGTAGCGAACAACCTTCCGCCTCTTGCACTTGCTCAACGGCTTGAGTGCATCGCTGATGTCGATGTGCAAGGCTACCATACTGCCTGCGACACGCACTTTAGCAAACGGCTTGAAAGTGAGTGCATTTACGCCCAAGCCTAGTATCTGGAACATAGGCTGAGAATCGCAGTAGATGGTGCGGGAGATTGCGTTAAAAGTCCCACGCAACCCACCAGACTCGCTGGTAAAGGAGTGCAAGCCACGGGCTTCTAGCTTCTGCAGGTATGCCCTAGCTTCACAGTCATCTTTAACCCAATCCCGCACTACCTCGTTGACTCGTTGCTCGTAAAGCGTGTTTGGTCTATACTGAAACACACGGTCTTTACCCTTGACGAGTGCAACGCCATAGGCTTGAGTGTATACTATCTCACCATTCTCGTCTCGTTGCGTGTTGCCATATTTATCCACGCAAGGAACGTTCCTAACTACCGCATAACGCATCGCAATAGGTACAGCTTCGATGTAGTGCGTCTTATCGGGGCAGTTATGGTGTCCGAGTAGACACTTGTTGCCATAGCGGGGGAATAGGTCTTGCAGATGCTGGAAGCGGTCAGGTGTAACCCACTTCCGCATAGCAATTCCCTTTCCGTAATTGACACACAACCCAAGCGTCAAGGTGCGAGGTAGGGTAGGGTTAGGCTACGCCAGCAAGCTCTCTCTCTGCGGGTGCGGACTCCTGCTCGTTCTGCTTCTCGGCATACTCCATAGTAGCCTTGATAGCAAGCTCGTTCTGCTTCTCGGCAATAGGCTGACCAGCTCTCTGGTAAGACGCTACCAGCTCGGCATACTCGTCTCCATGGGCTTTCACGGTGTCGGCAGTAAAGTTGTGCAGGTTGGCAAGGAAGTTCTGTTGTACTGCTACAACAGCACCCTTGACTTCTTTGCATACCACAGTCTTAGGTCTGCCATCTGCACCCATCTTTACCACACCGTCTTTGCCAACGGCAAGGCGTATAGGACAGCCCAGAGCTTCAGCAGGCAGGAACGTAGCACCCATCAGGTTCGTTGCTGTGAAGAACGGTAGCCAAGTGGTGCTCATACCGATATTCCACAGCTTCTTTTCGGTAGCTTTGCTCGTTGTTTGACGCACAAGGGTCGCTATGTAGCTTGGTATGTCAGGCATAAGGTATCACACTCCTTTAGATATAGATTCCCTACACCTTGACGCCTAGCTTGTGTGTCAATTACCTGCTATTGCTTCTCATTATGACTCTCTCGCTTAATCTGCCTTGAGTGCTATCTACACTTTCCAGCTTTTCAGCTTGACTGGCTTTGATAGAAGCCAGCGAGAGTGTTTTTATTGTGCTTTCCTTATATGCTTCTTTTTAGCTTCGGGGTGTTTTTACCTCACTTTCGTTCGTATTTGGCCGTATCTCGTTCGGTCAGTCTCAAGATAACCGAACGTATATTGAGTGTCAATAGATTGTCCAATCTCTGTAAAACATACGTATGGTTTAGAGCAAAATGGGCTGGCGGATTTTTGAAGCTAGGGCAAAGAGTCAAGGTAGTGCTACAAGCTGAAGCTGTGGGAGAGCAGAAAGCCTAATGGCCTTTACCACTCAGGGAGAAGTCAGAGGGCTAAGATACCTCCCCGAGGGCTCACCTATTCCTATTCGATACCTACTAGGAAGGCACAGGCTGGTCGAGGGCTATCATTACCCGTCCTCCTCTTTTGGGGTGTCCAGCTTCGGGATAGCTTCAATGGGGCATTTACACTCGGAAAACAAGGCACTAGGATTGAAATCTGGGCGGGTAAAAGCGGCTGGCCGATATCTAACTATCCCTTTTTCTGCTTCGTTTTCGGTGTTGCCTTTTTTGTCGTCTTCTCGGCTGCCGGCGCGGCGGTTTTTTTCAACCTTTCATGAATCTTATACCCTTCGGATGTCGTATCAAGCTTTGCAGAAGAGATCTTGACCTTACCGGTGGGCGCCACTGTCTTCGCTGCCGGCGCGGATGTTCTCCTTTTGCGTTTAGGCTCTGGTACCACGAGTCCTGCAGCGTAGGCTTGTAGATTCTCCCATCCAGCTGTCTCATCTCTACCATCACGAGTTAATTCGTAGACTGTCTGCATCTGGGTTTCTATAACACGCATACCTCGAACACCAATGAGGGGATTCGGACTTTTTTCCATAGGCTTGCTGCCAATAATTCTGATCAGACCGGAGGACCTGGCTCTTGTTATGTATGTCCGGAAGCCCTCATAAGTCATGGGCCGCAGCTGGTCGTGTCTTGAACGCCTGCCATTTTCGACACGTATTGCCTCGCGGTACGCCCGGTGGATCTCCGCTGCCGTGGCTGGACCTGCTGCTAAAACCTTCCTTATCATCCGCCCTGGGCGGATCGCTGGCCTTGACATACTACCACCTGCTTTCCATACAGAACATCTATGGCGCTAGAAAACAAGTCTTTGAAATACTTCCTGGATTCATCATCGAGCTGTCTGGGGGGATCCGGTAAAAGTGAGATTGCAGCAGACAGTAATGGTGGGGCACCGCGGACCTCGGGTAATACATGCTTAGCTGATTTTTTGGCCAGGAGCTTGTTATACGATTGCAATAGCGCGCTTTTGGCACGTGGGTTGTACTGATGTACCTCAATGAATTTGTCTACGCCAAACTTGAGCAGCTCCTTTTTCTCCTTGCGGTTTAGCTTTGCCATCGTAACTCTCCCCCCTCTACGTTCGGATTCTAAGTTGCCAGCCTTTATAATGACCGGTGGCCCTAGCCAATTCAGGGTGTCATACCATTTGACCTGGCCACACTTTTGGCATGTGCCCAATCTGAAAAATACACCTTGGAACTGAATATCCTCGACCTTTTCATAATGTATACAAGGCGTTTCCATAGTATGCTATAAAGCGGAATCCACCTTACTTCTCTCCTCTGTTTGATAGATACTTGCTGCCGCCATCCCCAAACAGGCCGCAGCAACAAGAAACTCTCCCCAGGTCATATGCATGCCCTTGAAATCCTCAAATACCTTTTTGTAATGGCTAAGCCTTTCCCTATCGTTAGTGTTGACCGATATCGGGCGCTGGCGCTGGGCCATCTAACTCTTCCTTCCCCCAAAGAGGTTTCTTGGGTCTCAAGTGTTCCAGCCGGCTTCTTCCATAGAAAGTTGCGGTTGTGTTGATAGACCGATGTTTCATGAGCTGCTGCAGCTCATATAGGGTAACACCCTTACTCAGGCAGAAGAATGCGAAGGAGTGCCGCAGATGGTGCGGGGTGAAATCGGCAATCCCGGCTTTCTTGGCAAGTTTTTTCAACACAGTGTAAGCATAGAAGTAATTATAATCCATGAAGACCCTGGTGCTATCGCTTTTTCTGACCTCGAGCCATTCCTTTAACGCATCGATACCGGTATCTGACAGCATGTAATCCGCTTCTAAGCCTCCCTTTAGTGTGACATGAACATACCTGTTCTTCCAATCAATACCAGGGATTTCAAGATTCAGGATCTCATTGATACGAGCTCCTGTGTCAAACAGTAGTGTAACAAAGACCTTTTCGAAAGGGGTTTTAGCCTCATCAAGCATCCTGAGGATTTCTTCGATGGTGTGGTACTTCGGCTCCTGCATCTGTGGCGTCGGTGCGCTGAGCGTTAAGTCTTTCTTCTGGACTTTCCAATAAGCCCGGAGGGCATTGGCAACGGTGGCCAAGGTATTAGGTTTACGGCCCTGGCTGTCCAGATAGTCAATGTATGCCTGGGCCAGCTCATCATTGATCTCACGTTTGTCCGCCCATCTCAGAAAGCGGCTGATATTACCAGCGTATCTCTTCTTGGTGCCATCGCTTGCTCTTAGTTTATCAGTGAATTCTTGTACATTCATTCAGCTCTCTTTAGTTTTGGCCTTTGACAAAAAACTTCTTGGCTTGGGCAGCCATGGGACCTTGTGGTGTAAGAAGGATGGGCTGTTTTACCATGTCAAAAATAGCGAAGAGCACACAAATATGAACAGTGACCGCTTTATTGACTCCTATCTTGGTCGGAATGGAAAGGGGCAACTCCTGCCAGAAGTTACAATCGTGTCTTACCTTTTCGCATTTCTCATGCCATATACCACATTTCCCTTTTTCCCAGAGTGGATCCATGACCTGAACTTCTTCAGCCATTTAATTCATTCCTCCTTGCTCAGTTGGTTTTAAGATAAGTGTTTTTCTCCTATACGTGTTCGGAAAGTCATTCTGCAATAGGGGTTCGCGTATTACAAGCCGGTCAGGGCCCCAGCATAATAGTATCTCCATATTGGGTTTAACATATACTGGAAGGTTGGCGTAATGCCTGCCAGGGCCGGTCGCGTCCCCCATCCAAATGCTCACTATCTGATGGGTTTTCCTGTCCTCCTCGATCTGAGCCCAATACCCATAACCGCCACCTGGAGCCCCATACTCATCCCTGTCGACATCTATTTTTGCGTCTTCAGCCATTGCCAACCTCTACATTTTGAGTCTTTATAGCACAAACCATATAGGTACGTCAAGAGATTGCATAATGTATTTCAGGGTGTTATTATACCTCGAGGAGGAGAAAGCGTGGGGAAGAAAATCAAGGACGAAAGACAGGATAAGCGCCTGGAGATCCTCGGCTGGGCCCAGAAGCACGGCTGGGTAATCAATCCCAGCAAGGGCTATGAGATGTACGTGGATAACTTTTTCAAATTCAAAGCCTGTCCCTGCGATCGCTCACGGACAAATTGCCCCTGCACTCAATCTACCTCTGAGGTAAAGGATAAGGGTTTCTGTCTATGTCGGCTATTCTGGCGCGACCTCGAGGCATTCAAATCTACTCTGAGGAGGAAGGATGAGAAGGTCACTGGTAAAGAAGGTGGAGCAGCTCCTGGAAGCGGAGGCACAGCATCCGGTTGACGAGGAATTGCTAAACAAACTTAGATATCTGGCTTCCCAAGATACCAATTATGCCGAATTCGGCCCCGAACAGCGAAATGCCCTCAACGAATTTTTCAGGGAGACAAAGGACATATTTCTCGGTGAGATGTTCATGAGTAATTATAGCACTGATATTCTGCTGGATGCCTTGATAGTGACATCCTTCGAAGTGGGATATAAGTTTGGGAGGGGTTCCTCACCCCTCCCAAAGGATACTACTAACTCGTCTGAAGTCCACTAGGTGGGTCACCTCGCAAGGTTCAGATGGACGCTACCCTTGGCAGGCGCGCACTCTTTGACGGCTTTGCGGATGTCGCTCTGTGCCATGCCCTTATGGACCTTGCCTCGGACACAAGCACCCGTAGGAATGCCGATTTGCGCAGCAAATGCCTTCTGCACTCGTCCGCCAGTCACCACACGTGCGATATAGGGGGTCAGCGACTTGCCACTTGACAGAAGTTTTATCCTTAACACGGGCGTTCTCCTTTCCTTAAAAAATCCACCTGGTTAGAGAATAAGAGGACTTTCAAATCTTGTCAAGCTGAAGCTATAAGCTCCCCATCATTAGATACAATTAGAAGAGAAGGAAGATTCGCTCCGTATTTCTGCATCATTTCTGTTACGCGTTCAGGAGATGAAGCGAAATTAACCTCTTCAATTTCTCCTTTGGCAATCAGGTCCTTAAGCTGCTCCTTAAGGTCCTGACAAGGCTGGCAGTCATCGGCGGTAAGTAAATAGGCTTTCATCCCTATCCTCCAATTGTAGTTTTCAAGAGATTAAGTTCCCTGGTAAGTTCCCTGGCTTCACCCTTAAGATAATAACGTGTCGATATCTCGTTAACCTTTCTCAATACATCGCTAGCCAGAAGATGGATATCGGATGGTTGGCAGTGGACTATATCGGTCATCGTCGCGGTGACTACCGGTTTCAGGTCCCCGGTGTCACCAGTCTTGAGCTTGAGCATGATGGTGTCAAGATTGCTCAGGGCACGCACCTTGCGCTCAGGACAGGGCATCTCTGGCTCTTGGGGCTCCCCCTTCTTAACCTTTGGCAGCGCACAGACCCGCGCCGCCTCCTCACGAGTTGAACTTTTCTGGCTACAAAGTTTCGCAGCTATGCAGAATTCCTGCTTCCGCTCGACCCGGGTTAAGTGCTTGCCGGCGAGCTGCAGCTTAATGCAAGAGTTATACTTTTTCCTATCCATCAGTTACTTTCTCAACTTCCAGTGGTTGCCTCTATCATAACATTCTTTCGCAATTCTCGAAGCTTGACTGCCAACTGAGGATACTGGTCGTCAAATTTTCCACTTGCCGAGGCCTCCGGGGTTGTCATAGGGCTTATCTGTTTAGCCCAATCTGCAATTTCTGAATAGAGGGGCTTGCCCGTCATTCCCAGGGTCTCGCGAGCTAAACCCTCAACTGCGATGGGGTGCTTTTCACAGCAATTACAGGCCTTACCTCCGATTTTGCATTGCTGCAGCAGATGCGCCTCGAGTAATACCATTTCCTTGACCAGCTCGCGGTTTTGATATTTAATCGTCTCACTATCACTGACACCCGATACTTGCACGACTTGTTTCTGAGTTTGTGCAACTGTAGGAATATCAGTGGATTTCTCAGGCATCACATCCGCGAGGGTTAATAGCTTCGGCTTAGTTATCTTGTCCGTACCCCAGTTGATTACCAGGTTTAAGGCCTGCAGAAGTAGGTTTCCATTCATAGTTGTTCCCCCATACTCTCATACTACGTCTATTGACTTTCCCGTTGCTTTGTGCCTATTATAGCATCGCTGTAAAGGTAAAACATATGGCTGAACCCAAAACCAGAGAAGAGCTCCTATTCGAACAGTTCGCACAGGGCAAAAGGCCCAGTCATCCGGATGTCAAAGCGCTAATCGTCGATGGCGCCAAGATTAAGTCCAACACGATCTACAGATACTTCCAGGCATTCAAAAGATCCATAGGACCTGACGAATGCGCCAGGCTATTCCCTGAGAATGAAGCGCCAAAAGCCATTCATATACCATCCAGCGAGAAGGAGTTAGCGGATTCAATTAAAACCGCTGAAGAGCTTGCCGAAGGGACCGCTAAAGGGACTGCTGAGGAAATCGCAGGAAAAACCGAAACAAAAGAGGAGCGGGCGGTCAAGGCCTTAAGGAAAGCTCAGGCTAAAGGAGATTCAGTACTCCGTAGCACAACGATTCCTAGTGAAGCAGTAATAGTTACAATAATCCCCAAGCAATTTACTATGACCACTACGAAACTGTGGTCAGCTATGAAGGCTACAATAGAGCGCTGGGGATGGCCAGCGGATATAAGCCCTAGCGAGTGGCTGGATAAGTACCTCGAGATCACTATGAAACAACGTGATATTGGATTGGATACATACCATGTTATACAGCCGGGTGAATCTGGGGGCAATGGCGAACACGAAGCCCAGGAGCCAGAAATCGATTGGGAAATTGAAGCTCAAAGTTATGACAGAGTTGACCAGGAGGCCCTGGTTCGTGCTGCAAGCGCCAGCGAAGAATAAAAGTGAGGTGAGACATGGTAGAGAAAAAGGAATATTACGTACCACAACCACATGACACTCCGGCAACGAATCCACCTCCTGGCAAAAGGGCGCCCACACCGGCTGAGCGCGTTCGAGAAAGTTACATCCAGGCAGCAGAGGTGAAGGCAACGGTTGATGTCCTCGGCCCGAAGCAAAACACGGATTCCAATAAGGGGCAAGGTGGCCTTGATCCGAGTAAGGTGGGAGAGATACTGG
>Ga0315293_10004775_pt1 | contig 12805 bp, 15 predicted proteins | sample YL17G13_20_MG_FD_203071 | JGI IMG/M metagenome (GOLD analysis project Ga0315293, IMG submission 203071) | Sediment microbial communities from Yellowstone Lake, YNP, Wyoming, USA - YL17G13_20 | ecosystem: Environmental > Aquatic > Freshwater > Lake > Sediment | place: USA: Wyoming | collected... | reverse complement strand
TTAATGTTAGTGGTTCAGATGAAATGAATATGGGTGATCCATCTACACTTAGTTGGTTTATTCAAACTGCACAAAAATATTTTCCTGCAGAATATTATTATTTATCAATGTGGGACCATAATTGGGGATGGCACGATGGAGAGTTTGAAGTAGATTTTACTAATAACAGAGATACGTTGTCTTATGGAGATATTAGGATTGAATTACAAAAAGATAAAAATTTGTTTTCAACAATCGATGTTATTGGATATGATGCATGTGTTTCTGCACAAATAGAAGTACTTCACACTTGGAGACCTTATGCTAATAATTATGCTGGATCTCAAGATTATGTAAACGATGGAGGTGTCAATTATGCTACAGTTATTAGAACCTTGTATGAAAATCCTGAAATTACACCACAATCTCTTTCTGAGATAATCGCAACTACAATGATGACTGATCCAGAAGATGGATGCGCTTCAGCTTTTAAATTAGATCAAACATTTGATAATCTTGTAAATACAGTGGATACACTTGCAAATCTCTTTATTTTACATTTAAATGATATTAGAGGACGTCTAATTAAAATTAGATCATCTGTAGCACAAACACCACGAGAAAGTGACGATGAATTTCATAGAGATTTATATGGCGTTGCTGAACAAACATATGAATGTCTTTATGACTATCCAGACATAGTACAAGCATCTAAAGAATTAATGATTGCATTTAATGAAACTTTAACTTATAATAAAGTTTCAGATACAGTTGATTCATGCATCGGAGGCAGAGGTTTAACAATTTATTGGACAAAAGAAAATGAAAAACCTACATTTGATTATTATGAGACATCATTTGCAATGGCTACACATTGGGATGAGTTTTTGGATGAATTTTAAAAATATAATTTCTTTCTAAGAAAGAAATTTAAAAACATACATCAAGTACTCTATTAAAATCAGTTTAATTATTATCTTCATTTTTTTCAATTCCAGATGGAAGTAATAAAGAAGGATAATATAATTGACCATTTTTGTACCATTTTTGTACTCCATCAAAAGTTATTATAGCAGGTTTATCATTATCTCTATGTAATTTATCATTTTTATAAAAAAATTGTGATCCATTACTTTCTATTATTGCAGGTTTATCACCATCTCTGTTTAATTTATTATATTTATACCAACATTTAGATCCATTATTATATATAACAGCGGGTTGATCATTATTTCGATGACATTTATCATTTTTATACCATCTTTGTGTTCCGTCACTTTCTATTATTGCAGGTTTATCATTATTTCGATGCAATTTACCATTTTTATACCATTTTTCTGTTCCATCATTATACATCATTGCAGGTTTATCATATTCTCGATGTAATACATGATTTTTATACCAAAATTTAGTTTTATTAGCATAAACTATCGCAGGTTTGTCATTATTTCGATGTAATCTACCATTTTTATACCAAAATTGTGTTCCATTGTTATCTATTAATACCATTTTATTTAAAATTTGATAATTTTTAATATTCAATTTAAAAGTTTAATCATTAAATATATTTTATGTCAATATTGATTCTTTATTTATATTTCCATTTTTTTTAATAAGAGATAAATCGTAAATTTTTTTATTACCATTACTTGAACATGCATCATAAGAAAGTCCACACCAATTAACTATAAATTGATCAGAATCAAGATAAAGATTATGTGATTTTTTTGAAATATAAACATTTACAGTTTCATCTTTCACTTCACACTCTTCTATTTTTTTCCAATATCCAAAATTTGTTTTGTGATTTTTTACATAAATATATTCAACTTTTTCTTTTACGTTGAATAAATATATACTTATTGAATCATTGCAAAATTCACAAATCCATTTATTTTTATACCAAAAAGACCTATCCGGGTATTCATCATATCTATATTGAAGATTTAATTCAGTCACATGATAATATATATTTTTATAAAAGTAAATGCCTGTTTTTTTGTTCTGAAAATTTGGTAAATATTCTTCTTGTTCGTAAAAATATAATTTTATATAATTAATATTCATATGTTTTATTTTCATCATGTAAATTTTGTTTAAATAAAAATAAATAAAAATAAAAACACTCCAAAAATAAAAATATTCGTCAAAAAAAATTTAAGAATACTTATAAGATTATATTATTTATTACATGCCTATTAGGCATGTAATATGATACAATATACATTATTTTATTATCAAAATGATTTCTCTTTTTTCTTTTGTTGTTGGGATTGGTCATACCATTTCTGCAAAATTATAAAACGAACACTATCTGACACATTTTGATCAAAAACCGTATTGAACTTTAGATTACCTTTTATAATGGAATGAGTGGTAGAGTCCCAAAAAACGGTCGTCACTAGCTTATGATATGATTTAGGAATCCAAGATCCGTCTTCAAGGTCACGTTTCAGCATATAGTGTCGATTGCTCTTTGTTTTAAATTGAGTAGGTGATATCCATGTAATTTTATGTGAAGAAAAATATCCAGGTCTTGTCACCAATCTAATCCCGCATTCCGGTTGCTGCAACATAGAACGCATAATATTGTAGAATGAATATAAAACATTTCCACAAGAGTATAAAGGTAGAAAATAGCACGAGCTTTTCTGATTTAAAATATTATTTACTGTCATTTGAGAGGATCCCACTTCCTTCCATCCTGCTAAGGAAAATACACCTATTATATCTTCTAAAACACGACGTTCATTCTCTTTTTTATATATCTTTTTATAGGATATGCTGATAGTGGGACTTTTAGGAAATTTAACACTTATACTATTAAAAAGAATCGCATTATCTGTGACAAGACAACGCAACATCTGGATTCGAGTTTCCTCATCAAAAACAGGAGGTGAATTCACATCATCAGGTGTGAGCCATTCGTAAATGCGGTTATTCAATTGTTGGTGCAACATTTTAAGTTCTTTTTTTGGTAAAGAAATAAGGTTAACCCCATTTAGAGACGGTGAGAAGGGTGTAATGGGGTTATTTATTTTTGAAATTTCATTAAGATAGATATTTATAATAATTTTATCTCCATCCTGCACTTTTTTGAATAATTTAAAACAATCCTCTCCAATTATATTTTCGACGATTGTTTTAGTGTTTTTCTTCAATCTTTTTTCGTACGCTTCCATATAAAAATCTAAAATAGAAGATTGCATAGAAAGTGATTTTATATTAAAATATATAGTTAAATCCGTTTCGAGATCGCTTAACTGTTCAGTCTGATAAATAAAGTGCTGCGCCGATAACTCATCTTCTGGTAAAAAAAAGATTTTACTATATAAAAAGGAGTGGTGAATTTCAGATATACATTCTAGAAATTTTTTAGCGATTTCCCGAGGCGGATCACATTTGATTTTTTTTGCAATTTCTTCTAAAGATAAATTAAACTTTTTATGAGAAATGATCCAATCTATAACCACCTGTTTTATGAACTGAATTGTAATAAGATTATTGCTATCTCGAATATTTTTTTTTACCTCACAAATAACTGTATTAATGTAATCATTTTGTTGAAAAAAGGAATCTGCGAAGAGTTTAGATTCTGGGTTAAACTCTTTAATAAAATCTTTATCAAAATCTTTTCGAATAAAAGAATATTTTTTGCGGTTTACATCAAGATAAAAACTGCTTTTTTTTGACAATACCCCTGGATCACTTTTATAAAATTTTAAAAATTTTGACGTATCCATTTATTTTTTTATATTAAAAAATAAATTATCAATTAAAAAAAAATTCCAACTATTGACATGAAAGTTATACAAATATTTATCAAAATGAAATTAATTATTTACTTTGGAATTATTCTTATTGTAGTTTTGTTTTTCCTCATAATTTCCTGCATTTTTGACATGAGTATTCACCAAAGGTGGATATTATGGTTTTTCACATTCTAAAAACTTTCTAATAAAGATAATGTATGATTTTCATCTTTTACATGATATCCTTTAATTTTTGGATGAGAATATAGCGGATAATCATTTCCATTTGGTTCACATCTATCTCCAAAAAAGAAAATTTCGTCATATTCTTCAATATTTATAATTTTAAATACATAAGTTTTATCCCATCCTTTGGGATGAATAACTAACCCAATTTGACCACCTATCATAATATCTATGTTATAACTTTCAAAATTTTTTTTCAAAATTTTGACCATTTTTTCTCTGATTTTATTAATTTTGTCAAATTCTGAAAAAAAAGTTCTTTCTTCCATTGAACAATCACCTCCAATTGGAGATATATACAAAGATCCTTTTCTAAAATTTATAAAATTTCCTCTTTTGTATGGTAAATCTAAGTTTGCTATATATATCAAAACAAAGTTAATAATTTCTTGTAAAAGATATTCAGTTAATACATTTTTAATATTATTAGTGTGAATTAATTCTTTATTTTTATACGTAATTACACCACTTTCAGAAAATATATAATCAAATAAGCATTCATTTTCTTTATTAATTTGATTTAACATCTTTTCATATGTTCCTCCGCTAACTAAACATATTTTATAGTTCTCTTTTAATTTATAAAGTCTATCCAACATATTTCTTTCAATTTTTAATGTGGATTTTACCAAAGTTCCGTCTAAATCAAAAAGTAATAATTTCATTTTTTATATAATATTAATATAAATTAATGTATTTTAAATTATAATATTTAATGTATAAATGATTAAATTATTTTTTAATTAAAAATTAAAAAAAATGGACGATGATATTAAATTAAATTATAAGAAACTTATAAAAATATTGGATGAATTATGTCTTATGTACATGAAATGTAATAATTTGAATAAAAATCAATCGTATAAAAAAATAAACAAATTATATAACTTTTTGTGTATTCATTATGCACAACTTTCAGATAATTTTTTTGAATTTGAAATTGTGTCTCTTTTCCAGAGTATTAATCCAAATAAATTAGATAAAATTTTACCACTCAAATGTTTAGAAGTTGGTGAAAAAGAAATTTTTGTTGAAAAGAAATTTTTTATTAAGAAAATGATTGTGGAGTTATCTTTGTATAATAAAATTGACACATAATTATAATTATGTAATAAATTATTGTGAATAATTTATCTCTTTAATGCCCGATCCCGCACATGTGCGGGATGATCAAATTTTTTAAATAATAAACCAAGAACCTCCAATCACTCCACGAAACAAAGAAAGAAGTGAAAAAAATATTTTTTCACTTATTGAAAATAGGTTTTGGGCATTAAAGAGATAGATTGAGAAAAATAGATTTTTAAATTTTATTTTTGATTGTAAAAAATAAAAATTACATATTATTGATGAACGCATTGTCCTTGATTTCTTTCATTTACGCATTCTTCTTCATTTTCGTATAATTCTTCGTTGTTATCACTTTCTTTTAATAAAGGAAATGGAATTTTTGTAAAATCATCAGATAAATAATCTTTTTTGTCCAATTGATCATATTTAAACATATTTCTCAATTTCTTTTGTTGATTTGTTGATAAATCAATTTTATCTGGAAATAAAATTTCAACTTGAATAATAAGATTTCCAAATTTATTAGATTTCATTATAGGAAACCCTAAATTTTTTAATACATAATTTCCAGGTTTTAAAACATTATCTCTTCCATTTCCCTCTAGTAAATATTTTTTACCATTTAAATGCTCAAATGAAATTTCATATTCATTTAAAGCATCATAAAGATTTACTTTTGCTGAAAATAATATATCTTTTCCTTTTCTTTCTAAAAAAGGATGAGGTGTTTCTATTATCATATTTATATCTAAATCACCCGGAATATCAGTATCTGGTTCTAAATTTCCAACATTTTCCATTCTAATCGTATTACCTATTTCTATTCCTTTTGGTATATCTATTTCTTTTTCAATAGATTCAATTGAGATTCTATTTCCAATGCAATGTTTACATAAATCAGCTTTATTAATACTTTTACCTGCTCCTTTACAAGTAAAACAAATGGATATATTTTGTTGTATCATATTTCCATTTCTATTAATAATTACAGTTTTTCCACTACCTTTACATGAATTACAAATATTGTGAGTTTTACCAACATCTAATCCACTTCCTTCACATATTTTACATGGAATTTTTCTTTGAAATTTAAATTTCTTTGAAACACCTTCGTATAAATCTTTTAATGTAACTATTAAATTAATGGAAATTGGACTAGATTTTCTAACTTGGTTTCCTCCACCAAAATTAAAACCAAAATTACCAAACATTCCACCAAAAGGATCTTGTTGTTGCATAGAATTAATTTTTTCAAAATCTTCACCAAATTTATCATACAATTTTCTTTTTTCTGGGTCTGAAAGAACTTGATAGACTTTTGAAATTTCTTTAAATTTTTCCTCAGCTTCTTTTGTGTTATTTTTATCTGGATGATATTGTCTTGATAATTTTAAATATGATTTTTTTATTTCTCCGGGAGTTGAATTGGGGTTTAAATTTAAAATATTATAATATCCAGTATTTGTCATTTTTAATAAAAAATTATACAATTAATGAAATTTTTATAATATAAATTATAAATGGATATTGAAAATTTACACAAATTAGCGTGCGAAAAAAAAGAAGATACTTATATTGATCCTAATACAAAATTTTTAGTTTTTACAAAAATATATCACCAAGAGAGAGGAAATTGTTGTGGAAATAAATGTATTTTATATATAAAATGTCCATATAATTGGATTAATGTTAAAAATAAATTAAAAATAAATTAAAAAAATATGAGTTTAAAATGATAAAAATAAAGTATGATGATGAAAAAATAAAATGACAACATATATTATAGCTTGTTGTGGTGCATCAATATTTACTTCTATTTCTTATACGATTACATCATCTATGTTAATAGAATCTGTAGTTGAAACAAATCCACATTATTATTTAGGAAGAGAGATACCAGGTCAGATGGCTGGTCTTGGCATAAGTTTATTATTAGCTTATAAATATAAGTCTCATCCGATGAGGTGTGGTGTATTAACCAGTATGTTGTATCCTTTAGGGGTTTATTCTGATATATTAGCTAGTAAAAGCGAAGACCCTTTACAATTTATGATATTTGGATCTATAATTAAAAGTATTTCTTATGTTGGACCTACAGGTGCTCACACAACATCAATAGTTAATATTTGTCAGAAGATTACACCTAGTACATTTGGATCTAAAAATATGATACTATCTAGTTTTGGTGGTATATTAGGTATATCCACTGGTTTATATTTAGGATATAATGATAATAAATATATTTTTGCTTTATTTTCATCGATATTATATCCAATAATGTTAACAATTGGTTGGAGAAGTGCCGGATTACGTTGGTAATTTATATGATTGAAATTTTTTATTTTTATTGTGTTATAAAATGTATAATAAACATAAAAATAACATATATATTTTTGAAAATAAAAAACAATTAAAAAATATAATAATTAAAGTTTATTTCTCAAAAAATATATTAAAATTTAATCAGATAAAATAAAATAAAAATGAAAACCATATTAATAACAGGTACTAGAAATATATTATCATTGGATGATCAAAATATAATTATTAATCGTCTAAAATTAATACAAGATGATGATGTAACATTGGTACATGGAGGTGCGACAGGTGTAGATACTTTTTGTAATAATTTTGGTAAAAATGCAGGATGGAAACTTATTAAATTTAAAGCAAACTGGAATAAATATGGAAAACAAGCTGGACCACTACGTAATATTGATATGGTTGATTTTAGTAATCCCGATCTTATTTTAGGATTTCCTGGACCAAATTCTAAAGGCACATGGCATTGTATTAATTATGCAAAGAAAATAAATAAGTGTCCGATTGAAATTATAAATTTAAATAGTTAAATTGTGGTTTCTTAAAAATATAAATAATTTATATGATATAAATTATTATGCAAAAAAATATTTTCATTTACTTAATTTTTTTAAATTCAAAAAAATACAAATATTTGTTTATTTCTCAGCATAAGATTAATGATATTTTTTTAATTTTACCAAAAAAATATTTACAAAAATCTCTCTTATCACTACCTGTTAAATCGACGTCTTACGGCGAGAAAGATAAAAAATGTTGCGGAAATGGATGTAAAAATTGTTCATTTTGATTTAAAAAAATTAACTTTATTTTATGATATGGAGAAGAAAAATAATTATATTTTCAATTCAATTAGATTGTAGTACAATTTTATTCTTCTAAACACCAATAAGGTTTTTGACCAATTAATCTGACACACGTAACCAATTTTTCTTTATCCATCCTATATAATACTTGGTTACCAGATTTTCTAGTTGCTGGAATTTGAGGGAATTTTTCGTTAAGTGCTTTTCCTAATTTTAATGCGTCACTGTTTTTATTTTCTTTTAAAAAATTAATAGTAAAATCTTTAATATCTTGAGAATACTCCATTATTTAACATTTGATTATATTAAAAAAAAGACAATTAAATAATGAGTAAATAATAAAAATTAATTTTTATCACAATCAATAATAAATTTTTATTAATTTAATTATTTTTTGAATTATGAATTCGTCACTTTTTTTAAAATTCAATGGTAAAATCTTTAATTTCTTGAGAATATTCCATTATTTAATATCGATCATATTTAAAAAGACAATTTAATAATGATTAATAATGAAATAATAAACATCTGGCCAATCAACGATATAATAAATGACTTAAATCTAAAATTAGAGTTAAAACAATTTCCAGCTGCGGGTTCCCAAAGTAATCCAGAAATATTTTCAGCAGCGAGGACCGAAAAAAAGGACTACGTTCCTTTATTTTCAATAAATTATTCATTTGAAAAAATAACATTATTAACTTGTTTTCTTTTAAATAAAAATCCATATCATAATACAAATTTATATCAGAATTTTATAAATATTATTTCATCAACAGAATACTTTCCTATTTCTGAATTAGAAAGTATCACTGGGAATAAATCAATTTTTGATGGAAAAACAGGATTTGTTGAATTATTATTCAGAGGAAAAATAAAAAAACAAAAAAGAAAAAAAGGAAAATGGTACAATACAGATTTTAACATAAATTGTGAAAATGTGAAAAATTTATTTTCTAATAATGTAAGTAATACATATAGAATTTTTGGATTTTCTAAAAGTAAATTCGAGCTTTATTATTACAAAGAAATTGGTTTTCCATTTAATTTTGAATTAGAAATGTTAAATAGACTTATTATTACAAAAGAAGGATCTTATTTTGCAGTTATAATACCTAATGATAAACGTCAAAGAATTAGATTAGAAACTTTTGATTTAAATTTTGTAAAAAATGATGAATATAGGGTAATAGCAAAAAATCAAAGAGTAATTAATTCTGTTTTAGAGATTTGTAAAAATTACAGATTGGAAAAAAATAAATTAATAACTAAAGAAAAGAAAAAAACACCAGAAAAATGTCTCCCTCACATTACGAACTCTTTAATGGTTCCAAAGAACTCAACAAGTATTCCACTGTCAATAAGAAAACAAGTTTGGAGAGTTTACAATGGTAATGTTGGTTCTGCAGCATGTTTTGTGTGTAATAATAACATTACAGCTTTAGACTATGAATGTGGTCATATACAAGCAAAGTCTAAAGGTGGTGAAAATACAATTGATAACCTTTTACCAATTTGTGGCTCTTGTAATAAATCAATGAGTGATATGCATCTTTTTGAATATGTTGAGAAACATTTTCAAAATTTGCAATCAAAATGTTTTTGCTTACCTGCGTATATAGATTGGGAAAATGAAAAAAAATTCCATTTTTTTTAAACTGATTAGAAAAAAAAATGTATTAAAAATAATAAAGTCAACAAAGAAAGTATCAAAAAATGAATTTTATTGAAAATGATCTTCTTAGAACTCCAGAAGATTTTTACAAGATAATTAAAGATGATCCAAATAATTATTTTGTAATAAAAGAAGATAATGAGGATTTTTATCGTCCATTGTTATCAAAAGCATGTTCTTTGAAAAAAGACTCTTTAATTTCTTGGCTTCTAAAAAAAGGAGCAAATCCTAATTCAAAAGATAACAATGATGATACGGCATTGGATGTATGTATCGAATGTAATTTTGTTTATGGTGCAAAGAAATTGATTCCATTGACAAATTTAATTAATTGTAATTATTGTTATTATCTGGAAAGATGTCTCTGCTTACAAAGATTTGAAATTATTGATGAACTCTTGAAACAAAAAGAATTAATTGACAATATCAAACTGAGTGTTCGTTATTTAACTTCTTGTTACACTGAAATGAATTCTCGTGTTGTAGGCGAATATAACACTTATAGTAGAAGATCAAACAAAAATTTAGAAATGAAATATATGGAAGTTTTTGAAAAATTTTTATCTCTTGACTGTCCCATAAATGGGATCGAAGGAGATAAACATTATAATTTACCTCTTCATTGTGCAGCGAGAGATATGCATGTAAAGTTAATAAAATATTTTATTGATAATGGAGCTCGTTGGGATTTACAAATTTTTTATTATGGAGGAAAAGTTACGGCATGTGATCTTGGAGGGACCAAAAAAATTAGAAGACTTATAAAAAGATATCCTTACAATGATGGACTTAATATAAAAGGTTAGATTAATATGAAATGTTGTGTTAATAATAAATTTCTATTTCAAAAATAGAAATTAAATAATAGCTTTCATCTCTCACTAAAATTCGGCTTATTATGTCATATGATGAATATAATTTTTTTAATCGTTTCCTTTTGGTGTTTTTTTAATTTTTAATTTTTCATCATCATCATTCTTATTATCTTTATCTTTATATTTTTTTTCTTTTGTATCATCTTCATCTTCATCTTCATCGTCATCTTCATCGTCATCGTCATCATTATCTTTTATTTTTTTATTTTTATTTTCAAGATATATAAAGTAGTACCAAAGACAAATGACCGCAAAAAATGCAATCACCCCCAAAAATAACATTCCATTTCCATTTAAAAATTCTTTAAATGGGTTATTAATAGGTTGAGGGTTAAAATTAGTTGGATTAACTGGTAGTTGTCTTCTAATTGGTGATTTTCCTTCCATTTATTACAAAAACAGATATCCTATAAGATATCTGTAAAAAAGAAAAAAAAATCAACAGGCTAATCAATGAGTTTTCTTGCGATCTCTTAGCCTTAAGGGTATGTGAAGTATGCACAAATAAAAAACTGCTAAGAATCCGTATTCGAAATGATCGTGACGGGATTCTGGTTATATTAAAAAATAATTTTTATTAAAAAAATAGGAATGCGGCTTTCATTTGATACAAAACAATATTTTTTCTTTATGGAAAAAATTATATTTTTATTAAAAAAAATTTATTAATATCCTAAATTTCTACCGGCTGTTATTACTTTTTGACAATCTTCTGTATTACCTATTTTTCTATCTGGATGATTAATTCTAAGCCAATCCTTCCAACCCTTTTTGTCAAAAATATTGTATGATTTTAAAATATCAATAGGTGTTTTTTTACAATCTTTCTCGTTATTGGATGATTTTTTGTAATTTTGTTCATTATTTTCTGTTTTTTTGTAATTTTGTTTATTATTTTCTGGTTTTTTATACCAATTATATTCCCGTTGAAAATATGATTCAAATTTTTCTTTTTGTTTTTGTTTTTCTTTATTATATTCATTTCTAAATTTATCTTTATCTTCTTTTAGTTTATTTCTAACTTTATTTATTGATTCATCATTAATTATTACAATGTCTAATTTATCAATTTTTTCTTCCATATTTTGAATGAAAAAATTATTTTTTTCCAAATAACCTTTATATTTAGATATTTGTTTCTCTAAATATGAATTTATTGATAATTTACTTAAAAATAAATATTTTTCATCAAATTCGCTTATTTTTGAAATGATTATTTTTTCAGGTATCATTGATGTTTTGCATTTTTTTTGAACAGGTTTATTACTAAATTTTTTTCCCAAAAACTCAGTTTCATAATTACAATCTTCGATTGTTTTATAATCACTATATTTGTAATAACTTTTATTATTTTTATTTTTTATAAAATAATAAAATTGCAAATCATTTTCAGTAAAATTTGTAATTTCTTCATATTTTGAAATATCTGTTTGTATTTTTTGATGATACTTTTCATATTTTGTCAGAAATACCAAATATTTTTCGTTTATCGTTTTTAATTTGCTAATTTCTTCATATTCATCTAAATAAGCATATTTTTTATCATATTCTTTGATATTTTTAACGATACTTGGTTGTATACTTGGCAATCCAACTCTTTTATCATTATGTTTCAAATAATATATTTTACGATTTTCTAAATTTTTAAAATAATAAAATTCAGGATCCTTTGGATAAAATCCATTAAAAAATACATCCATCTAAAATCTTTTATATCATTATACATTTATGATTATAATCATTTTTATGTAAATTTTTTATTAAAAATAAAAAATTGTAAAAAGTTAAAAAAATCTCGCTATTTTACTTTTTGCTTGGGAAGCCTTCGTGAACAATATTGTCCAGACATACATCACAACAACATTTTTTATCGCCAAACCACCAAACGTATCCATACACGATCGATCTTTGATCTTTAAAATTTTCTAACTTTTCATTTTCTTTTATGTACTTGTATCCGCATTTAAAACATGGCGAACCGTATCTCCAATTACCAGGAACTTTACTGAGCCAAGAAAATTGGTTTCTCAATTCGTTTTGTCGTTCGACAGATGTGTAAATATAATTTTGGTTTTTATT
>Ga0315293_10004774_pt1 | contig 12807 bp, 22 predicted proteins | sample YL17G13_20_MG_FD_203071 | JGI IMG/M metagenome (GOLD analysis project Ga0315293, IMG submission 203071) | Sediment microbial communities from Yellowstone Lake, YNP, Wyoming, USA - YL17G13_20 | ecosystem: Environmental > Aquatic > Freshwater > Lake > Sediment | place: USA: Wyoming | collected... | reverse complement strand
ATCAGGACAATCTCCTGCGTATCCGGCGTTTTTCCGGATATGAATATCTTTCATTTTTTCTGTTAATTCCATAAAACGTTTGCTAGGTGGCATTTTACATTCCTTTTCCTACATATTCTTTCATTTGCTTTATAAAATCTTCCCAATTTTCAGCCCTGTGATACCATTTATACTTTACATTCCAAGGGGCTTTCATTAGATAACCATAACCAGTAAAGCCACGACAATTATCATAGTTATCATCAATCATATAGTCGCCTTTTAATAAGCTCTTATCTCTTATTTCAATATAATCTCTTTCTTTTTTTATAAAACCGTATTGTTCTAACCAATGGAATTTCCTTCCTGCAACTTCAACAGGGCAAGAAGTAGCAAACAAAACTCTATACCCCATTTCCCTAAGTGCGTTTGTTCCTTCAAGCGCCCCGGGGGTTGGTATAACTTCATCATATATATGTGGGTCTTTTAAATAGTCATATATTTTTAGACCGCATTCTGGTTTAACAAGTTTGTCAATTCCCCAATCGGTTATATCTTCCTCTGTTAAATTGTCGTCATAGTCTTTATTATAAAGACCTAGCCAAACAGGGGCTAATTTTGCAGTAACATCATCAACATCCTGAAATAATATTTTTCCACTCATTTTCTTTTTACCCATTCTTCTCGTTTCTTCTTGTCTTTTTCTTGTAATATAATTGGCATGCAAATTAGGATAGTCAAAAGTAAAACCATAGTCCATTATAAACCTTTTTTAATTGCATGGTCAGTTACTTTGTGTTGGTATATATACTTCATCTTTTAGAATAACCTATTTTTTTCAATACAAGCCATCTATCAAATTTTTTATTAATCCAATCTTTATCTAGTGTTAAATATTTTTTATCATGAAATTCCATTATGAATACTCTTTCTTTATAGAATTCTTTCCGGTAAAAATAAACGAACCGTTTTTTCTAATTTCACCAATGTTATGGGCGCTCAAATATGTTCCGGCACTTTTTATACCCCAAGTAAACTCATCAACAAATTGTTTTAAAGACATTGTTTTTTCTATAATCTTAGAAAATCCTTCCACTGATTTAATCTGTGTATGTTTAAGTTCCATTAATTCTCTACTAGCCATACCAAAAATTTTATAATCATTTGGACTTTCAAAAGTCTGTGCAAATAAACTACCTGCCATACATAAATCTGCTCCTCCTATAAATGATTTTACTGCATCTCCGCTATTTTTAATTCCACCGTCTGCGACAATAAAAGCATTGCTATATCTAGAAGAATCTAACAATGCTGTAATTTGGGGAATCCCAATTCCGGTAACATTACGAGTCGAGCAAAGTCCTCCCGAACCAATCCCAACACGAACAATGTCTACTCCATTTTCTTCTAATTGGGAAACGCCTTTGCTCGTCGCTACATTTCCTGACATTAGTAAAGTTTTATATTTTTTATTTGTGATATATTCTTTTACTTTCAAGCAGAATTTCGCAATAGATTCTGTATAACCATTTGCAATATCTATAACCAATATATCTGGTTCATATTCTAAAACTTTTTTATAAACATCGTCGTTATAACCTATAGATAATCCATAGTGTTTTGCTTTAGAAATTTCTTTTATTTCTGAAAACCATTCTTCGTCTGTATCATAAAAGCGATGGAGAATCCCTAAACCCCCTAGTTCCGCCAATTTTATACAAAAAGAAGCATCGACAATTCCTCGCATTGGACTTGCCAATAAAGGAAATTCCAATGTTAATGTATCCGATAATTTTACAGAAATATCAACATCTTCTCTATGATTAACATGAGATAAAATGGGTTTTACTAAAACGTCATCATAGTCCAACCCCTGTTCAAAATTATAATATTGTATTTCATCAAATTCATGAGTTTCTTCCATATGTTTCCCTTTCAAGAATGTCCATTATATCACATTTTCCTATTTTTGTCAAGATTTAAATTAATTTATCCGCAATCTCTTCTAGCTTTTCGGTAATCTTATATTCTGTTACAACATTACCCATTGTTCTTTTATCAAACTTAGTGCAGTAAAGTATTTGCCCTACTTCTATTTTAGCTTTTTTATATGCTTGTTTGTCTATCATAATTCTTACTCTTGTACCTTTAGATAAGCAATATAAAAGGGCACTCATTGACCTAGCTTCGAAAGCAACAACATATACATAGCGGGGGCTGAGAGCTTCAACCTTTTCACCGTTTTCGACAATCGTTTCAATGCGTTTTAACAACTGGTTTTTGCCTAATTTATTAATTGTACTTATATCGTTTCTTTGCTCTTGAACAGGTGCTTCATTTATCGGAATTTCTATTTTAGTTTTCTTGCCGGAATCTTGAAACGGAATTTCAAAAAGAGTTAACTGTAATGGTTCAATTTCGTTAATCGTTTTCATAACTTCTTTTTCATAAAACGATAAATCTACATGATAACTATCAAATGGCAATGAAGAATCATAGTCATTAATAACTCTAACTTGCTTTCCAACATGGAAGACAATTCTTTTGTTTGTGTTGTCTGCCTTTTTAAGCAAAATACCGCCTTTGGTGCTAATAAAAAATCGATTTGTTTTTTGCAAATGTTCGACATTTCGACCAGTGTGTAATTCAATTGTAAAGTTTTTACCGCTCTTTTGGGATATACAAAACTCCATAATGTCCTTACAATCCTCAATGGTTTTCCTTACGGGTATATTGTTTATGAAATATGCATGCAACGCTTTTGCAACAATTGGCATACGATATGACTTTTTTAAGTCTACTTCTTTTAAAAAAGCACCTTTTTCCTTTGTATCCCCATCTTCTTTTTCAGTAATGTAAGAATTAACATCACGCCTTACATATTTTTTATAGGGGGTGAATTCTAATTCTAAATTGGTTGCTTTTTCCCATGCGTGAGCAATCTCATAATATTTGTCTAATAAGTTTCTATCAATACGACATACTACACCATCTGTATTACAACTTATTACTTCTATTCCATTTAAGTACATGCTTTCTACTAACATCAGCAAACCCATTTGTCCACTAACAGTAGTAGATAAAAATGCTTTGGGGTCATAAAGCCAAAAATGTTCAGAACCCATTTTCCCAAAAATAGAATTAACTGTAATTTTTAAGCCATCTGCTTTTACTCTATTCTTATCTTTTTTAGCCTGTAAACGTTCCGCTGTAATTCTTTTGAGTACTTGTATAAATTGTGGTCCTAGATGTTCAGGATAAAAGTTGTTATTAATTATAAGATTAGGATAATAACTAGCAACATCCATATCTTGAATGAGATAGTTTTCATCGGTAGTGAAAACTCCCGGGGTATCTTCGGTATGTAGTCCACCGACCCCCAAAGTAAAAATACAATTTGCATAATAAACAACTTTTTTATATCTATAATCAGTGTAATTATAAACATAATCTAAAGAAAAGTCTTTTAACATTTCTTGCAATTGAGGACTTTCAAACTTTACAAATTTAGCAATACAGTCTCCCAATAAAACTTTATCTCTAAGTGTACGCATAGTTCTTACTGTGCGAATATCCATTTTTAGTTCATTAGCATATATATTTTCCAATATCATATTAGCCATTCTAGAATCAGATGCAGACGTTAAATCAATTGAATATATCTTGCTTAAATCAACACGTAATTCTCGAATAGGGGTTATTTCTTCATATAATCTTTTGGTAATTAAAACATCGTTCAAGTTATAATCTAGCACTGATTGCAATTGATTTTGACTAACTGTAGACGAAGGGTCGATAGGAATATCTTGAATCTTGTACCACTTGAGATTTATCCCTGTTTGCTTTAAAGAAATACCTAACTTATCAAAAGCAAGTATTCTCATCAAATCAATGGATTTCCAACTATCGATTTTATTTCTTGGATAACGCAAATTTAATATTACTTTATCGTTCCTATAGTTTTCGTCTAATAACTTTCCTGTAAGATTATATAGCTCAAGAGTTAACTTTTCTCCACTATATGACATAATAAAGCGTAATATGGGGTCATCAAAAGAATGATTATTGAAACCAACAAGGGTCATCTCTTGATTGAGAAATTCTTTGATATCGGAATAATCTATTTTATCTAACCCTGTATAAAATACATATTTTTCACTTTCGTCAGCAACATTGATAAATGTGGCGGTAAAAAGGTTGCGAAATACTTCTAGGTCATAGCAATAAGTAATCATTTTACACCTGTGGACAAAATTCGCAAGATTCCCTTACACTACAAAGTTGAGTACAGAAATAAGTATTATTATTATTATATATAAATTCTTCATCTTTTCTTATTTTACCAACCTCTTTATGCAACCAATTAATAGCCTCTTCTTCATCCTGTTCATTCCAAATAATAGTATGTTTTCTATCTGGTCTGGTAAACCATAAGGTTATTTTATCTATGGGGGTAAATTTATAATTTCGTAGAGCATATGTATAAATATACATCTGTTTATAATAACCAACCATCTTCTTCTGGTCTATTGTCTCTTTACCATTACGCTTATCTATTTTAAAAGGTGCAGATGTTTTATAATCAACCAGAATAAAGTTTCCGGTAGGTCTATTGAGTAAAACCAAATCCGGTTTAGCAACAAACTGTACACCTTCATCAAATTCGAATTCTAGTTTTTCTTCATTCAAAATGATATCATTATTTTCTTTATCAAAACTAAAATTATCGAAAAATTCTAAACCCGCTTCTTGATATTTCTCTTCCATTCCTGCGGGATAAACTGGTGCGGGTGCTGTTACTACTTTTTTATAGTTATCCAGAAAATAGCTAGATAGTTCAAAAGCATCCAAATTATTTGCAAAATATTCGTACATGGTCTCATGAATTAAAGTACCATATTGTCCATAAAAGTTGTTTATTCTTTCGCATTTATCTAAATAAGTCAATTTAAAAGAATAGTGACAGCTTTCATAGGTTGTTAAAGACGAGTATGAAAAACGAATTCCGTCTAGGATAAAGTCAAATGAACTCATCTTTAAACCTCTCTACCAAGGGGGTTGATTCTGTGCATTAACTGCATCTTGGTATGGGTTATCGCTTGTGATATAATCGTTCTCTTCTTTAGTTTCAAATACATGCATGTCCTCTTCTCTAGCTGGATTGGAAAATAGCATTCGCTCACCCATAAAAATTACAGCGAACTCTATTTTTGCGCCGTTTCTATTTTTTAAAAGTTTTACTTTTGATTGAAGTATATTTCCTTTTTCGTCTTTTTGATGCATAATTACCCAAACTTGGTCAGCGGGTTTTTCTCCTGCTTGGTTAAGGTCAGATAAGATTGGTTCGGGGTTATGTAACTTTCTATCCATGATACCCCTATTTAATTGATGATTTAATATAATAGGAATATTGAATTCTTTAGTAAGATTCTTTACATCATAAGCAATCATATCAAAACGCTCATGTGGCTTCATACCATCATAACCTCTTATTTGTTCTAATTGGTCAATTACAATTAAATTTATATTTTTATCCATTAACTTTCTAATTTTAGAACGTATTTCGTGTACAGTCATGCCAAAACCATCATCGAAATATATAGGACTAGCTGCAATTTTTTCTTTGGCTTCTGTATACAAATCCCATTGTTTATTTTCCATTTTACCTTGATATACGTTCTTATAAGGTATGCCTGTCAACTGACAAATTAAACGACATATTGTTTCATGAGTAGACATTTCTAAAGTAAAAAACGCAGTTGATTTATTTTGCACAATAGAAATATCATTGACAATACTTAGAGCTAAGGCTGATTTTCCTTCTCCTGAACGGGCTGCAAGAACAACCATTTCATTAGAATAGATACCTCCTATGCGATTATCATAATCAACGAAACCAGTTTGCAGTTGTTGTATTTGCCCACTAGCAAGTGCAATAGTTTTTTGCGCTACCATTTCAACTGCTTGACTAGCAGTAAGAACTATAGTTGATTTAGCACCACCAGCAAGGGCTATATCTGCAACATCTTTTTCAAGAGTGCTTATACTTTCAATTAAGCTTCCTTTTAAATATTTATCCTTGTTTGCCAATAATGCTTCTAATCTACGAATAGATGCTTTTTCTTTAATAATACTCGCATAAGTAATAGCATTATCTACATTGATAAAATATTGAGTACTTAATTTAGCAATATCGTCTAATGTAATTTTGTCACTTTCTTTAGCCACTTCACTAGCAACGGTCAAATGGTCAACTTTCATTCCTCTTAAAAACATTGCATTTATACTCATGTAAATAATTTGGTTTCTTCTAACTCTGAAATCATCAAAATTCAAAATATCTTGGATAACAGGTATAGAACCATTATCAATCATCATACATGCTAATACTGCATTTTCCATTATTGCTTGCTCTTCAAAAGTAATCATGCCAGCAACATCTTTCCCACCTTCCATGATTTTCTCTTGAATAGAATCGGGAATAGATGGGGTACGAGGCTTTGAGAAAGCATGAATTAAAACTTGCTCAAATTCAGATGTTGACATTTCCATCTTTTTGCATGGGAAAGTCAATGTATCTCTTGTTTCATCAATTGTATAGCCACAACCTGCAAATTCAGCGGCTACCTTGAAAAGCATAGTATTACGTTCTCCGGGCATAGCGCCATTTACAAGGAAGTCTAAGCTCGTTCTAGAAAGCTTCTTTTTCATACCTATTGCTGTAGTAGAACTTCCACGTACATATTCTGTAGTGTTTTCTGGAAATAATCTCTTCATTAAACCATCGGGGATAATTCCCGGTGGTTTACTCCAATCGCCAAAGCGTCTATATTCACCTGTGTATTTACCTTCCAAAATTTTACTTGGAGGTGCAATGAAGTAGCCACCTTCACCACGAGTATCAATACCTGTTACACGATTTGTACTAGACTTTCCAGTACCGCTAAAAATAATATGCATACCGCCAGATGGTGTATGAGACTGTAAACCCGCTGTATCATTAATATCCCATGTGGAATATGTATCTAGACCATTAACATGTTTCTTATCAATGTCTATAACGAACAGACCAGATTTTCCAGCGTTAATACCAATTAACGCATCAGGATGTCCTGTCCACCACGAAATTGCTTGGTCTTCATCTAGACTTGCATCATTTAAGCCATTGGGGGTATAAGGAGTCTTTTCTTCTGGTATAATTTCTACTCCGTTTTTAATATAGCTTGCGCCCGGTTTTTCACGGCAGGGTAGAACGTACCAACCCATTCTTGCATATTCTAGTGCAGCGTCTAATATTGTACCCATATCTTAACTCCTTGGTCTAATATAATTTTCGTTTTGGCTTTGCCTTTTCTGGCATTGGGTCATAATGTTCTTCTTTTTTCTCGGGCAATTTTTCAATAAAGTCTTCTCTTGGTTTATTTACAGTATCTTCTACAAAAGCCTGTGGATATGTAGTCTGACATTTTTCAGGTGTCCAATAAATAGGACTAAAATTGTTTTTGATTGCCCACAAAATCCATTTACCAATTGGTTCGTTAAATTTTTCTTGTCTTATATAAGCATAATCAATAAATTTATCCCATTTAGGATTACCTGTATTGATATGCAATAAATTTTCAATTTGATTGTGCATATTGTTTTTGATTTCTTCCCGTTTTGCACCTTCATTAGTATTGAAATGAAGAAAACCATCTACCAAATCGCCTTTCTTTTTTGCATCTGTGCGAGGTGGTAAAGGAGAAAGAACGGGGTCGTTTTTATGTAATTCTGGATTTTGAAAATCTTTCAAACTAAGGGGTTTATCTATAGGTCTCGGGTATTTTCCACTACTTTCTTCCCATAATTCGTTTAGTTTTTTCAAATTTAACCTGAAACGCATAGTGTGGTCTAAACGTTTAAATTCTTCTTCTAATAAACCCAACTCAATTAATGTTTTTCTAGCTGTTTGTTGCTCATATACTGACAAGCTTGTTTCTTCTTCTAAATCATAATTGGTTTTATAAATCCAACCGTCTTTATCTTTAGTTTTGTCACACCAATAGAATAATTGTGAAAGGAGTAAACTGGCTGTAACAGAACCTGTTACTCTCTTTAAGCCGGGATAAAACGCAACTATTTTTCCTGCACCCTCAAGAAAATCTGTTAATCTCATATAAACTCCTTTGAAAAAATGAGGAACTACCTATAATTAAAATAAGTAGTTCCTTTATTTTTAAGTTACTGTGTTAATTAGAACGGAATTTCGCTAGTATCGTCTACCACATCAGCAGGAGGTGTAGCGTTTTCCTTGCCTTTTATAATGCGGATATCGCTTGCAGTAATTTCATAAGATGCTGCCCAATCACCACTACTTAATTTATAAGTAGTAGGAGAACCGTTCTCGCCTACACGCAACCTTCCAGTTACGAAAACATGAGAACCTTTTCCGCAATATTGATTAACGATTTCCCCAAGCTTGCCCCACGCTGTAATCTTAAGCCAAGTTGTTTCCTTGACTTGTTCGCCCTCAGTATTTTTATAACTGTGGTTACTACCCATACGGAAATTTGTAACATTTTTACCGCTAGGTGTGTAGCGCATTTCGGGGTCTGCTGCTAAAAAACCTTCATAAATAACAAGTTGCATTTGATTAGCCATTTTCTATAGTCTCCGTTTTTTTTTGTTTGTTTTGTCTCTGATTATGCAGGTTGTAACTCTGCTTTGATTTGTAACATTTCTAACATACCCTTTAACTCAACCAATTTATCTATATCTTTAATAGAGTTTGGATTGCAGTTTGCATCAGGAGTATTTTCCGCTAATACTTCCATTAACTCCGGGTTGTCCCTCCCTCTGAGGTCTTTACAAAGCTGGACTACTTCTGCTTGAAGGTTCTTCAAAGCAAGAACAGGGTCGGCTTTTTGTATGGATTCAGCAACAACTTCGGTGGGAGTATCAACTCCGGATTCAAGCCATTTCATGATTTCTTTTCCGGTATCGGGAGTAATACGGAAATATCTCTGGTCGAACATGCTGGTACGGTCTTTTGCACCTTTTGCAGTATGCTCTGAGTCAATTTCGAAGAATATAGTAAATTCATATTCCATACCCTTGCGTTGCTCAGGTTCCATACCTAACTTATGTACAGAACTCTTACCAGATTTATCGTCTTTTTCTTGTACATATTCTTGCTTACTACGCATAGTAGCAATAACATGCATTGGGGTTTGGAGCATAGATGCAACAAAACGATTGTGCTGTGGCGTAATATCACGCCATGCGGTATAACTGTTTCCAGAACGCTTTGCAGCATTGCTTTGTTGTTCTAGTAAACCACCTTCACCACTCCAAAGATGTGTGGTAGAATCTATGATACAGACTTCAATATCAGCCTTTTCACAAAGACTAATTGCTTCTGTATATTTGTCTGCTTCAAATGGGGGGTGTAGAATAATGGTGTTATATACACCGATATCCAAACCTGCTACATGAGCACCTACATACAATTGACCAGAACCATTCTCTGTATCAATGATTGCAACGTGCTCCCAAATTTCTGCGTCTTTCCAATCCGGGTGTGCTTGTTTCAACAGTCCATATGCAAGTAAAAGGGAACTGAGAGTTTTTCCACCACCAGAAGGTGCTGACATTCCTAGTTTAAGAAACGCCTTAGCTCTTTGAGCTTTAACTAATTGTAGTACCATATGTTTCTCCTCGTTTTTCGTTAATTTTGTATTCTGATTTAAGTTGTTCTTGTATTATATATTATGCCGATATTGTCTCCTTTTCAAAAGCATTTATGAGTTCTAAGAACGTGTCAACTGGTCTAGCTGAATAATGCTGACTGTTCTTATTGGAACTTAAAGCGAGTATCATTTCTGAACGTTCATCGCCTAATTCTTTAATTATTTTTTCTCTACCAGAGAATTTCCCAAGCATGATTTCGCTGTTGGAGTTAGAAAACTCTTTAATTGCATCTACTAAATTTCTGTATTCGTGAGTTTCATCACAACGTTCTGTAACAATTATGAGTATATCTTTTTTGTCTACTAAGCTTACCATTCTTTCGAAACTCTTGGCATTACAATCTACCAATATTACGAGTTTCATATACATTCCTTTCCTTTATTATACCACATTTTTAATGATTTGTCAAGGGTATTTTTAATGTTTATTACAAATTCTCATTTTTCCTATCTCTGTGACACACACAACCAAAACGACTTTGTACAAGTAAAGGGGTATGTATGTTATCATTTTTATTTAATTCTATTAATGTATTTATAGCATCTAAAATTATGATACCATTTTCTTGAACAATTCCTAGAGCATTACACATACCAACTTCTTTTGTTATTTCAATATAAAAAGCACAAGATGAGCACAATTGTTTCAATTTTCAGTTCCTTCACTATATTAAAATATAATCATTATGTCCCACTCAAAGGCACATTGAGGACATTTACTAATTTCAACTCTATATGGGGTATTAGATGTAAAATAATTTCTTGCCCAAAGAGCAACTTCGTCTGTTAACTTTTCTCTTATTTTAAATACTCCCGGTGCACCTCTTTCTTTAGCTGCATTAACTTCCGCTATTAAAGCGTTGAGATATTCTTCTCTATTCATTTGTTAAACCATATTATATATCTATGCTTCATATCAAACTTAACTCCTTTAAACCTAATCATATCAGATGGTTTTGCTGGTTCATCATGCCAGTATACTCTACCGTCAGAATAAAATCCTATACCATCATAATCAATAAAGAGTCCTGAACTACAATCTTCAATAAAATCTTGTAAAGTAAATAATGTGCCATAATCAGGTAATAGTTGCTCGTTTTCCATTACTTATCACCATATCTTTCAGAATGTTTTTCCCATACATATCCTTCTGTGGTTTCTTTTTTAATAAAATTGCTACTTTCCATTAAGTCTAGAGCCAAACGACATTGGTCAAGATGAATTCTATAACCACCAAAAGCATCTTCTTTTGCAACAAAATCTTGTAAACTCTGTGCAGTTACATAATCATCGACTTTTAAAACTTCACCGATTGCTAACAACAAAAAATGGAATTTGATTGTTTCTGTCATTCGGTCTCCTTCTTTAAATTTTCCATAACATCACGTTTATATAGTTCTAATTCTGCAATAGCTGTAGTATATCCTCTAAATAATTCTTCGTCGTGTACTACTCCCACAATTGTTGCAGTTTCACCAGCATTAGAGTAATTCCATTTTAAACATTCTTCTTCCCGTTGTTCAATCAAAGCGTGTATTGCTAAATTTACCGTTACAAAACTAATATGCTTCATTCTACCTCTTCTGGTTTTTCTTTCATTAGCATACTTTTTACAGTATCAGTTATCATTTTCACAGTCCAATCCCAATATTCGTAAGGTTCTCCTGTCCAAATATTAAGTCCTTCTTTACCATCACGATAAACAGTAAAGCGATAGTCTATATAACTACCTAAGTCTTTTTGGTCAAGTACAATTTTTATCTCCATACTTTATTATACCACATTTTCACGTTTTTGTCAAGCTTTTCTAATCTGTTTCTTCAACATGATATAAAATAGCTGAGACTTTATACTTTTCCCCACATCTACATTCCACAAACCTGTTTTTCGAGTCTGCTAAAACAATAGTATTACACTTGGGGCAATAAAATCTAATCCAGCAATCTTCATAATCTATATGATACTCTTTAGGTATAAAAGCTTTATATTTTGTCATTTAATATCTCCTTTTTTTATAATCATAATTTTCTCCAATCATATATTGAAAACCATAGTTTTTTATCTATATTCCAAATAACATTCCACTTTTTCGATATATAAAACCACGCAAAAGGGAAACCGGGACCCATCCATAAAAGTGTAAATCTCCACTTTTTATTACCCGCAGGTATAAATTCAATAGAATCTTTGTGCATAAAAGCACCACCGATATGAGGTATCCAGAATTTCATCTTTTATTTCTCGTCTCTTAGAGGTTTTACATCTTTTAAATTCTCAACAATTTTAATTGCTTCTTCTGTTTCATCTTGAACAGCGTGTATAGTATCAAATGTAGACGAATATGAATAACTTTCTTCTTTTTCTAAATAATCTTTAATCCACATATTAATGGAGTGTTTTGTTTCTCTAATTAGATAATCAATCGCTTCATCTTTTGTCATATTAAAATCCTTTTTTATTATATCGTATAACCAAAACTAACAATCCCTACATCAACTATAAAACCGTATGTTTCTTCAGGATAATATACCCACATTTCACCTTTCCTTATTCCATACCAATTTTTAAGAAATAAAAATCTTAAAGGGCGAGTGCGAAAAATTATTCTCATTTTAAAATTCCTTTTTTATATTCATCATTTCTTCAATATTCACAAGAACAGCACGAGCTTTTCGAGAAAGATTATAATTACTACCTTCTAAAAGAGACATTTCTGCCAATGTATTTAAAAGAATATAATAAACATTTAACAAATCTTTGATATCGTGCTGGCACATATTATCTGTTATAATTGTAAAATCATAATGTAAAAAAGGTTTTCCACAAAAAGGACAGCATATGTTTCCATCTTTACGAACTAATTCGGTTATCCATTCATTCATTTTGCAAATCCTTTTTATACTAAAAATGACTACCGCAAGCTTCTTCGTGAAACTTATGTCTCTCCCACCAATCGGCAGGTTTGGGGTCATATCTGCGTTCACGATATTTATCTTCGTGCCCACATAAGACACATGTATAGACCGTTACAAAGTACCAGTATTTACCTTTACCTTTGCGCTTATCTATTTTTGCTTCCATATTAAAAGTCCTTTTTTAT
>Ga0315293_10004773_pt1 | contig 12808 bp, 18 predicted proteins | sample YL17G13_20_MG_FD_203071 | JGI IMG/M metagenome (GOLD analysis project Ga0315293, IMG submission 203071) | Sediment microbial communities from Yellowstone Lake, YNP, Wyoming, USA - YL17G13_20 | ecosystem: Environmental > Aquatic > Freshwater > Lake > Sediment | place: USA: Wyoming | collected... | reverse complement strand
ATCCTCCAGCCGCAATTTACGTTTTCATCACAATGCTTGGAACTAAAGGTTTCAGAAAGATCTCTTGGATCGCGGATTCCATTTCACAAAGTTTTTCCACTTTCCCGCAGAATAACGCACGACCGCCTTCGTACGCCACGTTAAGAACTTTGCCTTCAGCTTTGATTCCCGGCGCCAAAACATGGGTTTTCACGTTTGTGCCGGTGACCTTGTCCAACGGCACTTCAAACATTTTTTGGTTACCCACTCGGCTCACCCAGAACAGCCTCTTGTTTGTTAGGCATAAACGTCCAGGCCTCGAAGTCTCGCCTAATATGCCCTGTGCGGGGAACAGATACCATAGATTCTCTTCTCTGATGATTTCTTCTCCTTCAGGTAGAGGCGTTGGTTCGGATGGAATCACAATTCTATTTTCCAGTTCTTTCCCTACTATCATTTTGATCGTTTGCTCAAGTTCTGTGACGTTTGAAACGTGGATGCGGGCAACCTCTCCACAATCGAATTGAAGATAAAGTTCCTGCCTCTCTTTTTCGAAGTGATTTTCTTTCTTCACCATAAGCCTTTCAATCTTGTTTAACGAGACCTCAAAAAGCATTTCAGGCGGTTCTTTCCTCCATAGGAAAAGCCTGTTATTTGTAAGATACAGAAAACCTGGCTTCCACGTGCTAATAATGCCTTGGCTGCTCCAGATAGATCCAAACGTTCTGATGATTGCTTCCTCGCCCTTGACCAGTGGCGCCGCCATTCTTCCCGCGAATTCTTTTGTATACCATTCTCTCGTGTTTTTGTCCCATGCCTCCATCATCCCATATTCAAGCATAGTCTCCATGCCTGCAATCGCCGCTCTGAGATTCACCCCCAATAGTGGGATGCCTGCAACCGATATGATCAAGTCTGCGTTTAGCGCTAGCCCTTTGTTTAATAGTTTGTCTAGAACATCGTTGATGTCGCACTCTAAGCGGCGGGGCTCCATTGTCAGATTTCCCCAGGCTTGACGAAGCTAAAGGGTGCCCATGGTCCAGTGAAGCGAACCGCATGGCCTTCTTGACTGTTTATTTCGCCTAGCGCATCACCGAGCCTTTTCACTTTTTCCTTGTGGACTAAGCAGGAGAACGCCGCGATTAGTTTCTTGTCTTTGTAGCTTTCTGGCACATGTGAAGCCTTTTCCTCAACCTTCACTTCTTCTACATGCTCCTTCATCTTTGAGGCGAACTCTTCAGCAAGCTTGCCCCGCATCACATTATAGGCATCCTTTACTTGTAGCTCAAACTTTCGCTGAAGCAGGTATCCAGCTCGTTTAGGCATCTTTTCGATTTTCTCCTTCAGCTCCCTTAAGCCCTGATTCTCGCCTACGATTTTGTCCGTTAACCTGTTTGGGTCGCAGAAGATCTGCACAGTATACTCAGCTTTGTCTCGGAGTCTCTCGAGCTCTTGTCTGAGCTTCTCGTAACCCTTGCTCAACCAGCCTTTGACGGCGTCATCATCGCCTTTAACGATGGCGTCAAAGGAAAACGGCAAGACCGTACCGAAACGTTCTGAGGCTTTATCGATTACATTGTTATGGCTGAGAATCCACTCTTTGACTTTGTTTTCGTCCCTAGACTTATATGGTTGGGTTTGACAGGCATGTACGACTGCCGCGATATCTTTATGGGAGACCGTATAGACCTCTGCGTGTTCTATCCCTATGTTGTCTAGACTCAGCTCGTCTGCACAACTGGCGATGCAGTAAACGTATCTTCCTTGTGTAACCTCGGTTTCTCGGGCTAACTCCGCTTCGCTCATGCTTTTTTCAGTTCCTTCTCCCACCTTTCCGGGTTCAGAAATATGTCAGCCACCTCGGTGAGGCCGTCATTAACAGATTCGACGACATCTTCGAGGTCGTTTTCCTTCTTTATATGTTCAAGCGCCTCATCGAGGTCTGCTAACGCCTCGCTGAGCCTTGCTTCTTCACCGGCACTTAGCTTGCCGCTCTCAATTCGCCTTAGGGCTTGCCTTTCGAGAGCTTCCTTTATTATCTCAACCAAGGCGACTACGAGACCTAACAAACCTTGTTTGAGGTTGTCTTCATCAATGCTTATTACGATGTCTTCTCACCTAACTTTGTTCAGGGTGACTTCTAAAACGCCGTTGTTGATGGTCTTCCCTACCTCGCCTTTAACTGAGCAGAAGAGAGGAACCTTTTGGTAGTATTTTTTCCCAGATATTATGAGAAAATTCTCTTTCACTTCGGCTTTAACGTCTTTCTCTTCTAAGGGCAGAGAAACTATGATCCTTAAGGCGTTCTTCTCGTCAAGGATGTCCAGTAATCTATCGTTGCGTGTGTTATCTATCAGGTCTTCGTTCAGCCACCACGAAAACGCGATTTTTTCACCCGTGAAGGGGTCGATCTTTGAACGTTCAAAGGTGATGAGGGGGATCCGTATTATCTGCCGTGCCTTTGGGTTTATGATCTCTCTAATCCTGATCAATACTTCCATGTCGGAGGACGCGTGGATTAGATCTGCTAGCTTTCTGATTCCCGCATGCTGCTCTCTCAGAAAATATGTTATAATTTGCCTGCTTTTCTCGTCTACCGCGTTTATGAGCTGGTCTGTGTTTCCTGACCGTGGCTGTGAACTTGGTGGTTTATGAGCCATTTCATCACCTGTTAACCCGGTTTGAGGTTTGACTTGAAACTTTTACCTTCGCCAGGACCTTCTCTCCCATCTGGGCCATCGCGCTCTTCCATCCACACCATGGACACATGTCAATGAGCAACTGCTCTCTCTCCACCATTTTGCCGCATTGCGGACACTCCTCCTTGTCTTTCATGGCTTCTTTCCATGCTCCCATTTCCAAGTTTGTTCCGGACGGAAACTCTAACCCGTATCTTGCTGCCGTCTCAAAGGAAGCCAAGGCGGCCCTTATCTTGATTCCGAGTAGTTCAACGCCGGAAACGGAAACGGCGATGTCAGCGTTGATCACCAATCCCTTGTCCAAAATCTTGTCTATAGCTTCTGCCAAGCCTCCCGTAGAGCTTTCTTTTTGAGGACTAAATATTGACATTCCTTCACCTCCCATCGGGTCTGTAGTTCCATCCGCACCATGGGCAGCCTTCTTCTTTGAGGTCTTCTGGTTTGGATTTCATGCCGCAAATTGGGCATGGTTGTTTTGTTATCAGTTCTCGCCATCCTGGTGCGTCAAAATTTGTTCCTTTGGGGAGGTCTAGACCTGTTTCCGCTGCTGTTTTGAAGGAGCTAAGGATCGTGCGGGCGTTTATCCCTATAAGATCTGTGCCAGCAAGGTTGACTCTGACATTTGCGTCGACTGCTACTCCTTTGTCTAGGATTCTATCAAGTATCCCCTTCAAGCGGGATTGTTCCGGGCTTAATATCACCATCTTGAGAACCTCTATTTCGGCTTTCTTTGCCTTTCTTGCTGTCTTGCAAGCCTTGTCGTTCTGCATGCTTTGCACACTCTTGCGGCCTTCGCTGCTTTGCTGGCTTTTGCTCCTCGATTTGAAGTAAACAGTGACATTTTGATTCGCCAATCCCGTTTATGTCGATTTGTAGATAAGTGATATTCAAAAAGCCGATACGAAATTTGTGTCAAAAGCTGAAAACGCAACTTAGAAAAATTTGCTGGAACAATCCATCTTGGAAGCTATGGGCCTCCTTTTAGCTTTTGGGTTTTTTCTTCTCTCGCTTTCTAGTTTCTTCAGCTGTTTCTCAGATTGTTTCCAGCGCTTTGGTTCCCATGTGACTAACCGCCCGTGCTGCCGCTGAGCTTAATCCTTCAAGGCTCCAGAGATCCAGCTATAGCCGATCCGAGCCGAACCTCTGCAATTGCATCAACCTCTTGGGGTGCACCTGCGGGATAAGGGTCTTTATTTCTTTTCTTCTCCTCGGAATGGGACGCCTGCTGAACTGAGATCTGACCAGTATGTCGCTTTTTCGATGTTTGACGACGCGTTCCACTGGTTTCAGTTTTTCGCATTTACGGTTCAAGCTTGTTTTTGTCCTTCAAACAGAATCTTTCCGAAATCAGACAGATCTTCGATTCCTCTAATCTCGTGTGGAAACAGAGGCATCTCCACCATTTTGTAAGGAGCGAATTTCTCACAAACGCTTTGAAGCTCTTTCTGTTGCATTTCTCTTTTTGACATGCAATAGGGGCAGTCAGGGTTGTGTGGGTTGATGCCGTTGCAGACGATTTGTCTCGCTTGCATTTTGTATGATGTTAGGGTCTGTAGCAATCGTTCGCTTTCTTTGATCGCCATTTCTTCCAAAATGGTGACAGGGACAAACTCGGTGTTTCGGCTCTTGAAAATAGCTTTCATAATGTCTATGTCCCTCATCGTTTGCTCCAGAAAAATCTCTGGTTTCCTCTGCAGGCGCTGCGCGCGTCTACCAAAAAATGTTTGTAATATGTATCGGGTCTTGGAGTGCATCTGCGCTAAGACTTTCACCCACTTCGACATCATGTCAGGAAGCTCCAAGAAGCGAAGGGTGTGCCCAGTTGGAGCAGTATCTAAAATGTATAGGTCGTATTCCGCCTTTTTCATGAGACGCTGAAGCTCCCTTTGTGCCATAAGTTCGTCCATTCCGGGGAGAGACAGATCAAGGAACTGAGATATATCCTCTCTTTCCATGTAGGTTGCATTCTCTGCAATCTCTATAAGCGCTTCTCTGTTCTCTTCTCTCCATTCTTTCAAAAGCTTCTCCGCGTCGATTTCCATGGCATAAAGGTTGTTTACGCCCTTTGTTGGAGTAATCTCATAGCCTACCTCTTGGTCGAAGCTGTCAGACAGCGAATGTTGCGGGTCGGTAGAGAGAACCAGCGTTTTCTTACCGTGGCTGGCCATATAAATTCCAGTTGCCGCGGAACACGTTGTCTTTCCGCACCCTCCCTTTCCACCGAATAATACAAGATTCTTGTCTTGGAGTTCTAGCCTTGGGGTTTCCGCAATCCCATGCTGAATGCTCTTTGAGGTCTCAGCTCTTACAGAAGAAAACTTCGGTCTACAGCCACCTCCAAATAAGACCTCTGCAAAGTTACCCAAGGATTCTATTCCTACGACTTGTTGAGGGAACTGGGGTATCTCAATGATATTATATCTAGGAAACTTTTCACGGGTCTCTTCGATTCTCTTTATCTGCCCTCGCCTTCTCAGGATGCAGTAGTTGCATTTTACATCTGATGGAACAACGAAGTTAACGATGATGTCTTGACAAGGTATTCCGCAAGATTTGAAGCCTTTAATCATAAGTCCCACCACAGAAATCCCCAATGTCTCAGGAATCGTTATGGCGACAAGCACAGCTCGCTTAGGATTAAGAACGCTTTCCCTTAACCTCTTCAGTTTTAATCTTTGTTCCAGTAAGAATAAACGAACTTCGGCTAGACTCGTCACGTTCTCAAACTTTTTGACAAGCCTGAACGCTGTCTCCAGCCATTCATCAACTATGCCGGGAAGCTCTATCAACCGGATTGCATGCGCACCTGCAGCTGTGTCGATGATGACACGGTCGAATTCATAGTCCGTTAAGACATCATTCAGTTTTGACAGAGCCATAAGCTCATCCAATCCAGGCGGGGAGAAATCCATGATGCCGTGAAGAAGCTGTCTCTCAAACGGTAGGTCTAATCCTCTACGGAGGAATTGGTTTAGGGCTTTCTCGATTATATCTCTGTATCTTTCCTTAAGGTCTTCCAAGACTTTCTGGGAGCTCATCTCAAAGCCATAAAGGTTTCCCGCCTCATCTATTTGAGTGAGTCTGTTCCCTATCTTAACATCAAAAGCGTCGGATACAGAATGTGCAGGATCTGTGGAAAAAATCAGCGTTTTCTCGCCATGCCTCGCCGTCCAGAGTCCGATCGCCGCGGAAACGATGGTTTTTCCGACCCCGCCCTTCCCCCCGCAGAATACGAATCGTACATCCCTTCCTAAAAGATCTTGAAGTGACATTTCGCCTTTGCTTATCCCAATATGTTTATCCTTTTGTTGAGGTTCGTTCTGTTTATTCGATTGTTCATTTGCAGTTTGTTGCCTAGTTCTCCGTTTCTTTTCTCGTACTCCTCTTTTGTTATTTCACCCAGCTCATAGAGTAGCCTGTTCTCCTTTATTTTGTTAGTAATTTTTTCGTGGCTCTCCTTTTCGTTTATATCCTCAACATGATCTAATATTGTTTCCATGAGCCAGATCATGTCGAATGGCGGTATGGAGATACCGAGCATTCGCAGAAAGATGTCGTCTATGAGAAAGGGCATTCGTTTCGCCTATTTTTTGGTGGTTTCCATGCCCTCTGCTCCGATTTTTATATAAACAAAATTGTATGGTGCCCATGGTCCGCTATACAGAAGTTTTAGCATTGGGTGTTTTTCCTGCAGGTTCATCACCTCGTTTGAAAATGTGTTTATGTCTTCTTTGTTGACCAGAAATGATGCGTTTAAGATCAGCCTGTCGCTGAATAAGTCGCCTGCGGCTGTTTGCTTTGCAATGGTGCTTAGCGACGCTAAAATGTCTGAAGCGTATTTCTTTCTTTTTTCTGGGTCAGCGAACACGATGTCTCCGTTTAGAACTACTTTTACTCCTAGTTCAACCATGTTGTCCACCAGCCTTAGACATTCTCTTGTGGGCTCGTAAGCCTTTGTCAGTAGGCGCCCCAATACTTTTTCGTTTTTTGTCGTGGTGCCAAATTCTGCCGGTACAACCGTATGGTTCTCCATTACCTGCCTTAAAACTGCTTCATGCCTCCTTATGTTGTCCTCGGTCATTTCATAATCCATCATGGGGGAATTGCTAACTACGGCTGCGATGTCTCTATGTGAAATGGTGTAGACCCCATCATCGTTCATTCCTATTTGTCCAAAGCTTTTTTCTTCGTCACACGGTATCACGCAATAGAGATATTTTCCCTCTTCCGCCCTTCTCTTCTCCTTTTTCTCAGGTTTTTTCAAAGCCTCTAAGTGTGCGTTCTCCAAAAATTCCGTGATTTCATGTGAGAGCTTGACTGTTCTTTCGTAGTCTGTTGACTCAAAGCTTTTGTCTGCATCCATCAGCATCTCACTTATTTTCTTCATTGTTTCAGGAGCGTATATGGATGCTTTTCTCTCGATCTCGTCCACTGCTTTTTTCACGCCACATAATGCGTCCTTTGCTTTCTCTTGTCTTTCCTCCTCTAGCCTTGTTTTCTCTAACAGGGACTTTTCAATTTCTCTTCTACGCGCCACCAGCTCGGCCCATTTTTTCAGCCTTAGTACCTGCTCGTTTTCCTTCAGCTTCCTGATCCTTTCCTCTTCTCTCCTGAACCGTTCTTCTCGCTCTGTCAACCTCTTTTTCCTAAGCTCCACATATTTTTCCTTTGTCAATTCAAGTGATCTCCTTAATGATCAGTTCTTGCTGTAAGTATCGGTTCAGAAGTTTACGAATTTGAATATGTTCATCAATCATGCTTCTTATTTTCGGTTCAGCGTTTTTAGCGGGGACATATACCTTTTCCTTGCCATTTTTCTCAATGTTCAATAATCCTTTATCTTTTAATGACTGAAGCAGAGGATAGATTGTTCCTGGGCTGAGTAACACGTTAAATTCCAGATGTATGTTTCCTATTATTTCGGTTCCGCACATAGGTTTCTTCTGGAGAAGAGCAAGGATCAGGGTCTCTAGATTGTCTTTCACCATTTTTTCGATGGATTTGTCTGACAACTTGGATTTGTCGATGATGTCCCCTGAGAGAAGTGTTAGGTCGCTGGTTGTGAGTTGAAGGTGGTTGTGGTGAGTTGCCAGTTGCTTGATTATTTCTGGGTTGAGTTTAGCAACATCGTAAGTGCACAAGCAGTTTATGGAGTGCCTTTTGCTAAGCTCGTTTATGTAACGTTCCCTCTCTTCGATTTCAGCATGTTCTTGATTAGGTGTTGATCCAGCGTCTATGATGACCCGCAGTTTACAGTTCTTTTCGTTTTCAAGGTCCTTGATTTCTTCTGGTTTGATAATTCTTAATTCAACATTCATAGGGCTGAATTCTTGAATAAGGGATGTGGGATCATCAGTGGTTACATACACTGCCTTTTCATCTTTTCTAATAAAGGCTAAGAAGGCTCTTTGAATTGAGTATTTATCAACCTTTGATGTGTATAAGTGAAGGGTATGGTTTAGGCCGCTAAGACTTGTGTTAGACCGTGACTGCGAGTGGGCTGGGTTCAAGGCGCCTCATCCTCCAAACCATAATTATTGCATGATCCATGAAATGGGTCACCTGTGCTCTTTTGCCCTTCTCCTGTCCCATTTTAACTTCCAAGCTAGTTCCTTAGCTTTCCTCCTTCTCTCAACCAAGTCAACGACAGTCATCGGTCCGCATGCTCCGTCTGAGGGCTTTGTCTTCGCCTCTATTCTCTGTCTTGGCGTCGTGGCACAAGGGGACTTTGCTCTAAGCGAGCGGAGGCGACCATTTAGGCTTCTTCGCCACCAGTTTCTTTTCTCCATAACTGTTTCCCTTAAGTGGTTCCTACATCAGTTTGCAGCGGCGATGTTGTGTCACATCGCTTTCTAAGAATCTTCTGTGTCCAACCGATTAACTCGCCGTTCTTGTTGAGCCTAATCTCGTATCTTCCCAGAAGGTCCTGCGAGTCTGGTACGGCCTTTCTCTCCAGCGCTTCAACCGTCACCCTCCATTCCCCCTCTACTTCTTCGACACTTGTGACTGCTTCTGGTTCTTTGCGTATGAGGTTCTTCGCTATGGCAACTGATTGGTTAACGATTTTTTCTACCGTCATTTTTCATCTCTCCTATGGAACATAAATGAAACCTGAATCGCCGACCTTTGAGACGGAAACTTCCATTCCCTTCCACTGCTCTATTCCCTCTTTGAGATTGTATTCCTCCACGTTGTCAGCTATTTTGTAGTGTTTGAGAAAACTGGCGAGTCTTCGCCGCCTTGCACCGCCATGATCTTTGCTCACGGTTTTTGCGTTGAACGTTCCATCTGGCTTGAGGCAGAAGTAGAAGGTTTCTTTTATTGTGCTTCCATCTTGGGCTCTTAAAGTGATAACAACGGCGTCTGTGTCGTTGAACTTGAGTCCCCTTGGCTTCCTGTGCCAGAGGTCGGAGATTTTGTAGATCTTAGCGTCCTGGATTGTGGCACTTACCTTTTCCAACTTAGGCATCTCCATAGGTTTCCGCCAGTATTCCTTTTATGAGGTCGCTTTTCTTCAAGAGTTCTTTTGGATCACCTATTTTTGTGGCGAGGACATCCACGTAAATCTGCACAAGGTCTTCCTTAGAATAGCCGTTCATTGCTTTCAATCCTTGAGCAATCATTATTTCTGCCCTTGTTCCAGGTTTATGAGGGTCGGGCATTTTTTCTCTGATTGTGCTAACTACTTTCACTACTTTTTTCGCTTCAGGGAGGGGCATGCCAGTGTGTGCCTGAACGATTTTTACTTCGGTATCAAGGTCGTAGTAATCCATGTAGATGTCTACCATTCTGTCGAGCAGGGCGTCTTGAGGTCTGTGCACTCCTGCGTATTCTATGGAGTTGCTTGTGAAGATTATTTGGAAGTCTGGATGAACCTTGACGTATCTTTCTTCCCCGAAGAAAGTTGGAAGTTCGAGAATGTGTTCCTCTAGGATCGAGAGAAGGACATTGTTTGCCTCCGGCTTGGCTCTGGAGAACTCGTTGTAAACCAGAGTGTAGCCGTATTTGCATGCGAGTGTCAGGGGGTTATCCACCCACGTGTATTTTGTCCTGTCTTTTGCTAACAGGACGTTATGGACGAATCGGTCTCTCACGCTTTCTGATTCCATCTCTGAGTATCCCCCGATCAGGTTGGTTGTCGTCATTTGTTCGTCGCCGTTTATCCACACCACGGGTCTCTCCACTTCCTTTGCCACCTGCATTGCTAGCGTTGTTTTTCCGCAACCTGTTGGTCCTACTATGTGGGGAGAGTATCCAGTGCTTGCCCAAAGTTTGACTCTGTCCTTTAATCTTCTAACATGCTCTGTCTCAACAAAATTTTCAACCGCTGGTACCAGGAATTCTGTTTCTATTCGCCCGATTAATAATTCTGCGGCGTATCCTTCGCTTTTCTGACTTGGAGATCGTTCTTCTGCCGTTTCATGAAGTCTCTGTCCTCTAACTACTCTTTTATGTGTGGCCTCATATCTCATCTTCCAGAAGCACCCTCTTTATCAGAGATGTTAGGACCTGCTCACTTAAGGAATGTTCAAGAAGTTGATACGAATCTTGTGTCAGAAATTGAAAACCGTGTTTGGGAGACATAACTGCGAAACCAGCCTTTCAGAATTGAGGATGCAGTTAACACGAATTTCCTCAGGATCTATCGGGATTCTGTTCTGAAGTATTTTAAATAAAAAAATGATTTTGTGAAACTGTTATGTCTTCTTCCTATTGGCGCCATCCTTTATATACATCGCACGAATCGTTTGTGGACGAATAGCAACAGAAAGATATTGTAATCTCCCCATCACTTGCCCATACCACTTTTGTTTCATCTCTCTTTCTTTAGCGCGAAGAAGATTTTTCGATTTCGTAGTAGAGATTTTCATCGCCTCCAAATTGTCTAAATCCAACATGAAATTTTAGTTAATGAAAGAAGAAGGGAGTGTGCTTATCCGTAGAAGTTCTTTACGTATTCTGTGTTTTCGTTCATCTGTTCCCTTACGCTTGCATTGAGTTCCCTTACGCTTGCATTAAAGGCAGTAGCAGCTTCTTTCTGTTCCTTTGCATGGTTCAAGATATTTTCATATAAACTGCCAACACTTGTATTGAAGTCAACAACGGCGGCGACGTTTGTCTTCGCCTGATCGGTTATGCTTGCTATTATCCCTCTAACAGTTGAGGACCGTCTCTCTTTTGGCCTTTCTTTCATTGGCATAGCGGTCCTTCGTTTGCGCTTTCCCGCGAATGACTTTCTTGTAGGCTTAGCTACTACTCGCGCAGGCTTTGCCACTTTCTCTTCTTTTTTCTCTTTTGACATCTTCTTCTACTCCTATTTTTCTACTCCTTATATAGGCTAAATGTCCCTGACTGTTTATGCGATTGCAGGCACTCCGATGGCTGCTTGTTCTATCTTCGTGATCTCTTCAGCGTAGTGTAGGAATGTGTCCACTGACGCGACTACCACTCTAGCCTCGATGGTCAAGATTTCGATACCAACCACTGACGCTCTAGCCCACAGGTCAACGACTATTCCCTTGTCAAGTACTCTGTCAAGAACTTCAGCAATACTCGAAACACCCGGACTTTGTGTTACCATTTTTTTATCACCTCATTTTTTTAATACAAGAACGAGTAGCGCATCTTACTATTTAAGACATATTCAGCAGAATGTAACTGATTTCGTATCGAAAAACGATATGAGACGCATTACAACCCGCAGAATATTCCCGATCAGGAAATACGCCTTATACCTGCTCCTTGGAATGATTACACATAGTTACCAAAATCATGGATAGGACAATGTTTGTCTTGTTGCATTTAATTCGAAACAAAATCTGGGCTAGATTCCGAAGCCGCCACTCCATATAAAGGTGAACACTCAATGTGGTTGATCTGTGGGACAACTCTCGGAAGAGGAAAAAACAAACTCCTAGTTAGAGGTATCGAGGGAGCTGAATGGATTTTTTGTCCCATGGTCAAAAGCTCGAAAAGGGGCAGAGTCAGCACAAACAGTTGCCAGGGATGCAGACACTTCATCCGCTTTGAACAAACCTATATTCCTCAAACGCACACAATGAAGAAAACACTCTTCATGAAAATGACGCCGCCAAAAGAGACTTTCCACGTCGCAAGAGCATTAAATAGATCAAGGGCTGCGCATCCGAGTTTCACGTTACTCTCCCATATGCCTAGCTTGATAGAGAAAAAACCACCACTCGTCGACATCTTTGAAGAGGGAGACTACCTGAGAGTCTTAGTAGAACTACCGTGTATAGATGAGAAAGACGTTAGCATAGAAACAGATGAAAGCACTATAACGATAACGGCGGAAAATGAAGCCAAAAGGTATTTAAAAATAGTCAGACTTCCAACGCACATCAAAAAAGGCCCAATAGAGTTCACTCACAAAAACAACATTCTTCAAGTAAGATTGAAAAAGCTACGCGATGCAAAGCATACGTGAGACAACATTCAACAGTTACGCGTTGGCAGTAACCCCGTTGAAAGCTTATTTATTGTCTCTGTTAGTTTGCGAAGACCTGTCTCTATATCCCCGCTTGACACATGTAATATGATTTGAGAAGCCTCTTTCCTCAACGACGCGACCCTATGACAGTTTTCACAATTCCAATTTCCTCTCTCAAAATTCGCACATGACAGAAGAGAATCAGCTACTCTCATTAATTCTCTCGCCTTAGGCACCTTTGTGGCCACATCTCTGGCTCTGTTTATTTCTTCATTTAATCGTTTAATTTCCCGTTCTGTCTGCAGATATTTGGAACAACTCATTTTTTTGGGACGCTCATCAACTCTGAAACCTTTCGGGTGTATGGCTATATCTATGTCGACAGAACCACAGATTCTATAATATTTTCTCGCTGCCCCTAGAGGGTTCCTTCTCCAGAGACTCTTTATCAGACCCGCCTTCTCGAGAACTGCCAGGTGTTTAAGAATAGCTGGTTGCGTAACGTCTAACTTCTTAGCTATTTGAGATATATACTGAGGCTCCTCGGAGAGGAGCGCGAGTATTCTTCTCCTAGTTTCATTTCCTACAACTTCAAGAACTTTGCCTATGGACTTCATCGTTGTGCACTTCACAGATACATATTCAGTTATCGCAATAACGTTTATATACCTTGCGTTAT
>Ga0315293_10004771_pt1 | contig 12815 bp, 9 predicted proteins | sample YL17G13_20_MG_FD_203071 | JGI IMG/M metagenome (GOLD analysis project Ga0315293, IMG submission 203071) | Sediment microbial communities from Yellowstone Lake, YNP, Wyoming, USA - YL17G13_20 | ecosystem: Environmental > Aquatic > Freshwater > Lake > Sediment | place: USA: Wyoming | collected... | reverse complement strand
GATTGATCAAATAGGTATAAGGATAGTACACAGAGGAAAGGAGTAGTTATGACTCAGAAACAGATCTACCCTCGTCCGGGGACGGACGGGGAGAAGGCCGCCATCGGGGCGGCCATCGGCACCCCCCCGGTGGGGGTTCAGGTCGTGAAGGCCATCCTGGGCGACCCCAGGGTGGTGGAGTTCTTCACCATCTGCCTCGACAAGATGTCGGAGCCCGTCTCCCGGGTTCACATCAGCGTCGAGCCCATCGTCCTGAGCGCGGAGGAAGCACGGTCCTTCATCGCTCAGGACCGGGTGAGTTTCATCACGCACCAGCTCGAGAAGGCCAGACGAGCCGGTGATGACAAGCTCGCGGACATCCTCCGGAAGCGTCTGGAGTCGGTGTCCACGCTCCTCTAGGTCCCCCGGGTTCTCCGGTCGGATCTTCCTTAGCCCTGGAACTACTTCCGGGAGATGTAGACGAGGGCAACGGCGGCAGCAGAGGTAGTGACCACCCCCACGATGAGGCCGAAGGTCCAGCTTCGGTACCACTTCTGGGCCTTCTCCAGCTCCTTCTGGGTGGCCTGAAGCTGTCCCTTGTAGCTTTCCCGCTGGCTGGTGAGCAGGTCCAGGTCTGCTTTCTTGCTATCCAGTACCAGTTGCCTCTCCATCTTGATCGTATCCTGGCACTTCAGGGTGTCATTCCAGCGCAGCCTACGAAGGCCGGTGATACGGAGGCCCAGTTGGATCACTCTATCTGGGTCCATCAAGATGCCCTCCCAGGGGGCGGGCTTGTTGAAGATCAGCTTGAGGGACTCCTTTGGGCCGTGCTCGAGCCGGGGGACCAGGGTTTCCTCGAGGGGGCTAGGGCACTCGAAGTTCGGGGCAGGCTTTTCCTTGGTGTAGTCCTGAGGTCCGCAGGGGTCTGCCAGGGCCAGTTTAGGAAGCAGGAACAGGAGGACCAAGTAGCGCATTTTGATCAGCTCCGTGGTATAAGTTCAGTAAGGAGGAAGCCCAATGTCAGAACGAAAAAGCTGGATGGTTGTGATCCTATTCACTGTGATCACATTATCCTTACCCCTCTTGGCAGCCCGTATGTGCTCGGGCTAACAGGAGGAGTGATGGGAGCAGGAATGGGAGGCTTTGCGCCTCCCATTAACTCAGAAGCATGCTGCTGCGCGCTCTGCGCGTACTCCCTCACCTTCTTATTCCCAACCACCGAATGCAGAGCCCCGCGAATTCTTCGTACTTCATCCGGGGCAGTCTTAGCTGTCTCAGCTATCGTATGGCCCAACCTTCGCGTATCCAATGCAGCTGGAGACACGAAGGTGTCCATGAGTGCTTCGTGAGTTCGGCTTGGGGCTCCGTGTAGCAGGCCCTCCTTCCCTTGATCTCTCATGAAGCGCATCCCTGGGGCACTTTCAGCTACAGCCAGTCTAGCGCGATTCACCCCAGCATGGACCACAGCACCAGGCTCAAAGGGAGCCACTGCTGCCATTGAAGCGCCAGGAAGTACCCGTTGAAGGAAGGAAGGTTTTTGCACAAGTCCTGGGGTAGGCAATGGCTTGGCCAGGGCTCTATTCACGCCACCGACCACATCCTCCATGATGGGTGTTTGCCGCATAGAGGGACTCATGGCTACTGTTTTCCGGAGCTTCTTAAGTGCCCGGTACCTCTGCCCAGTGGGCAGATCGCGAAGATGTGAGCCTACTACACGCCCAACATGTTCAGGAGCGATGAGTTCAGGCCCGACCCACGTCTCCGCCATTCGGCTACCTAGACCCTGGGCTTTGCCCTCCAACGCCCCACGTATTCCTCTAGATAACCCACCGGCTCTGATACCACGAGCGATGCCTGTGTTGTGGGTGGCCTTCACCAGTCGATTCATCCCCACATGGGAGGCCGTACCCACAATAGCTGCGGTCAGCGGGTCTATGGCCTCTTTCTTCATGTAGGTATCTGTAAGCCCCCCAAGCTTCGCCAGCTCGTCGTAGAAGGCCACGCACTGCTGCTCCGGCATGTGGACTATGGAGGCCCTCTTCGTGCGTTCTGGGGGCTTGTGGAGCCCCACAGGGGGGTCGTAGCCCTTCTCTCCGTCCTCCACCTGGGGGTACTCCTGGTCCAGTCCTGCTGCCCACTTCTTCTTGGGCTTCCAGAGGGTGGGTCCTTTCAGGTCAGCGGAGCTTGAGGGGCCGGTATCTGCGTACTCGAAGTCCCCTTGGGCAGTCTTCTCCTTCTGCTTCTCCTTCATCTTCTTGTGGAGGTGGTGGCGTAGGTAAAGGGCGCCACCCAGAGCTGCCACGGCCCCAGCTGCGGGACCCCACTTCTTCAACGCCTTCCCGACTCGCTTCAAGGGCGGCGCTTTCACTTTTGGGCGCGCTGCTTCTGCTACTTGCTCTGCTGCGTCTTCTGCCTTTTGTTCGGCATGTCTCTTGACGGCGTCTTGTACACGACGCTTATGCTTCGCGGCCTCATTGAAACGATCCATCTGTGCGTAGCTCTTGGCTTTCGTCCTAGCATGCTCTCCCGTCGGGTCGTTACCTCGATCTGCGAAGTACGCAGCCTCAGACCCCCTAGCCATCGCCTTGTCTCTTGCGCGATCTAGCAGTTCAGGACTGATCGCGACCTTCACATGCCCGATCTTGCCCAGAGCCTTCCGCATGAGTGCTTCCTCGATCAGGCGCTCCTGAATCACCTGGAGGCGGTGCTTCGGGATGTCCACGAACAGCATCCTGGCCTCTGCCGGAGTGAGGGTTTTGCCTACTCCTCTTGGCATCCCGGCCATCAGTTGCGCTACTTCTTCTTCCGCGTCCCTACCAGGGCTGCGATCCCACTCCGTGGCATCATCAGCGCGCTTGATGTGACCCATCTTATGGATCGAGCGGAGGTAGGGCATGATCTTCGTCCCATCTCCTCCCCAGGGATCGTCTCCTTGGGAGGTCTTCTCCTTCTTCTCGTCCAGCTTGTCCTTGCTGTGCTTGGGCTCGCCCTGCTTCCAGGGGCTAACCCCGGTTGAGTCCCAGTCCTCTGGACCAGCGGCGTTGGGGAAGTCTGCCTTCTTGACCTTGCCCGGACGCTTAGGAGCATGTTCCGGAAGAGCAGATCCCGAAGGGGTCTCTTTCTCCCACCTGGCTGCAAGGGCAGGCTTCTGAGAATGCATCCAACGCCGCTGCGAAGAACTGCGGAAGGGCATGTCAGGTATCCTTCCAGATCACTTGGGTCTGCCCGTGATGGCAGTGTACCTTCTCCAAGTTCTCCATGGTCGCGTGGAGAGTCGTACTGGGTGTGGCAGAGGTCCATCGCAAAGCGACCGTACCGTCCGTGAAGACACACCCCTCCGCTACGATCCCTACCCCAGAGACCCCCGACACGTCCTGCAAACGATGGAGGTGGAAGCGGCGCATAGATCAAAACTTGTCAATCCAGGACGCTACCTCTTCCAAAGGCCTGTCCTTGAGCTCCTTGAATGCCTCCACCTGCTCCTTGGAAGCACCCTTGAGTCGCTCATCGGCCTTCCGTGCCATGTCCTCCAGACGCGCACGAAAGTCCTCTAGTGCTTTGTCCTTGGCGGCAGAGAGCGTCGCCGACGCTTGATCGGTCGTACCGCTGACCGGAAGTAGCGTTCTTGATCCCCCCCGGAAGATCCAGACGAGGGCCAAAGAAACGATCCAAAAGGGAAGCAGTAACCACTTCCAATTCTTCTTTACCCATTCCCATACCTTGGACATCACATACCTGCTGGGGCCATCATGGTCTGACCCACTGGATTGACCGGAGCCATCATGGTCTTTGCTGTACGCGTAGACCAGTTTCTCTGCCCCGGCGGAGGTACCTGCTTGGCAAGAGGAGCCGTCGGATACACTGGCTGAGTAGAACCACCCACTCCAAGAGCTGTTCCTGGAGGCGGAGGTGTTCCTGGATGACTCATCCTATGTGGTTCTGCCATGGGGGCCTGTGGCGTAGGAGAGGGAGCGGTCTGCTGCCTCTTAGCACTAGGCTTAGCCGCTACAGTCCCTTTCTGTGGCACCATCCCTGTTCCAGTACGAGTGATCTCTCTAGGATGCCCACCAATCTGGCCAATCTCTTGCTCCAGGCCAGGTCCACCTTTGTAAACCCTACCCTGCTGCTGAAGAACACCCTCGAAATGCTTCTTGGCCTGCTGCTTCGCCGCCGCATCCCCCGCATGACGAGCCCCGTGCATCTCCGTCATGAGCTCTGGCGCCTTAGCTCCAGTGAGTGCGTGCCGAAGCTGTCGTGCTCCTGGTAGCTGCGAAATGGATGCACCACCCGTATGACCCGTCATCCTACCCATGAAGTTCTTGGCGGCCGGAGAGAGCTTCGACATCAATACGTTAGCTGCAATCTTTTCCAGCTCGTCATAGAAAGAGGCGAGCGTTACGGAAGCAAGCATCAGTGACTCTTCCAAGATCCAGAGTGTAGTCGGTGACCGATACTGGGGAGAGCCAGAGCTCCCAGCCCACCAGCCTCGATGGCATCGTGGTAGCGCTCCTTGATGAAACGCTTGCCCTCTACCCCTTGCTCTGTGGGATGACCTGCCGCATCTACCAGCCCAGCTTTACGAGCCCGGTGCTTGGCGATCATGTTATCCACGCTGGGGGCGGCTAGAGCTCCAAGCCCAGCCACCTCGATGGGGTGAGCGTAGCTGCTAAGGTGCCCCCCAGCCCGTCGGACGGTGTCCATCACCCCGCTGGTCTTCTCGATCTTGTTCCCGAACCCAGCCTTCATAGCCCCCCACACTGTGTCGTCACCCTTCGGTAGCTGACGATGTGCCCTAACCCGCTCCTCTTGCGACTTGAACATGTGCCGCAAGTTGGAGTAGAGACGTGGGTCCCTAACCTCCCGACCGATCTGAGAACGCCGTTTCTTCTTGGCGATCTTTTCCAGCTCGTCGAAGAACGCTTCTTTGCTGATCGAGTTCACGGCTTGACCTCGGGGGGAGTTGCGTCCGCATCCTTCTCAGGTACGGGGGGAGCAGGTGGCTCGGGTAGCTGGGGATCGAAGGACATACCGAATCCCTTCTCCAGCATCTTCTTTACCACCTGGAAGCTGTACCCGGACAGCCATCCGGCCCATAGCCCGAAGAAGACCTTGACCGCGATCGTCTTCCCCAATGCCGCCGGGAGAGGAACGCCGGGGATGAACACCAACCCCAGAGTCACGAGGTAGGCATAGAGGGGAAGGAACATCTGGAAGGGCCTGCTCTGAGCAAAGCCTCCCACTACCTTCCCGTCCTTGTCCTTCCGTGTCCCCATGGCCCGGATGAGACCCACCAGTACGAAGGAGACGAAAGCTAGCAGGAGAGCCTGCCAGCACACAAAGATGTCCGCTATCTGATCTATCTTGCCCATTAGTACCCCGAGTAGTGGTTGGCGTCCAGTCCTGGATAGGCTGCGTTGCTCTGGTAAGCTGCACTCCTGTCTGGGTGCATATTCGTAGGAAAAGCGACAGCCGCACCCGGTACAGAATTCCCGGACACTACGCTATGGTCACCAGCAGCGTACAGACCCACACCACCAGATTGCAGAGTTAGGTTGCCTATGACGACGGAGAGTTCTCCGTCATTATGGATCGGGTACTGCTGAATCAAGTTCCCCATAACGATGCAGCTATCCCCAGTCAGATTGATGGAGTAGATCGATGTCCCACCAGCAAGAGATCCACCGCTGTGATTGAGCCTATTGCCTGAGCAGGTATTGTAGTCCTGATCCGAATCGATGAAGCGGAATGTGCCTCCTGTCCACCCAGCCACGTTTCCGGTGAGAGTCAGGCAGTTGTTATGGAACGAATTGCCCGGACCAGTTATGCTCTCGATCAGTATGAAGTAGCGAGGCAGCACCACCTCGATGTCCTGGTAGAACTGATTCCCCTCTACCATCCAGCCAGAGCTCCCTGTGTTGATGGCGATCGTACCCCCTGCTGTGGGGTTGGCTTCGTAACCTAGGCAATCGATGAAGGTGTTGCCTCGGACCACCCCCGTGCCCATGACTTGGAGCAGAATGCTCCAAACGTCAGCACTCGTCCCACAAAACTTGAAGGTGTTACCTTCAATGACCAGGCCGTTCGGATAGCTTCCGAACGGTTCATATCCGACATTGACGACGTAGGAGTTCGGACCAGTGACAATCCCACCTACCCCGTAAAATGTGTTACCGCGAAGGACTGTGCCGTCCACAGTCTCAGAAGACGCCGGATACGGAGCCACGTTTAGTGCTTGATAGTCTCCCGCCAGGAAGGAGTTGCCTTCTAGAATCGTCCCCTCAAAACCAAACACAGATACTGCGACCGTCTCATTGCGGCCCTTCACTGTGTTGCCGCTGAAGACTAGGCCCGTCTTGGTAGACCCGGAAGCGTTGGTGGCCACCAAGCAGCCACCAGATCCACTGATCTCACCTAGGTTGTAGAAGTAATTTCCTTGAATCCGTACCGATGAAACACTCGTCTGAATTCCGATCGATACTTCCTCCCCACCCTCAACGATGAGCTTGTTGTTCACGATGGTACTATTTGGGGTAGAGATACGGATCATCGCATCCGTAGAATCTGCGTTGGCGCCATGGATCGTGTTTCCTTGGATCAGGGAAGGCTTGGCTGCCGTGCTGGTAACGTAGATGGCGTAGCCATTGAACCCGAAGATCTTGTTGTTCAAGATCTTGACCTCTGTGTTGTCCCCGACCTCGATGCAGTTGCCGTAGACCTCTCGGAACTCGTTGCCCTCCACGACCACAGAACGCCCATTGAGGAAGGCCATAGCTCCGCTCGCAGCGTTGTACACCGAGTTGTTCATGAAGCGGTAGGAGCAGCCTTCTGGACCCTCTGTTGGTCCGTTGAGTACGAGGAAGCCGGAGTCATTATCTACGGCGCTATTCCCACTGAACTGCACGTGCATCTGCCGAGGATCGTACCCCCCTGGCTGACTAGCCATAAAGGCAGTCGAGCAGTTCATGACCACGTTGTCCTTCACCGTGACACTATTGATGACGCTCGTGGCGTTAGTCATGACGGCGATGCCATAGCTAACGGTAGTTCCGTAGACCCAGCACTTCCTGACTTCCCCCTGGTCCCCTATCCTGATTCCCTGATCGAAGCCATCATCTATCGAGCCATCCACTCGACAGCCCTCGACGATGTTCCCGATTCCCCCAGCATCGATGGCGAACTCAGGGGAAGAAGTCCCCGTGGCGTTCTTTGCATAGCACTGGCGAATCGTAGAGTACGTGAGTCGATCTTGGAATGGGGATGTACTCGTCACACCCAGGACGAGACTACCACCAACATCAGCCCAGCATCCTTCGATCAGAACGTTATCCACGGTCTGGTCCCACAACATCGCGTTGTAGAACCCGTAGTTCGAGACCGTACTCCTCTCAAACTTGCAGTTGATGATTCGCGAACCCGGACCCATGTTGGCGATGGCCGCGTATCCAAGACTCTGCGCAGCGCCGTTGTCCCAGTAGAAGGTGAGTCCTTCGAGCGTCACCGCAGGCAGAAAGTCATACCCGTCCAGCGTGTGCACACCCACCCCGTGGGTTGCCTTCAAGACAGCGCCGTTCTCGCCAATGATTCTAACGGGGGTCTTGATGTGGATCGTATCCGAGATCGTTACTGAGCCATGCACCTTGATAGTGTACGTCTGACCCATCAAGGCGGTGTTGCTCATGGCCTCGACAAGGGCGATGGCGCTGTCGAGATCGATGAAGTCACATCCTGGAATGAGATTCCCGCTTCCGTCATCCCCCACTGCGATCTCAAAGCCAGCACTACGGGCAGTGAGGGACCAGCGGATGTCCAGCTTGACCAGGAAGGTGGCTCCGTCCCATCTGTAGTACGCCAGAGGAACATCAGTAACGACGACTGCGCTGGGGTCTCTCTGCTGAATTACCCCGCTCACATCGGCCACGAGCACACGATTGAATCCATTCGGGGCGTTGACGGTTCCTCCCGCCAGGGACCTCTGTTCTCCGTTCAAGATCAATTCAGTGGCCGGGTAGGCGACAGCACCCGTGACATCGGTAAAGGTAAACGAGCCTGTCTTAGACAGGACTCTGTTTCCATGGATCGCTTGGTTCAGGTGGAACGCGCTGCTGAGTGCTCCATAGAGAGAGGTGTTCTGGCCCAGGCTGTCCGGCTCCCCCACGTTATGGAGATACGCTCCGACGTTCCCATCTTCGAAGTAGATACTCAGCCAATCGACGAGTCGTAGCGTCTCCGCGCCGGAACCTGCAACGACCAGATCGGTCCCAGCTTCGGCATCGATCTCCGTGATGTTCGTCGCCCTGTTCCCATCGAAGTTGAGGTTCCCCGTCATGGGGCGAGAGCCATCCTGGAAGACGACTCCTGCCGGTGCTTCTTCCGCGACCCGGATAGGGATCTTGGAGAAGGCATCCGTCGTCAGTGTCTCGAGACTCCCTTTCCGTGCGTGGAAGATCTTAACAACGGTGCCGTCGGGGATCACGTACGGGTTGGAGGCGTCCGCTCCCGTGATCGGATTGACCGTCTTGAACTTGATGACAGGAGTGGGCTGGAAGCCATCGCCCAGAATGTCCACGTCCAAAGCATCGCGGACCGTACGCACCACGACTTTGGTGCTGTCAGTAGGATCTATGAGCTGGTTGTAGTCCTCGTCTAGGAGGGTGAACAATCGATCGAGCCCCTCCTGTCCCGTGTACCCCACATCCCCGCACCACACGTCGGGGGTGAGAAGGAAGGTGTACAGAGCTCCAGCTCCAGCTCCCACTGTCCAGGAGGCGAGCTCAGGCATGGCCAGGTCAGCGGAGAGCTTCTCCCAACAGTAGTTGATGTTGGTACTGAGCGCCCAGTTGGCTCGGTTGGCAATGGCAGAGGTTCCTTCCTCCCCAAAGCCGATGAACTTCCCCCCCACCGATCCCGGAGTTACCCCCGTATCGTAGGAGGAATTGTGGGCGATCTGGCCAGAGGCGGCTCCGTGTGGGAACGGAAGGGTCATTGATCTCTCCTAGAACTGCAACTCCCAGTACACCTCAAGTGCTACCGAGGCAGTCTTGTTGATGGTGTCGAAGGTATTGTACGCCACGAGCTTTTGCCGGGTCGAGCTGTTGATGTAGTCCGGGGGAGCGCCGTAGTCGTAGACCTGCTGAGAGGTCCTAGAAACGGCCTCGCTGCTCAACATCAGGCCAATCTCGGAGATTGGAACGGAGGGGTAAGCTGGGTAGAGGCTGATGTCCGTGTACTGGAAGAGGGTGTCAAACGTGACCTTCGTGATTGGTGACCCACCAAAAGTTGGAGGGGCAGTCACGCTGCTCATCCAGACTCCAGGGGAAGTACCAACACCTGGTGTCCCAGTCACCTTCACCGGACGTTCCAGGAAGGTGGTTGTGATCACTGTATCATCGAAGGTGTTCTGCCCCGGGTAGTGAGAGTCCAGGAGGGGATACACACTGGCAACTTCCAGAAGCTGAGAGTCCCCACCAATCCCTACCCCCATGTACCTCACCACTCGGACGGGGGCGTCGTTGTAGTGGGCACCGAAGCTGCCGTTCAACGGGGAGATCACTTCTGCCAGGTACTGTCTCCCGAAGTTGACCCAGACGTTGTGCGACTCCCGGCAGAGCTTGGGGACTTTCTTGCCGTTCTCACGGGCGACGATCCGCACGTTGGTCTTAGCTTCGATGATGTCCTTGAACATGCTAGCTCCTACAACGTGCGGATGCGGTGGTAGGTGCCCGCCGCGACAGTGGTGTCAAAGAGAATGGTCCCGACCAGAGGCCCATAGGGTGGCGGTGGGCTACTGTCTGGCCCGGACAAAGCGAGTCTATCGACACCACCACCATCGTCATAGGCCCAGATCGTATCAAAGAACCACCCCGCACCGCCAGGGTGGATATAGGACATGTGGACCCAGATGTCTTGCGCAGGGCAAAGCCTGTGTGTATCGAACAGGAATCTTGGAGGCGGTGTGGACGAATCGTACGCATAGTTGATGTTCCCGGACTCGTCCGTGTCATCCCAGCGGTAGGCCGAGGTCGTGAACATGGTGCAGAAGCTGTCGTGAAGATCGAGCTTGACCTTCATCGTCAGATCGTCATCAACATCTACCTCATCCGGGTGGAGTACCTTGAGCAAGACGAAGAGCGGGTACGTGTAAGTCGGCTTGATCTTCCGAACGAAGTCCAAGGCGAAGGAGATGTTGACCAGATTGAACGTGTCCACGTCGGTACGGACGAGGAAACGGAACAGTTTCCCAAGCTCAGGGAACTTGCCTTGGGAGACGTACCTCTTGGCCCAAGTGGGGTTGGACAAGTAGTCATAGACCTCCACTCCGCCGCATAGCGGAGTGAACATCTCGACTAGATCTCCCACCTCGAACACCTTTTCCGTGATCGGATTGGTCCCCAACCCTGCCACCCTCGGGTAGTAGTACGTCTTCGGATTGTTGGGTGGCGCAGAGTCTTCTATGATGATGCGCCCTTCAATAGCACTGAAGGACGGAAGTATGCTGGTGATCGTACCTGTTGCTTCCGAGAAGGGGAGGCCCAGCAATATTTGCGTTCCTGCCCGGACCTTGAAGAGGGAAGGCCCTCCGAAGTACGCCCACCACAGACCGCGCACGGCTGACAGATAGTCCAGATCTTCGGTCACAGCCTGTAGGTGATCGAGGGTGAAATTGACCATCCGGCCGAAGTTGGCCTCGATCGTCGGGCGATTGTCGAAGTACGTGATCTCCGCCCATAGATTGTCTGGGGGCGCATCGATGTAGCTGAACGTACCTGCCCGGAAGATGATCGCGTTCTGCCCAGAAACCTCTTCGATCGTGAAGTCCGTGTTCTGGTCAAGCTTGCTCGGAGGATCCTTGATGACTTCCTGCAAGCGGGGGATCTCTACGACCAGTGGGTCCACGGGTAGGTAGACTACGTGCTTCGCTCCCAGGAACGTCGTCTCGTAGTTCGCCGGGTCACCATTGTAGTGCTCGAGCAGGGGTGCAGGATCAAATCCCAGACGCGCACCCTTGGCTCCAGAGACACGGCAGTAGATCTCCGAGAACCTACCCGTGGTCAGGTTCTTCACCTCGAACCTGGCGATGTCTCCCGGAACAATCAGGTCGGTGTCGAAGTTGAGCGTGTGGGAGTTCACCACCGAGGAGACCAGCCAGGGAGCGGCGAAGAAGTAGTCGGGGTCGGGCAGTTCATCCAACATGGAGAGCCCGCGAATCTCCGTGGTGAGCACGGCGCGGGCGGTCTTCTGGATACGGTAGCCCTTGTCGTAGAAGACGAGCAGATCGCTACTGCCTATGTTCTGCTCGTCGAATTCCAGGACAGCAGGTTCCGATGCTTCGAAGGAGTACCTATTGATCGTGAGCCAGCCAAGCGAACCCTGGAGATCGTTCTGCGTGTACCCAGCAGTCGAGAATCCCAGGGCCGTGTTGGCTGTACCTTGGGGCCGGATCCGCAGGAGGAGGGCGTAGTCCAGCACCAGGTACTTCTCTGTACCCTTGGTGACGACCAAAGCCAGCTTGTTCACTGATGAGCTGAACCCCATCGCTGTATTGATCTGCGCGGCGATTGCATCCGCCGACAGAGGATTCGTGCCCGTGAACGTGATGGTCTGCACCAGTCCAGCATCCAGGACGAGCTGCAACGTCTGCCCGGAGACGCTAGCCCCAGCGGCCAGATCTGCCCCAACAATTGGGCCTCTGACGATACGTATCTCTGCCGTCTCTGGGTCGTCGTAGGTCTGTGTGTCGTAGTTCAACCAGCGACGCTGGAAGACTCTTTGGATATCGAGCAGGCTCTTGTTGTAGTCAATCTGCCACGCTGTCATCAGCTGAGCAGCAGCAGCCTGGGCGAATCCCGACCAAGCCGTTTCTACAATCTCCCGGTCCTCGAGTAGGTTCCAGAAGTCGGATAGGAGGTTCCAGATCCAACTCACTTCTGGAATGCACCCCATAGCTACCGAGGTCTGCGCCACATTCAAGAGAGACGTGGCTGGAAGACTATCGAGTTCCCCATCGTTCACTACCAGCCGGACTACAAAGATCCCGCTCAGGTCAGGAATCGCAACGGGGTCGGGGAACGTCCGATCGTTGAAGTAGGTTGAGCTGTGAAGCACAGAGTAGAACACCCCGGACAGGGAATCCGGAATCGTATCCGTAGTGATGACTAGCTCGTCGTCATTCCACAGACCTGAATCCCTGACGTACTTACCTGTCTCGGAGTCCAACAACCAGCGAGAGGTACCCACCTCATACACGACGTCTTCAATGACGAGGGCATCTCCTGGTTGCAACAGCGGAGCGTTCGTAGAGCTGAAGCTGTCTGTCCCGCCATTGAAGATCGTGGTGAACCCGTCGGCGTCACCATCGTCCGTTGTGGAACCATTCCCTGTGATCTTGTACCGCGACTTATCTGGGGCCTCCACTAGATCCCACAGATAAGTTATCGGTAGCCCCTCTGGGTCGTAGCTGTTGCGCCCATCGTGCGTGATCGCAGAACCGAGGTTCGCCGTCTGGTCCATCCCGGCGTCCGCAATGGGGCGTCGGTTTGGGATCAGAGCCTCGGTACAATTGCATCGGAAGGCAGAGAACCTGGCTGTGACTTCTAGATTTGCCTCCCCCATGACCTCTACACGGAACGAATCTGGGGTGCCAGCAGGAGTGACAGGAGCGGCTGATGTGTAACGAAGGACTTGCCCAGTGAGGAGGAGCTCTGACGTCTTGGTGACGTAGAGGTGCATCAGATCTTCGTCGCCATCCACCACGATGCGAAGAATGTATTCGATGCCCTCCTCGAAGATGTGCTGGCTGCCTGGTAGCACAAAGGCGGTGCTACCAAAGGCAGATACGA
>Ga0315293_10004770_pt1 | contig 12815 bp, 8 predicted proteins | sample YL17G13_20_MG_FD_203071 | JGI IMG/M metagenome (GOLD analysis project Ga0315293, IMG submission 203071) | Sediment microbial communities from Yellowstone Lake, YNP, Wyoming, USA - YL17G13_20 | ecosystem: Environmental > Aquatic > Freshwater > Lake > Sediment | place: USA: Wyoming | collected... | reverse complement strand
GAAGATCCAGACGATCAAGAAGAAGGCTTACGGATTCCGCAATCGGGAGAACCTCAAGACGTCGATCTTCTTTCACTGCGGCGGCCTAAATCTTTACCCTGTTACCCACAAGAATGTCTGAAGAACCTGGCTTTCACCACCTTGACGAACTGGTTCAGGTCGATCGGCTTCGTAATGAAGCAGTTCGCGTGAAGGTTGTAGCTTCTAAGGATGTCTTCTTCGTCCTTGGAAATCGTTAAAATCACGACAGGGATTCGCATCAAATCCGGATCCGATTTGATCTCGGCGAGCACCTCCCGACCGTCCTTTTTAGGCAGGTTGAGGTCCAGCAGCACGAGGTCGGGTCGCGGGGCCTCCGTATACTTCCCTTTACGACGAAGGAAGAGCATCGCCTCCTCTCCATCGCCGACCGCGTGCAGTATGTTGCGCACTTTGCTGTCCTCCATGGCAGCTCTGGCCAGGTCGACATCCCCTGGATTGTCCTCAACCAGAAGAATCACAATCGGCTTGCCCACTCTTGTTTCAGCCATTGTCCTTAACCTCCTATCTTTACTTCGGAATCGCAAAATAAAATGTCGAGCCTTTCCCCGGCTCGGATTCGAACCATATCTTGCCGCCATGGCGTTCCACGACTCTCTTGCACAGAGCCAGCCCGATGCCCGTGCCGGGATACTCCTGCTTTGTGTGCAGGCGCTGGAAAATCACGAATATCCTGTCTTTGTACTGCGGATCGATGCCGATGCCGTTGTCACTGATGGAGAAGACCCACTCGCGCCCCCGGTCTTGGGCTGACGCGTGGATGCGCGGGGGAGACTCCCCTCGGAATTTTATGGCGTTGGCGATGAGATTTTGAAACACCTGCGTGAGCTGCGACGCGTCAACGCGGACTATCGGCAGGTCATCATTCGTGACGATCGCCCGGTTCTCGTCGATGGCGGCCTGCAGGTTCCGCAGGACTTCGCCGAGGACCGAGTGCGAGTCGGTCGGCTCGAGCGGTTTGCCTCTCGTTCCCACCCGGGAGTACGTCAGGAGATCGTTGATGAGCCTCTGCATGCGGACCGCGCCGTCCACCGCATAGTCGATATATTTTTTGGCTTTGTCGTCGAGCTGATTTTCGTAGCGTTGCGCCAGAAGCTGCGTGTAACTCGAAACCATCCGTAAAGGCTCCTGCATGTCGTGCGAGGCTACGTAGGCGAACTGCTCCAACTCCTTGTTGGAACGTTCCAGGTCGGCGGCAGATTGCTTCAGTGCCTCCTCGTCCCGCTTGCGCGCGGCGATGTCCAGCACCACGCCTTCCAACCGCACAGCTTTGCCCGTTGCATCGTAATAACCGCGTCCCTTTGCCGCAAGCCAGTGGATACTGCCATCAGACCAGAGGCTGCGATAATCAATGTCGTAATCTGTGTGATTGTCGAGCGCATCCTGTGCCGCTTTGTCCGTCCTCTCGCGGTCATCAGGATGCAATGCATCACTAAAGCGTTGATAACTCATGGTTTCATCAGGCCGAATGCCAAAAAGCGCTTTGCACTTGTCAGACCAGATCAATTCGCCGGTAACAATATTCCAATTCCAGACCCCGAGATTGGCGCCCTCTGTTGCAAAGAGCAGGCGGTCTTTACTTATCTTAAGTGCATCTTCCGCCAGTCTGCGCTCGGTGATGTCCCTGAAGATGCCGGTCAGATAAGTTTTTCCTGCGAGGGAGACGAGGAATGCACGAATATCCGCGAAAAAGATACTGCCGTCTTTTCTTTTTACGGGAATATTCTCCGCGACCGCGATCTCCTTCCTCAGGAGTTTTTCAAATTGATCCGCAGAGTGGTTTACTTCTTCCGCGGGATGAATATCCATGACTCCCAGATTTTGTATCTCATCTGAATTGTAACCCAGCATTTGATAGAACGTTTCATTGCCCATGGTGAACTTTCTGTTTTCCGGGTCTGCTAGAACAATTCCATCGGGCGTATTGTCAAAAAGCGCCCGGAACCTCCGTTCTGATTCCTTCAGCGCCTCCTCCGCCCGCTTGCGTTCGGTGATGTCCTGAATAAAGCATATCCCGATATCCCTCTCTCCTTTGAGGAGAGCTGCGTTTAAACGAATTGGCACGTGGCTGCCGTCCTTGCGAATGTATTCTTTCTCAAAGGGAGCGGAAATGCCTGTTTCCGTCATTTCCTTTATTGCTTTCTCATCCAGATACGCGTATTCCGGCGGGGTCATGTCCTTCCAGCGTACTCTGCCTGAAAGGACATCATCCTCGGTGTAACCCACTATTCGAAGAAACTCGCCATTCGCTTGAATTATGTTTCCTGCAGTGTCCCAGAAAATAACTCCGATGATGTTGGAATCATATAAGCGCTTGAATTTAGATTCGCTTTCCCGGAGCGCCTCCTCCGCCCGCTTGCGCTCGGTGAAATCCATGAAAGTCCCATCGATCCTCACCAGCCTGTCCTTTTCGTCCTTTACCAAATGAGAATTCGCCATAACGACGATCTTTTCGCCGCTCATTTTCTTCGCGTTTATCAGGTAGTTCCTTATGGATCCCCGGGTCATCAACTCGTTCAAATATTCCCTTCTCTCATCCGGATTCTGCCAAAAGTCGGGTAATTTTTCTCCTTTCAAATTCTGGGCGAGGTCAAAGCCGAGAATCCGATTGAATGCCATATTGTGCTCAAGGACTCGCCCCTCTAAAGTGCAACTATAATATCCTTCATCCAGGAATCTCACGGTATCACGAAACTTGCGCTCGCTTTCCGCCAGTGCCCTTTGCGCCGCCCGTTCCTGGGCCTGGTCACGGAAGACCAGCACCACACCTGTGATCTCACCCTTTTCGTCGCGGATGGGCGCGGCGCTGTCGGCGATGGGATGCTCCGAGCCGTCCTTGGCGATGAGCACCGAATGGTTGGCAAGGCCTACCACCAGGCCTTCCCGCATCGCCCGGCGGACGGGGTTTTCAACGGTCTGGCGCGTCTCTTCGTTGATAATGCGGAAGACCTCTTCCAGCGGCTTGCCGCGGGCTTCCTCCTGCCGCCAGCCGGTCAGCGCCTCGGCCACCGGGTTCAGCAGCTCCACCCGTCCTTTAGTGTCGGTGGCGATCACGCCGTCGCCGACACTCATCATCGTGGCGCGGTATCTCTCTTCGCTTTGACGCAACGCTTCCTCGGTCCTTGCTTTCTTGGTGAGGTTCTTATCCACCCTTTTACGGCCGACACGCTTGATCTGATCCGTCCATTCTTTCAGTTTCCTCATCTATTTCCCCTTCTCCGTTTCAGGACGGCCGCCTCCCCGCAAGTCCGGCGATGCCCGGGCTCAAGTATAATCCGCCGGCGACGACCGTCTTGATCGCGGCGGTCAGCTCTTCCGAGGCCCGATCCGAGATCATAAAGCCATTGGCGCCGGCATGGATGATCCGTAAAACCAGTCGGGAATCACGCTGACCTGAAACCACCAATATTTTGGAGTCGCCGAACTTGATACGGATGGCTGCTATTAAGAGGATCCCGTCCGCGTCGAGCCGGCTCATCTCCGCGATAACGACGTCCGGCGGACGCTTGAGAGGACTCCCGGCTATGGCTTTATCGAAATCCGTCCCGCCAACCGTTTTCCAGGCGGGATTAAGACCAACCATACGTTTGAGATGACGACGAACCTCTACGTTTTTACTGAGGATCCTGATTTTTAGAGACATTTCGGTCCACGTTTCCTTTACCCCTTTTTGAGATAAAACACCCTCTTTTCCTCATCTATGATCCCTTGGCGCAGCGCTTCTGACAATCCTCGGAACTCAGGATTTTGGGGTTGGGAAATCTTGAGGACAGGCGGACGGCGGAGCTACTCGTCGAGAGATGTCAGCCCTTCCCGAACGGCGTACTTCGTGAGTTCGGCGATCGTCCGGAATCCGAGTTTGTCCATGATGTGCTTGCGGTGTGTATCCACCGTCGTCACGCTGACATGGAGGCGTTCCGCGATCAAGCGACTGCTTTTGCCTTCGGCCAGCATTTGGAGGACCTCGCGCTCGCGGTCCGATAGAGGCGACTCACTCCCGGGGGAAGGCTTGGTCAGGAATTTGATATAATCCCCGACTATTAGGTCGGTGATCTTCGGGCTGATGTAGATCCGGCCCGCCGCCACTTTCTTGATAGCGGCGGCAACCTCTTCGAACGCAGATCCTTTCAGAACATATCCCGCTGCTCCCGCCGCGAACATGTGTCTCACGAATCTTTTATCCGCGTGCATGGAGAGCGCGATGACTTTGACCCCCGGGGATTCAATCATGATCCGGCGTGTCGCTTCGATGCCGTTGAGATCAGGCATGGCGATGTCCATCAACACCAAATCGAGCTTTAGATCCCGCGCCATGCGCACGGCCGAAATACCGTCACCCGCCTCTCCGACAATCGTTATTCCGCTTAGCTTTTCGAGCAGCATCCGAAGACCTTCTCTCATCAGCTTGTGATCATCCGCTAAGAGAATTTTCATGAAACTCAGCTCGACGGCATTTCTTCTTTCAATGGGACAGACAAGGTTATGCGCGTTCCCCGGCCGGGCTCCGACTGAAACTCATAAGATCCTCCCACCGCGCTAAGACGCTCGCGGACGCTGAACAGGCCGAATCCGACCCTTTTCCATTGCCTCCCGGGAAGCGACATATCGAATCCAACTCCATCATCCTCCACGACTACGAAAACTCGCTCCTCCCTCCGTGTCAGCGAAACGGTCATCTTCCGCGCTTTCGCATGCTTGACGATATTCATCATGAGTTCGCGGACACATCGGAACATAAGCGCCAGGAGGTCGGCGTCGAGCGGTTTCATCCGGCCATCATCGCTGAACATAAACTCGATTCCGAAGTCTTGGCTGATCTTTTCTCCCGCCCACTCGATCGCCGCCTCCAGCCCTAACTGGTGGAGGACCGGCGGACTCAGCTCAAATGTCAGCGCGTGCGTCTGATCGATGACCTTCTCCAGCAGGTCGCAGATCTGTTGAATGTTCTGCTTCCTAGATTTTGACCCCCAGATGCCGGTGAGACTGCCGAACTTCATCCGGAGCAAGGCGAGAGATTGACCAATCTCGTCGTGCAGGTACAGGGCCAAACGCTTCCGTTCGCGCTCCTCGATAAACGACAACTCCAAAGATAAGGCGCGCAGTTGCGACTCAGATTTGCGGAGCGCCTCCTCCGCCCGCTTGCGCTTCTGGAGAAGGTTCCACTCGCGCAGGACGCGTTCGACCGTGCGGGGCACGGCAGCAAAAGCCTCGGAGGACTTCTCGACATAATCGATCGCGCCCGCCTTCATCGCCTCCACGGCGATTCGTTCATCGCCGTAGCCGGTCATAATCAGAATGGGGAATGGCCCGGCCTCCGGCGGCGATGTCAGAACATCCATGCCACTCCCGTCCGACAAGTTGAGATCTGCGATAGCAATATCCGGTGATTGCGCAGTCGCGAGCACCCAGTACTCCCGCACGGTCCGCGCAACCTGGACCACGGTCTTCATTCCGGAATCCAGGAAAGCCCGCTGAACGGCTTCGGCGTGCGCCGGATCGTCTTCCAAGAGCAGGATGTTGACGCGCTCTCCTTGGCTCATGTTCTTTCTTCTCGGCCGACTCCCCGTCTCATGTTCGCCAGGGTGAACCGGAACGTCGTGCCCTTGCCGGGACCTTCCGATTCCACCCAGATCCGGCCGCCGTGCACCTCCACGATCCGCTTGACCAGCGCCAGGCCGATGCCCTCGCCCTCCGAGCCGGGATCGAGCTTATGGAACAGGCCGAAGACCAACGACTGCAACTCCGGATCGATCCCGATCCCGTTATCGCGCACGTGGAGCACAAGTTCCTCGCCGGCCTGTTCCACGCCGATCTCGACACGCGGCGCCGGCTGGTCGCCCATGAACTTGGCAGCGTTATCCACGAGGTTCAGGAAGATTTCCACCAAGCGCGTCCGATCGCCATAGAGCACGACCGATTCCTCGGTTACCTGAACCTTCACCCCCCGCCGCGAGATCCGCCCGGCCACCAGGTCCAGAGCCTCTTTTACGATCGCCTGAAGCGGCGCTTCCTCGGAAGGGTTTATTATACGTCCGACCCGCGAAAGGCGGCGGATATCGTCGAGCAGGCGGCCCATCTTGTCGGCCGCATTGCGGATGTAGCCCAGGTCCTTTTCCACACGCGCCGCGTCCTGGCTTCTGATGTCCTTTTCCAGATGTCCCTGAAAGGTCTGGATCGTCACCAGCGGGCTTCTCAGGTCGTGCGAGACGGCATGGGTGGAACGGGTCAGCTCTTCGTTCTTCTCCTGCAGTTCCTTCGCTTTCCGGCGGATATCTTCCTCGGCCAGCTTGCGCTCGGTGATGTCCATTGCTGATGTTGTCACACCCATTACCTGCCCTGTAGCATCTCTGAGAGGTTCCGCTGTAATATCATACGTCAATATTCTTTCTGTAAGAGGAAAGGCTATCTCAGCTCGCATGCCAACCCCGGTCTCTATGACCTGTTCTTTCAAATGAACCAGCCTATTGACCCCATCGTTTTTAGCTAATTCGTCATCACGTTTGCCGATGACCATCATGGGATTAAAATCTGGGTGTGGATTATAGATCCATGTATACCGCAAATCCCGGTCCACCATGGCCACAATGATAGATGAATTTTTTAATGCCACTCTAAAGCGTTCCTCGCTCTCGCGCAGCGCCTCCTCGGCCCGCTTGCGCTCCTGAAGTATGTCCCATCCGTGCAGGACCCGCTCCACGGCGCGAGGCATGCCGGCAAAAGCCTCGGGGGACTTGACGATGTAGTCCAGGGCGCCGGCTTTCATCGCTTCCACGGCCTTCTGCTCGTCGCCTTGGCTGCTCATGACCACAATGGGGAACGGGCCGGCTTCAGGCGGAGAGATCAGGACCTCCGGCGCCCGCCCGTCCGGCAGGCTGAGATCCATGATTGCGATGTCCGGTGGATGGGCGGCCGCGAGCTCACGGTACTCCTTCAAAGTGCCGGCCGGCTGGACGACAACATTCATACCGGAGGCTTTGAGCGCCCGCCGAACGGCTTCGGAGTGCGCAGGGTCATCTTCAACGAGCAGGATGTGGATAGGTTCGCTTTTGATCATGGCATGCACTCCTCCATCATCAGGGCGTCGCATAGACGACGCGGTTTCGCCCTCCGGCCTTGGCTTGATAAAGCGCGGCGTCCGCGGCGGCGAGCAGGGCGTCCACCGTGCTTTGACCCGTTCCCGGCGCTACACCGATGCTGACCGTCAAAGACACTATCCCCGCGTTCGTTGCGATCTCGGCCTCGGCGATCCGGGCCCGCAGGCGTTCATAAAGGCTTTCGCTTTTCGACCCGATGGACCCCGGAGCGATCACGAGGAACTCCTCTCCGCCGTACCGGCCGACGCAGTCGTATTCCCGCAATCCGCCTTGAATGCACCGGGTGAAGGCGACTAGCGCTTCATCCCCGGCCTGGTGCCCGAATGTGTCGTTGATGTTCTTGAAATGGTCGATGTCGAACATCCCGACGCTCAAGCTCCCATGGTCTCGCCCCGCCCGCGAGATCTCCTGCTTCAGCCGGTCCAGGATGGCGCGGCGGTTGAGGATGCCGGTCAGGAAATCGTGCATCGCCTGATACGCCAGGGCGTCCCGCGCTTCCAGCAGATTGGACTGCATCTCCAGCATGCGTTGACCCACCCTGATCCTGGCCAGCAACTCCTCGGTGTCGTAGGGCTTGGCCACATAATCATTGGCTCCGGCCTCGAGCCCGGCAACGATGTCGCTTTTTTTATCCCGGGCCGTCAGGAGAATGACGTAGGGAGGATCGGGAACGTTGTTATCCCTCAGGCGCCGGCAGATCTCCACCCCGTCCATCCCCGGCATGTTCCAATCGAGAAGAATGAGCCGGGGCGCGTCGGGCCGTTGGAGGAGGTTCCAGGCCGCGCCGCCGTCTTCCACGACGACGGCATCGAAGCCGCACTTTGTCAGGACCGCGGTCAGGATGCTGCGCGAGGTGAAGTCGTCGTCGGCGATCAGCATCTTCATGGCGCCGGCTCCGTCATGCGCATTTTCAGGAGAGCGAACTGCCGCTCCATCTCCGGAACGAGGGCGGCGAGCTCTTCCCGTCGGCCGGCCTTACCGGCTTCCTCTATTTCAGAGGCCACGGCGCTCAGGGCCATGCCGCCCACGTTGGCCGCCGCGCCCTTGATGGTGTGCGCCTGACCCCCGGCCGATCCGGCGTCACCCTGGTCGAGGTGTATCCTCATGGTGCGAATCCGTTTGGGCACGTCTTCCAGGAAACCCGCGATAATGTCCTTGGCCAGGTCCTCGTCACCCATCAGCCGAGCCATGAACGCTTGCCGGTCGAAAACGGGCGGGCCTGCGGAAGGTTCGGCCGCTCCTCCGGGCGCGGCGACCGCGGGCGATCGTTCCTGGGGGGTCCCCCCCCATTTCTCGAGCGCCTCCGCCAGAGCCTGCGGCGCGATCGGCTTGGAGATATAATCGTCCATGCCCGCCTCGAGACAGCGCTCGCGGTCGCCTTTCATGGCATGGGCGGTCATGGCGATGATGGGAATTTTTGGATTGAGGACTCCGGTCTTTCCGGAGCGAATGGCCCGGGTCGCCTCAAAACCATCCATCTCCGGCATCTGCACATCCATCAGAACGATGTCGTAGGGAACCGTCTCCAGGGCTTGGACGGCCTCCCGGCCGTTAGCCACGGTATCGGCGCCAAAGCCCAGTTTCTCCAGAATGGCCAGGGCCACCTGCTGATTGGTGGGGTTGTCTTCGGCCAGAAGAATGCGAACCTTGCGCCGGCGCGCCTCGTTGAGCGTATGGCGCGTGATGAGGGCGGTATCTTGAGTCTTGGCGGGCACAGCGCAGCCGCCGCCGAGGACCATGGCCAGGCAATCGTATAGCTGGGATTGTTTGACCGGTTTTGTCAAATAAGCGGCGAAACCGATGGCCTTGAGTCGTTTGGCATCGCCGCGTGTCCCTAAGGAGCTCATCATCACCAGGTGCGTGTCGCGCAATTCAGGGTCCGCCTTGATGGCTTTGCCAAGGGATTCTCCGTCCGTTTCCGGCATCTGCATGTCCGTGATCATGATGCGGAAGGGGTCGCCCTCGGCATGGGCGGCGCGCAACCACCCGGTCGCTTTCACGGCGCTTTCGGCCTCCACGTGACGAACGCCCCATGACTCCAGCTGCTCGGCGAGGACCCGGCGATTCGTGGCGTTGTCATCCACGACCAGGACTCGCACACCGCGGAGGTCGACCGGCGGGAGGCCTTCCCGTCGATCGCGGCGGGGCTGCTTGCCGAAGACGGCCGTAAACCAGAAGGTCGATCCCCGGCCCTCGACGCTTTCGACTCCGACTTCCCCGCCCATGAGTTCGGCGAGGCGCTTGGAGATGGCCAACCCCAGCCCCGTGCCGCCGAACCGGCGTGACGTCGAGGCGTCCATTTGCTGGAAGGCGGTGAATAAGAGACCGATCCTGTCCCGGGGAATGCCGATGCCCGTGTCCCTCACCTCCACCCGGACCTTCAGCCGATCGTCGGTCTCTGATTCCACCTTCGCCTCGATCACAACCTCTCCCCGGGACGTGAACTTGATGGCGTTATTTCCCAGGTTGATCAGGATCTGGCGCAGCCGTCCGGGATCGCCCCGGAGGAACGTGGGCACTTCGGGATCGATGCGGCAGATGAATTCGAGCCGCTTCTCGTGGGCGCGCGGGGCCAGCAGTTCCGCAGCATCCTCAAACGTCGCGCGCATGTCGAAATCCAGCTCCTCCAGTTCGAGCTTGTCCGCCTCGATCTTCGAGAAGTCAAGGATGTCATTGATGACGCTCAGCAGGGCCTCGGCGCTCGAGTTCGCCGTCTCGGCGTAGCGACGCTGTTCGTCAGACAGGCCGGTCGCAAGGAGCAACCCGGTCATGCCGATGACGCCGTTCATGGGCGTGCGGATCTCGTGGCTCATGTTGGCCAGGAACTGGCTCTTGGCGATATTGGCCGCCTGGGCATCGAAGGCCAGCCGGTTGGCCCGTTCGGTGGCGGCTTCGAGCCGGCGATTGGACTGTTCCACGTCCTCCATCGCCTTGTGCAAGTCACGCTCCGCCTTCTTCTGCTCGGTGATGTCCCTGACCGTGGCCTGGAGGAACACTTTTCCGGCCTGCTCCATCCGGGTCAGGAGGACGGTGGCGGGAAATTCCTTGCCGTCGGTCCGCATGTGCGTCCACTCGAAGAAATGGGAGCCTTCGCGCATGGCCGTTTCTATCATCTCCTTAGCCTTCTCGGCGGAGGCACGACCGTCCGGCTGCCGCTCGGGCGAGAGATTCCCGGGCCCGTAGGAAATAAATTCCTGCACGTTCTTCGCCCTGAACAAGGCTACCGTGGCCGGGTTTCCGGACGTGAAATTCCAGTCCGGAGGCTCCAAAGTCATGATGGCGTCCCGGGAGCTCTCGAAAAGGACGCGGAACCGCTCCTCGCTCTCGTGCCGGGCCTCTTCAGCCCGCTTGCGTTCGGTGGTGTCAGCGAAAAAGCCCACGTTGCACTCACGGCCGTCTAAGACAACTAAAGCTGCGCTGATGTCAGCGTAAAATAAGGTACCGTCTTTGCGAAGGCACGGAAGATCAGGCGCCATCGTCTTTTCACCCCGCGCTTGAGCCTCGAACTCGGACAGCACATGATCTAATGACTCTTTTGGGTGAATGTCAGCCACGCCTAACCGCGTGAACTCTTCTTCAGTGTATCCAAACATCCTGCACAGGGCTGAGTTGGCTTGGCGGAATTGCTTCGTCTTCAAGTCGGCCACGAGTATTCCCTCTCCAGCGCCGGCGAACAGCGCCTTGTACCTGGCTTCTGACTGCTTGAGTTCGGTGATGTCGCGCAAAATGCCCACGGCGTGCCAGCCGCCCTTGATCCGGACGGCGGACAACGACAGAGCCACCGCGATCTCACGACCGTCTTTTCGGCGGGCGTGCAGTTCGAGAGTCTTGCCCACGGCCGCCCCCTGACCGGTACGAATAAACTCGGGGAAAGCGGCGTTGTGGGCTTCGTGATAGCGCTCCGGAGCGATCAAGTCATGCAGATTCCGTCCGAGCGCCTCGGTCGACGTGTAGCCGAGAACGCGCTCGGCCGCGGGGTTCCAATAGGTCAAGTTTCCTTCAGGATCCATCATCAGGATGGCGTCCTGGGCCGAATCCGTAATAGCGCTGAGGCGGGATTCGCTCTCCCGGAGCGCTTCCGTCGCCTTATACCGGTCCCGGTAAAAGCGAGATCCCTGCTGTCGCCATATGAATCCCAGGGCCGCGCCCGTACCGAGGAGCAGGAGGGCGGCCATGATAATGATATCCCGTAATCGCTCCCTCATCGGCCCGAACACTTCTGAAGTGTCCATGCGGGCGACCAGGAACCAGGGGGAATCCGGAACAGGGCGCAGGGCGGCAATCACCGCCGCGCCGCGGTAGTCTATCCCTTCCACGGTCCCCACCTGCCCCAGGACGGCCTTGACGGCCGGTACGTTCTCCTTCCCGAGCGGGATGCGCTTACGAAGGGCGGTATTCTTTTGGAACTTGAGTTCGTTTAGGTACAGGACGTCGTTTCCATCCCTGCGGATGAGCAGGGTCTCGGCCGTCCGGCTGGCGGTCGGCCAGCGGCTGATAAAGGGATAGAGACGGGTCTCGGGATCTATGCGCAGGGCGAGGATTCCGATGACTCGGCCGCCATGGGTTTCGTCGAGGATGGGGACCAGAACCTTCAGGTAAATCCGCCGGTTCTGCTCATTCCAGTAGAAATCCTCAAAGACGACCTTCCCCGAACGCAGGCCATCGTAGGAGCTTGGGGAAACGAAGGACGTGCTTCGTTCCGGCCCGTCGGGAATGATCATCTTCTTGGAGTAAAGAGTGTCCAGCAGAAAGACCCGGTCATACTGAAAGGCCGCCTGCATATGGCCCAGCCACGTCCGGAGTTGATCTCCTGCCTCCAAGTCCTCCGGGTGTTCGAAATGGCGCCTCACCAGGGCGGAAAAGGCGGCGTTCTTGTAGAAAACGGAGGCATCCGCCAACCGCTCTTGCCGATATCGCACGAGCTCATCCACTTTCAGCTCCGCGATGGCGCTCAGTTGGCCCTCCACCTCGACGCGAAAATTCCGCTCGTGGTTCCGGTAGTAATAGGCGCCGCCGGCGGCGATCCCCGCGGCTAAAAGCCCGAAAATTAGAATGAAGACATATCCGGCGCGACGCCCGGCTTTATCGTGCGTGACCATTACCGGTTTCCTCCCGAACCAGGATCGGAATTCCTCTCCCGCTCAAACCATCGCTTGATGGCCCCTTTCCAAAAACGCCAGCGACGGCCGATCTTCTGGGAGGGGATCTTCCCTTCCCGGGCGAGCTTGTAGAGCGTCGACTTCGGGATCTTCAGATAGATAGCCAGCTCATCGATGGTCAAGACGTCGCCGGTCGATTTCTTCATGTGGAAAACATCCCCAGTCGCATGGTCAAGCGCACGGCAACCCTTCCCTGCTTTAATTATAATTTAAGATTATTGACAGTTGTTGTCAATAGTTGCTACATGGAACCTAAAATCCCGATGCTCGGCCTCCAGCTTCTTCCTATAGACGCCAGAGAAAGGAGGCCTTGAAGAAGAGGCCGCGCTTCATTTCGAGGAAGCGGTCGGCGCCGCGGTATTCCCCCTCCACCCACTCGAGCTTATTATAGAGGGAACCGTAGCCGAACTGGATGACCGTTCCCGGGATGTAGGTGAACGAGGCGAGAAGGTCCGTCAAGAGCTCTTTCCGGTAGGTGTTGTACTCCACGATGCCCCGGAAGAAGAGATACTTGTTCATCTGG
>Ga0315293_10004766_pt1 | contig 12819 bp, 19 predicted proteins | sample YL17G13_20_MG_FD_203071 | JGI IMG/M metagenome (GOLD analysis project Ga0315293, IMG submission 203071) | Sediment microbial communities from Yellowstone Lake, YNP, Wyoming, USA - YL17G13_20 | ecosystem: Environmental > Aquatic > Freshwater > Lake > Sediment | place: USA: Wyoming | collected... | reverse complement strand
CTTATTGTCGCTGTCGAAAGAAACTCTCTGGACAACAATGCCGATGCGCAAAAGCGCTGTTTTTATGACGAACATCGAGATCATCTTGATACTTTTAGCCTGTTGACAAGGTCATCGGCCTGGCTGTAAATCCCGGCCTGAATCATTTGCCCGGCGATTGCCGCCTTGACGGGATTCGTGGGATTCGGCTTTTGTTCTTTCTCCGCCGCTTCCACACCCTTGACGATCGCTTTTGTGGTCTTTGTCATAAGATCGCCCTTTCGTTTTTGGATTATGTTATATATCAGCGAAGCGATCAGGGCCGCCAGCGGCCCGTATTGCTCGGCTGTGCCGCTCTTGCCGCTTGCAGCATCGCCGACAGCTCCAACAATACCCTTTGCCGCCTGCACGCCCTGCTGGAGCAGCACCGTCTTGTTTATATCGTTCTCGATCGTATCAAGAACTTCGGATTTTGCCCCGGCCTCGACGGCCGTGTTGTACCGCTCGATCAGGGCCTTCTCGCGTGCATTGAGATCGGCCTCGATCCCCTGCATCGTATTACTTGCCGCGATCCCCCCCGCCAGGCCCAGGCCCCCCGCCGTCAATTCCGAGCCGCAGCCGCCGAGCAATGTCACGAGTCCTATAAACAAAAATATCGTTACATTCCTAACAAGTCTCATTTTTCGCTCCTTCTTGAAAATTCCGTTTCCCAGGACCGCCCACAAGAGGCGATCTCAGCTCGACCGATACCAAACTACCCCTGTTTTTCGTGTTACGCATCCGAATTCGAACGCCGGCGGATCCGCGACCAGGCGTCGCTTCGTTTCTTCGTTTTCAGCCTGATTTCTGCGTTGTGACATTTCAGCTCCAAAAACTGCCGGCAAGATGCGTAACACACAAAATCAGCCCCGGCCCGTCTTTGTCCCGCACCGGGCCGGGGCGCTCCTGGGAATTATTTCTTATCGCCGCTTGCCGATCCGGTAGCCGCCCTTGACCTTGTAAACAGATCGGCCATGAGCTGCCCGTTTCGCCGAGCCTTTTTTCCTGTATGTTTTTCGACCGCTCTTTCTTCGTTTTCGCTTTGCCATTATTAACAGCTCCTTTCGTTTAGATATATACGTAATTCCTGGCAATACATTGTTCGGTCGCGTATGTTCCGGGCGGCCGGCCGGTCAATAACGCCCTGCTGCTCGGCCCGGCCGGCGGTCCTACCAGGATGCCGGCGTAAACACCGACAACCATTTGCCGATCGGCCTGGCTGAATTCCAGCCCATCCGGAAAGGGCATCATCGGGAACAAAATCGTTCCCATCGCCGAAGCTCTAAGATCGCGTGTATCGAACATCAGTCAACCGCTCCGAATTTGCCCTGGGTAAACAGCGTTCCATCGTCGTCAATGTCACTCTCAGAGAATTTCGTCGATGAATTGTCCTTGTAAAGCTCGATTTCCTTTGTCGTTTTGTTCGTGATCTTTTTGTTGCGGCATAATACATAAACGAAATTCAAAGCCTCTACGATCGACGTATTGATCGCCGGCACGGCCGCCAGGTCCGTCATTTGCCAGCTTGCCGGCAAAGCATCGGTCTTTGTCTTTATGCCGTCCGTCACGGCCGGCAGGTTCGCGGCATCCAGCTCCGCCAGCCTGGCTTCCGTGCAGACGCTGGCCAGTGCCGGCGTTGTCGGGATCGCCGCCACGTGGGCCGGCAGGTTCGCGGCATCCAGCTCCGCCAGCCTGGCCTCAGTGCATACGCTGGCCAACGCCGGCGTTGTCGGGATCGCCGCCACATCCGTCGGCAGGTTCGCTGCATCGAGCTCGGCAAGCCTGGCCTCCGTGCAGCGTGTTTTAAGCGTATCGCAATCGGCCGGCAGGTTCGCAGCCGCCAGCTCGGCAAGCCTGGCCTCCGTGCAGACGCTGGCCAGGGCAGCGTTATCCGTGCCGCGCATCGGCGTCAAGGGGATCGCCGCAATATCCGCCGGCAGGTTCGCAGCCGCCAGCTCGGCAAGCCTGATCTCCGTGCAAACGCTGGCAAGAGCCGCGTTGTCGGTTCCTCGCATCGGAGTCAGCGGGATCGCCGCTATGTCGGTCGGCAGGTTCGCAGCATCCAGCTCAGCCAGCCTGGCTTCCGTGCAGCGTGTTTTAAGAGTATCGACATCGGCCGGCATGTTCGCGGCCGCCAGCTCGGCAAGCCTGGCCTCCGTGCAGACGCTGGCCAGGGCCGCATTGTCCGTTCCGCGCATCGCCGTTGTCGGTATGTCATCGATCTCGATTGAGTCCATCTCGAAGATCACCAGGCTATCGGCGGCCCCGGCCGATGTTAATTTTATTATGACCTGGTCATGGTTAAGTTCAGCGGCCGTCAAGTCGATCTCATATACGCCGGTCGATCCGATCTCGGCAAAAGTGTCCGTGATCCCGAGCGCCGTCCAGGCCCCGGCCCCATCTTTGTAATAAGCCGTATCGGTCGGCGAAAGCCCTGTCTTGAAATTCGCCGGCGTCGCCGAATCGACCATAGGCACAGCTAAGTAATAAAGCGTGTTCTTTTTGTGCCTGATTACCATTTAAGCGGCCCCCCGCAAAACACCTCGATTAACTCCGCGTGTTTTTCTTTCGTAGTCCAGGACCGTCTGGCTTGGCGCCCCTGTTTCAACTCCTGTATAAAGGCGACCGTTATAAACACCGGCAATTAAATTCGAACCATCAGAATCAGATGCGAAACAATACCAATCTTTATCGTTATTTCCTGCTGGTTGCGTTTCTATCCAGTTAACACCAAAATCATCCGATATATAAAGACGTCCTGTAGCAACACAAGCACTTAAATGAGATCCATCGGAATCAGATGCTACTTCAACCCAACCTAAATCATTATCGCCGGCCGGTTGCCTTTCCGTCCAATTTACACCAGAATTAACCGATGTATAAAGACGTCCATAATTAACACAGGCTATCAAATTAGAGCCATCAGAATCAGATGCGACAAAACACCAGTCTTTGTCATTATCGCCGGCCGGTTGCCTTTCCGTCCAATTGACACCAGAATTAACCGATGTATAAAGACGTCCACCATAAACACAGGTTATCAAATTAGAGCCATCGGAATCAAAGTCAACACAATACCAACCTTTATTATAATCGCCTGCCGGTTGCCTTTCCGTCCAATTGACACCAGAATCGTCCGATATATAAAGACGTCCATTATAAACACAAGCACTTAAATGAGAGCCATCGGAATTAGATGCGACATTCTGCCAGTTTTTGTTGAAATTTCCTGCCGGTTGCCTTTCCGTCCAATTGACACCAAAATCATCCGATGTATAAAGACGTCCATTAGCAACACAAGCAATTAAATGAGAGCCATCGGAATCAGATGAGACAGATTGCCAATTTTTGTTGAAATTTCCCGCCGGTTGCCTTTCCGTCCAATTGACACCATAATCATCCGATGTATAAAGACGTTCATTAGCAACACAAGCAATTAAATGAGAGCCATCGGAATCAGATGAGGCAGATTGCCAAACCTTATCGAGATTACCTGCTGGTTGCCTTTCTGTCCATGTATAAGCCATGTCACTTGCCCAGGATGTACTTGTAAACGATGAATATCAACAACGCCCAGCCGGCAGCCCCGATCCCGGTCATCGCGACCTGGCCGGCCGGCGACTTAGCGGCCGTTTCAATTAACTTTACTCCTTCTCGTTCCACCAAATACGCACCAAGAAGGACCAACGAGATACCAATGCCTGCGGTTAATATTGTATTTGCAACCAACTGGCACGTGACCTCCAACCCGGCTCTTTGGTACGGGCTTACACCGCTCGAAACGTTGTTTTTTACAAGGATCGTGAAAGTGATCCGGTTGTCGACGGGCAGAGAGTTGCTGATGATTTCCCAGTCTTCTTTGTAATATTCGCAATAAGATTCTATGACGGCAATCTCGGCGGATTGCAACCAGAGCCACGAAGTCGTCTTGAATTCGATCTCGATCACATCATTCTTTTGCAACTGTTCATTTAATTTGATCGGATTTCTCATCTTCTTTTCTCACGTTTTGATTATGTAATTCGTTGTCAGGTAAGGCGTCATGTTATTTGTGCCGGCGCCCGTCGATCCGGTATTGCCAGTGCCGCCGGCGCCGGTATTGCCTGTCCCGTCGCTGCTTGATGTTACAGAGCTGGTTGACGGATCGACACCGCCTGCCGCATTAGTAAAAGTCCCAACTGTCGCCGATTTAGGGATTGTGTGTGTATGCGCCGGCCCCGTGTGAGTATGCGATGGCCCCGTGTGCGTATGGGCTGCCAGAGTTTCATCGCCGGCCGCCCCGCCGATCGTATCGGCCTGGGCGTTCGTGACGCGGTTCGCCGAAGCGCCGCCCATGTTGTCTTTGCCTAAAGGGATTCGTCCCCTAAAATCGGGAACATTGAAAGTCGTGCTGCCGTCACCGACGCCGAAAACCGTAGCAATGACACCGAACAGCTTTGCGTAAAGCGCCCGGGATATTGCCTGGCCGTAACAAAGCAGCCAGCCTATCGGCGGCGTGTTCGTTGGCCATATCTTCAACATGCCGGCCGGCTCGATGTAAGGACCTGAAAGCAATCGCGTGCTCATTACAAAAAACCTCCGGTTAAGTGCTGGTCATATTCGCATAAGATATTACGCAGCCCGAAACCGAAGCCCCGGCCTCGGCTGCCAAATATATCTGTCCCGTGTTCGGAATTATATAAGCCGCTTCGCATGGAATGGGAATCCCGCGATTGTTTGCCGGGTCGATGTCGTCATCGCCCCAGTAAACCTTGTATGTCGTGTTGTGATTGTGGATCACAATTTCTTTTCGCGTGCTGTCCGCCGCGATCGATCGCGGCAATGTCAGTCCTATTCTGTCATTGACACCGTCGAAAGTCTCGGCGACGTAAGTTGCCGTGATCACGACTTCGTTTGCCGAGCTGGTCGCATCGACCACGTGGGCGCCGTTGTAGTTTACCGTGCCTGTTATTGTCACGCCCTCGCCTGTTGCGAAAGGCTGGGCCGTCAGCGGGATCCCGACCTTGCCCCCGCCCTTATTGACGGCCGCCGCGTTGTTGATCAAAAAGCTCAGGGGCAAGGCGACGATCGCCGGCGGAGTCTCGATCGCATCGGTTATATCCTCGACGGATATTTCACCTGAAAAGTTTGCCCGGTTATCCCATATCTCGCCTGCGCTCATAGCGACCCACAGCGTCATGTTCGATATGGCCGATGGATTTTTAAATTCTACCCTGGTAAAAACATCGACTCTCAGGGATACACCCTGCGGAATCTCATAGAACGGATCGCCGCCGACCGAGATTTCCGGATTGATGCTGAGCGAGTTTTCGAGGATCGTCAAAAAATTGCCGAACATCGCGACAACTTTCTGCCTGCCGGGCGCCATTGTGAACCTCGTCGATGCGTAACTCTGCTTTGCCATTTTTTGATTACTTCCTCATAAACAAAAACAATAATATGAGACCGCCGATCATCACGGGCATATTCCAGTCGATTTCTTCCTTGCCCGTCGCTTCGAATCCCTTGACCTCGGCAACGATCTTCGGAGCTAATTCGAACATGCCCTGGGCCATCTGGCTTTGGACGCCTAAAAGTTTTGAGACCGTCGAATCCATGTTCGACAAAAGGCTGCCGACGATCTCGTTCGGATCCGCACCTGTAATATTGAGCGTCGCTCCTTCGCCGAGAATCGTGCTGCCGCCGAGTGCAGCGGTTGCCTGCGGACCGACGACAAGCTCGCCTTCGGCAACCTGGCGTAAGTCGGAAGTGATCGTCGTTGTTGTCGGCGTGCTGATTGTAGTCGATGTTTTGCCGCCGCCGCCGCCGAATATGCTGCTCAAAAGGCTCATATCACTTCCTCCCCAGCAAGAATATCGCGGCGACAACTCCCAAGATCATAATCCAGTTCGTCGCTTCACCCCCGAAATTGGTAGTCATCGCCCCGCCGGTTAAAGTCGCATCCACCTTGATATCCGACCTGGCCGATTGCGTCGGGTCCGTATCGCCGCCGCCCGAAAGCATACCGCCCGACAGCGGATTTGCACCCGTGCACGAGCCGCCCGACAGCATGGACATGGCCATTGGAGCTAAAGCTGCCAGCATGTTTACCTACTTTCTACTTTCTGCCGAATAAAAGGTAAGCGACCACAAGCGCGCCGATAACCAGGACCTTGTTATCGCCGAGCCCGCCGAGTCCCGACAAAGACGAAGTTTGTTTCACGATCGGCGTGGCGGAAACCGGCTCAGGCACAGGCGCCGGCGGGCTTTGGGAATAGCTCGGAAAGATCGTCTCTTTCACAGATGTGAAAATGCCGAGCCCCTGGTTTATAACCCCGCCGATGTCACCTACTATACTCCCGGCTTTTTGGATTTCATCTAAAAGCGCCATGTTAAGCTACCGGACCCGTCAGGCCCCGGACCTCCTCGCAGAGAATCGGAAAGCTCAGGGGAGCGTTTGTCATCCACTCGATGTCGGCTCTCAAATTCGTAAGCGGCCCGATCGGCAAGTACCCGGTCGGATCGTTGGTCAGCGCGAAGTCCACGTGATACCAGCCGGCCTGGATCGTTCGCTTGTTGTCCTGCAGGAGCTGGTTATGCAGGGCCAGGCTCATTTCCGGGTATATGTCCGAATCGACGCCCTGGCCGGCCGATGCCTTGACCGTCACAGCTTTAAACACACCGGCGCCGGCTCCCTTGCCGAAATGGATCGCGAACATGCCGACGTCAGGCTGCCCGTAAGGCAGCTTTTTGTCGATCTGCTGGATGCCCGTTGCGTTGAAGTAATCGGTCAGCCGGCGGATGCACAAATGCCGGCCGAGCCTTCGGCCGTTGTCCGGCTCGACGTAGCTGCGCGGCGTAATGCTTGCCAGCGTCGCGACGGCCGTAATGTCGATCTCACATGTAAAGCTGCGAACATCGGCCATGCCGTATGCGATCGCCTGGCGATCGAGCAGCCGGCCGAAGTTATGCCGCGTGAACCAGATCGGCAATATGCTTGCGATCGTGAAGGCGCCATCTTTGGCGTGGTAATATCGCCAAAGGTCAAAGGCCTCGCTTGCCAACATTTCGATCTTGGGCTCGCCGTTTACCTTGATAAGAATCTTCCCGACGTCCGCCTCGATCTCGGCTTCGGTCATCGTCGCGGCCGCCGCCTTGCGAAAATCGAGAAACAGGGCATGATGAACGCCGGCAGCCGTAAGGTCGATTGTCACCTTATCGCCCGCACCCATGCCCGACTTTGTTGCTTCCTGCTTGATTACTGGAATCATTTTCGACACTCCTTTGTCACTTTTTCATTGCCCCGTTGTTTCGATCAAATCACAATTAAGCGGCCATGAACCACTTCTTGATGCCCCATGTGTCCGGGGTCATCCTGATCGCGAACATGACAACCGCAACGGCAATGGCCGTCTTGACGATCGCTTTGACCGAAGGTAAGGCTAAATCGATTTGCTTGCCTGCCATTTTAAAATCCTTTCTAAATATGTCAGTTGTTAATAGAATCCGAAAAGCTATTTTGAATAGCTTTTCGGACCACCGTATGCCTAATCATAAGGAGTATGATTACTCCACATTCATAAAAGGTCCGGCAAAACGACTCCTTTCGGAATGCCGAACCTCCGAAATAAAACGTCAAGCATGATAATTGCCGGGCCCTATTCGCGCCGTCAATCATCTTTTTTTCCGCCTGCTTTTTTTCGTGTTACGCATCTTCCTGCAGTCCGGGCCCGGACCTGGCAACTTGCGTTTCACTGAATGTTTGCACTTATGAGCAAACTTTGCAGCGATTTTTCTTGCCCGGAACAAAGCCTGCCGGCATTTATCGCAACAAAAACCATCCCTTCCGACCGCTTTTCTCGGCTTGTAAATCTTCGAACACCAGCGGCAATACCTTTCTGTCAAGCAATAACCCCAATCCATAAGTTCACTCTATCAGTGTAACGCAAATCCAGGGCAACTCTCAGAGCTGATTGCGCTCGATACGGGATGCGTAACACAAAATATTTTTTATTCGGGGCCGGATTTTTTTCTTTTCTCGAATTCTTTTGCCCGATCCATGGACCCCAACACAAAATTAAGATCATCGAGCAGTTCGTTAAGCCGTCTCTGATCTAGATCCTTAATCCAGATAACGCCGGCCAAAAAACAGATTACTATGAACATGAAAATCACAAGATAAATCATTCGTCACCATCCTTTCCCACCTCGATTTCTTCGACACCGTCGAGCCAGTGCAGGTATTGATAAGGTTCGAGCTGCCTGATTTTTTCCTCGATGTTCGATCCGATCCGATTTTGAAAATACTTAACATCGCCCGGCTCATCTATATTGAAGATGAGAATCTCGGACGCCTGGCTCGTAATGTCACGATGTATGCCGATCGGCCGCTGCATCAGGCCGATGAACCGAATATCGTTCATCCGGCCTCTAAAGATCACCTTTCGCAGCTCAGGGCCGATCGTCTGGGCGCCGCAAAGGCTCGGCAGCTCCTCGGCTACGATCGTCAAATTGCCCAGGGCAAACGCCAGCTTGCAGATTTCCTCGAATTCGGCTAACGGATCAAGCGGCCGGTAAATCAAACGAAAGCCGCCCTGGTAGACTTTCAGCCAGAACATTTTCAGCTCGTTCATATCGTAGAACATGACACCGTCGATATAATCCTTGCCCTGCGTGTCGAACATTATCACGCGCCTGCAGTCGGCAATCAGCTTGACCGTCTTGACGGTTTTGCCGGACCCGGTTTTGCCCACGATCAACTTGATGTCAGCTCTGTTCATTTTTACCTCAATATCTACAACATTCTCGTTTTTTCTTTAAGAATTTTCAGGCACGTCGGGCACGTGACATTTGCGACAATATTGGTAAAAGTAACAACTTCGCCCGGCGTTATTGCGTGATACGGCAAGCCGAACGATTCTTTGAAATGTCTATTCTCGCCGGCCGGCTCATGTTTTGTGTCACCGGCCGCCTGGCGTTGTTTAAGAGTTTTACTGATTATCTTAAATCTCTTGTTTACAATGAGAATTGAACCAAAAACAAAAGAAGCCCAGGCCTCGGCGATCTCCGGAATCATTCCAGGATAGTAAAATTCCTGTAATTGCGTCAGAGACAAGCTCCAACTAAAAGATTCTTCCTCTGTAAGCTCAACCTCTTCGATTTTGATTGCTAAAGCCCAAAGACTGAACAATCCTTCAAGACTATGCTTGATCGGGGTCGATGGATATTGCGGCAGGTTCTTGACCTTCGCTTTTTCGTCGGTCAGGCCGAGCGGCCGGCCGCCGACTGGATCACGAAGGCCGCCGCGATTCTCCTTCAGAGGCACTACAACCTGGGCGGCCTGCTCGAAGGCGGGATTCACGGCCTGCTGCCCTGCCGGCTGCAGGGCCGGCTGATCGTTCTGATCCGTTTCGGGGATGGTCTCTTTTTTCGTTTGTTTTTTAGATGTTTTTGTTTTCTTTTTTTTCTGATCGTCCATGATCTATCCTCAATCAATCCTCAAATGTCACCCTAATATTTAAATAATCATCGTCATTGTTTGAATCCGGCGCGCCGGAAGGCGGCTGGGTTGGAGCTGGCTTAATAGGCTCCCCGCCTTCCGACGTGGCTGCCGGATCGCTGCCACGAGCTGGCTTTGGCGTTTCTTCCCCTGCAGCAGCAGGCTCAGGCGGCGGATCGCAGGCCATCATCGAGCCGTCCGGCTGGACCCTGAACCACCCGCAATCAGGGCATTTTATAAAATCAACTCCGTCGATCTTGACAAGATCGGAGTTCTTTTTGCAGTTCGGGCAAAAGATTTCCATTTTATTTTCTCCTTTTATGTGTTTTTATAAATTCCTTTTCAACTTCGGCTGGCCATTGAAAACCACTATCGATTTCAGATTCATCCTCACCGCAAGCATTACAAATATAGGTTTCGCTATCGCGGCGGCTCAGGCTGTTCATTGCCTTGTCGGGATTAAGCGTCTTTCTTTTGCAACGCGGGCAATATTCCATTTATGTCACTCCTTTTAACAGGCCGGGGACGGATTTCTGGCATTTTCAGTACCATGTTACCGCCCCCGCCTGCGCTGAAAAGATTATCATTTTTCAAGAATCATCGCGATCTGCCAGATACCCTCCTTAATGTCACAAAGAACATCGACCTGGGCTCTTTGAAGTTCAACGGCTTGATCTCGCATTTTAATCAATTCGTCAAGCAATAGATTAGCATCATCCGGAATTTCAGGCTCAAGCTCTTGCGGGTTCGGGCTTGTCATTGACGTTGCCCTTCGCGGCGGATCCGCCGGCTCAGGCTCAACATCAATCTTTCCCGTCTCATTTGAAAATTTTAAAGGCAAGGGAAGATCAAATTTCGGATCCGTTTTAGAGCGATTACGATTTTCGTAAACGTATAGCCATCTGCTGGCCATTTCTTTGAGACAATCCAGGCAATTCACGAGACACAAAACGTTCGTCGTTTCCTCATGATAACGAGCTGTCGGAATAGATGGCGATCCCAAAGCCTCACAAATTGCAACTTGACCTGTCTGCTCATCTTTGGGCGTCAAAAAATGAACAGGAGCTGCTTTCATATCAGGTACTACAACCGGCACAGCATCGTTCGCCGCCTGGACGGCTTCGGCCTTTTTTTCAAGATATTCAATCTCCGCCGCAATCTTCTTTCTTTTGTTCATGATCGCTTCGGTAATTTTACGCCTGGCCGCCGCCTGGCCTGCTGCCTGATCGATCGTCTCTTGCAGCCTTGTCGAGCTGCTTTTTACCGGCTCAGGCTGTTGCGGTCCTGCCGGCTCTGGCCGGGCCTCTGGTTTTTCTTCCGGCTTTACTTCTGATTTTTCTTGATCTTGCATGTTTTTTTTCCTCGCTTTCGTAAAATGTCCCTGTATCTTTCCAAACTTCGTAATCCTTACGCTGGCCCCGTTTTCCTGTATATATAATTTTAACCCGGCTGCCGATCAGCTCGTTGTCGGATATAATTCGGCGCGGAACGACGTTGGCTGGAATCTCAAATAATTCACCCTCAGAATCGACAACAAGGTCGCAACCATCCTGCCGGCCTTCGTAAGCTCTTATCTTGAACGATACGAATGGATAATGCAAAGTCTGCACGGTTTCCTTACACAATAATAAACCGTACAGATAGTCACCGGGCTGGTGGAAGTAAAATATCCCTTGCCCTTCACCATTTTCCTTGACCTCTGCAAATCTTCGAGGCAAAGGGTGCATTTTTACAAAAGTGCCGGTTGTTTTTTGAAGTTTATTTGCCGCCATGCACAACGTCCTATAACCAATATTTCAAGGTACTATAATATCCCCGTTTGGGGACTTAAATCGCTATTTTGTCAAGGTTTAAGACCGTCGTTGGTTGTTATGTTTCATTCGACCCGGCTTCCATGCCTCAGAATCCACGTTTTTATTATTTTGGTTCTTTTGGTTCTTTTGGTTCTTTATCCCTGGTTTGCTGCTATAATTTCTTCGGCTTTTTTGAGCCTTTTGCCAAGACAGAAGAACCTAATCTCATGGATTATTATATAAATTCCTAAAGCAAAAGACATGAAAATTTGAATTCTGCTATTGAACTTCGCGAAATCGATAATCGCTAAACGCAACTGGTTGATTTGTTCCTGCATATTGGCCTGGCTGCTTTGATCGCCCAACGTTTTGAGTAATTGTAAAAGCTCCATTTTCTATGTCCTTAAAACGTCGCCGCTATCTCATTATCAACAAAAACAAGAACTCGCCAAGATGAATAATCCTGCCAATTGTTGACCTTTGAGCATTTCGCTATGATTTTGAAACCTTCGTATTTGCCTTCAAGCTCATAGCTATTTTGGAAACTCGAAAGTTTTTCCTTGATAACCTTCTGCCCATTGACCTGGATCGTTAATTCAGTTGGGGCTTGATTGATTAGTCCGGGTATAATGGTCGCTTTGATTTTCCAAGCATCACCATAATATCCTCGTGGTCGATAAATTTTTGCCGGGGATGCAGCACAGCCCGCGATAAAAAGTAAGGCGATGAACTCTAAACATAATCGTTTCATTCTGATCATCCTCAAATCGACCAACCCGCACGGTTGGAAGTACAAATGATCCGGATCGTAGGTGATCCGTGTCGAGTGTAACTCCGTGCGGGTTGGGTCGTTTGATTTATTCTCAGATTGATTTTCATTGTTCATTTGTACTTCCATAATCGCAATCTTACCATATCAGACGCCCGGCGTCAAATAAAAATTTCAGAATTCCATAATTTTTTTACGGCAGCGGCACGGGGCCTGCGGATGTTCCCTGAACAGCCGGTCGCCGATGCAGCCGCTGGGGCTGCTGGGGTCTGGGGCAAAGCCCCTGGTGGATTCTCTTGCCGCTTTAGCGGCCTCCTTTTCATAACTTTAAGGAGATAGCTTAGTTAACCTCGCGCGCGCGGCAAACTAAGCCCTCCTTTGGCTTAGTTTGCCTGCCACCGCCGTTATCGTAGCACACAATTTTCCGGCTGTCAACAAAAAAAGCTCCGTAAAATTCACCTGTTAAAGCGTTGGGAATTTTAAGGTTGGTTAATTATGGTCCTGCCGGGGGTGGATCGGCCAGCCCAGGGGCTGCTGGGCCGCCTGGATCGGACGTGATAAGCTGTTCGATCTCCGAAAACGGCACTGATTTGATCTTTTTCTTGCCGTTTTCCTGGTAAGCGACGTTTAGGCACTTATTGTCGCTGTCGAAAGAAACTCTCTGGACAACAATGCCGATGCGCAAAAGCGCTGTTTTTATGACGAACATCGAGATCATCTTGATACTTTTAGCCTGTTGACAAGGTCATCGGCCTGGCTGT
>Ga0315293_10004765_pt1 | contig 12819 bp, 9 predicted proteins | sample YL17G13_20_MG_FD_203071 | JGI IMG/M metagenome (GOLD analysis project Ga0315293, IMG submission 203071) | Sediment microbial communities from Yellowstone Lake, YNP, Wyoming, USA - YL17G13_20 | ecosystem: Environmental > Aquatic > Freshwater > Lake > Sediment | place: USA: Wyoming | collected... | reverse complement strand
AAACAGCCTGATAAAGCACAGGAACTTCAAATACCGGACGCAATGCCCGCTCCGCCAGAGGCGCCCTCTTTAGCCAGGCAGGAGGCAGAAGAGAAACAAGGAGATCAGCAGGGCCAGAAAGTAGTACAGATAGGGCACACGGCCATAGAGATCGCGCTGTGTCTTGGCGTGCTTGCTTTTGGCCTGATATTGATAGGTCTTGAAATCCGTGTCATTCTAAAATCTGGAGGTGGCTGGCGGATAAATTCCTTTAGGGTTGTCGGATTAACGCTCATCGTAATCGCTGGATTATTCCTTATCACCGCCGGCTATTCTCAAAATCAGATAGCTTCGATGATGGCCCTGCTTGGTACCATAGCCGGCTATCTTCTTGGCAAAGGCGAGGCTGGAGAACATAAATAAAAAATGAGTCTGCATCTTATGAGAGCAGAGGCGCGTGGGCCTGGGCCGGGGGCCGGGCGGCCCCCAGTGCGTGACGCTCGCGAGGAGCGCTGATAGGCCTCGTTAGGATAGACTGCGACTCCTCAGGTATTCGAGGTAGGGGGGCCTCGGGAATTGACAATATCTTGACATCTTCTTGACATCTTCATGACACTTCGTCCCGTGGCGGGGTTTATCTTTGAGATGACCGATGGAGGGAAACATGAAAAAAACAAGCGCTAAAAAGGTTATCGCCACTCTCGGGACGATCCTGGTGCTTCTGCTGACGGCAGGTCCGGGGATCGCGCGGGATATCGGCATCTGGGTCGGCTACGGTTGGGGGTTTTCGAACAGCGGCAAGCAATATGAACAGCGGGTCATGGGGGATTCCCTGTGCTACGTCACTCGGACCATGCGGGACGGCATGGACATTCGTGTGCGATTCTCCTCGAAAAAGTCGCCGGTCGGGTACTCCTTCGAGCTCTCCAGACAGAGCTACCATGAATCGGATATCGAACTCTATCAAGGGATCGAACAGTGGCGCTACGAGTTCAGCGACCGGTTCGTGTACTGCGGCGGGATCGTAGATTACTCCTTCTTCCCGAAGAAGAAGCTCGATCCCTATGTCGGCGTCGGCCTACTGAAATTGCTTTATCTTGATATTTTCGGAAGCGGCCCTCCGGAATATCCCGCGAATTTCGCCGTCAAGCTGCTCGGCGGGGTCAGATACAAACTGCGCACGTGGGCGAACGTCGACGTGAGCGCCAACTATCTTCCCGCGAACGGCATCGTCTCCCTGCGCCTGGGGCTCGAACTCATCCTATGACGCCTCCGCCTTGTCCGTCTTGCCGGCCACCGCGGCCCCCAGTGCGTGACGCCCGAGGGCGGATCAGGGCAAGGGGCCGGAGGACTTCATCGACCCGGCCAAGAACGAGCTTATCGAGACCGACTAAGGCGGCCTGGTTATGGTCGAAATAGTGCCGGGGCAGAAAAGGGTTCGATTAATTCTTTGCCATTCGGAAGAGCAATGTTGTCCCTACCCGCATGATCCTTGTTTCCAAATCGTATGCGCCCTGAACGGAAATATTTTCGGCGTAGGTAGCCATACTAACTTTCAGACAGTCGCCGATCCCTGCCTCATGCTTCTCCTCGCCCGGCTTCTGAACATATATCTTGTTGACGACGCATCTGTAGGTGTTCTTGCCGGTCTTGTTCATGCTAATAAAACGGGAATCATGATAGGTAGGGCCCCAGAATCCAGCAGTGGCCGCCGGATCATAGAGTTCTAGTTGAAGCGCAACGTCATCCTTTCCCTCGGGTTTGAGTCCCGCGTCGTCCGGCCGCGTATAGGTGAATTCGACATTGTTTCGATAATCATCTTTATCGGGTCCGGCGGGACTCGAGCATTGAATGCCCATGACGCAGGTCATGAGCACGATCATAAATAGCATCTTTTCACGCATTTTGGCCCCCTTTACAGATATGGGCGGGGATTCTCTTATTCCACGGCGGGGCGAATTCCCGCTCTTAGCTCCGAATCCCCCCTGTATATTAAATAATAAGGCTGATGCGCAGCCTTGTCAATCACCATAGAAGAGGCGAAGCTAAAGCCCCCTAGAGGTTGCTCCGACCACATTTACGAGTGAGGCTGGGGGAGACGGTCGGGCCGGAGCTCCCCGGTGCTGCGGGACGCAATGCGGCGAAAAATTGCGTCATTGATATAGACGTGAATTTGAGTATAGAATTCTCATAATGCCGAGGATAAAGTATCAAGAAGCGATCGGGCTGGGAGTCAAGAGGGGTAGACCTGCAAAGGGCAATAAACCATCAAAAAAAGAGCTACTGAAGCTCTATGTTAAAGAATCCAAGCCGATCAGAGAGGTAGCAGAAAAAATCGGCTGTACAAAAGATATGATTTTTCGCTGCCTTAAGGAATACGCAATCGAAACAAGAGAACCGGTGAAGAGGACGAAGCTCTGGAATTATGATTTAGAAACCCTGGAAAAATGCATAAAAGATAAGGGTACCCGAGAATTTGCAAGGGAGATTGGCGTTTCAGAGAGTACGCTTCGATATCATGTTAAAAAGGCTAGGAAATGAAAGGGAGAGGATGCGCGGTGTGTCGCATAATATGCATTATGTAAACATCGGTAAATGGCCTATTATCAACATGATACGCTATTTCTAAATCGAGTTCTTGTCCCATTTAAGGCTAAAAAACGGGGGTATTTTCCCATTTCTAATGGAACCTAACTATTCTCGTATATTATTGATATTAAATAGGTTATCTAGAGTTATCAAGGACAAAATAAACAATAAAAACCTATTGAGGCTGTCCTTTAAAGTGGACACATTTTATATGTGACACCTCATAGTCTTTTCTACGGAAACCTGGAAAGCAGAAAGGTAAAGGCTTAGATAAAATTTTCTAAAGCCAGCACGCCAAATAACATCAGAATCCTCAGGAACGTCAGAAATCCTCTCCTAAGGCTTCGATAAATCAGATGTTTCTGGTGTTTCTGAACTTATTTCAACTGTGCAGCGTGGTTTTGTCGCCGCCCCCGACACCGAGTTGACCGAAAGGATCCAAAGGTCGTAGGTTCGAATCCTCTAAGGCACGCCACGTTTGACTTCCTTCACATCCCTCTGTTAATCTGAGGCCAAGCTAGAGAAGGGGGACTCGCTTGGCCAACAAGTGCCCGACCTGCCATACCGACAATCCTGCTGATACGTTCTACTGCGGCAAGTGTGGCACGTCGCTGACTGCAGCTGGGAAGCCTAGCGTATCGGTGACAAGAACTCTCGAGACCAGCACCGACGAACTCACTCGAGGGACTCTCTTCGCCGGCCGTTATGAGATCATCGAGGAGCTGGGGGCGGGGGGAATGGGGTGCGTTTACCGCGCCTATGACAAGAAGCTCAACGAGGAAATCGCCCTCAAGATCATCAAACCCGAGATCGCGGCCGAATCACGGATGGTCGAACGCTTCCGGAATGAGCTCAAGACAGCCCGAAAAATCCGGCACCAGAACGTCTGCGGGATGTATGACTTGCACGAAGAAGGAAAGATCCTCTACCTGACGATGGAGTACGTCCGCGGAGAGGACCTGAAGAGCCTGATCCACAGGACGAAGACCCTATCCGTTAGCACGGCCCTATCGATTGCACATCAGATAGCCGAAGGACTGGCCGAAGCCCACAAACTGGGAGTTATCCACCGGGATCTTAAGCCCGGCAACATCATGATCGATCGGGACGGGAACGCCAAGATCATGGACTTCGGGATCGCCCGGTTGCTCGCGGGAGCGGGGACGACGGCTGAGGGGGCGGTCATCGGGACTCCGGAATACATGAGCCCGGAGCAGGTAGACGGCAAGCCCGCTGACGCGCGAGCCGACCTTTACGCCCTGGGTGTGATTCTGTTCGAGATGCTGACGAGCCGGGTTCCATTCGAAGGGGAAACCCCCTTCAGCATTGCCAACAAGCACAAGACGGAACCTCCGCCTGACCCGCGGAAGTTCAACTTCCAGGTGCCCGAGGCTCTCGCCAAGATCATCTTGCGGTGTCTGGAAAAAACGAGGGAGAAGAGATACCAGAGCACCCAAGAACTTTGTGTTTCTCTGAGTGAATTGGAAAAGGAATTCCCAAGCGCGGAGAAAATTCTGCCCCAGAAAAGGTCGCCCCTTCTTATCGACATAACCCGGTCCCTATTGACGAAAAAAGCATATCTGCTGGTTTTGTCCGTACTTGTTCTCGCGGTTATCGCCATCTTTGTCTGGCGCGGTCTGCGCCGGGAAGAGCCGGTATTCATTCCCACCGGCAAGCCGTCTCTGGCCGTTCTCCCTTTCGAGAACATGAGGAAAGATAAAGAATTGGATTTCTGGGGGGCGGCCCTGGCCAAACTCTCGATCTCCGCGCTTCGGCAGGATGCAAGACAGCTCACGGTCCTCGGCACGGATACCATCAATACCGCGCTCGGGCTGCTGGGATTCGAAGAAAAGACGAGCTATTCGTCCAACGACTTGAAAGCTATTGCCGCTAAGTTGAGGGTCAGCCATTTGCTCACCGCCAACTATTTGAAGGTGGGGAATGACTTTCGGGTCCTTTATGAGCTCAAAGATATAAAGACCGGAAATGTTGTTGGTTCCGGTGGAGTGGACAAAAAGTTCGAAGAAATCTTGACGGTCTCCGACGCCCTTGCCGCTAAAATCCTCACCGATTTTAAACTGCAAATGCAAGCGCAACCCGTAAGAATTGCAAAGACCTCTGCCCAGGCTTACCAATATTACTCCTTCGGACGGGAGACCGAGCGAAAGTTCAAAGAGATTCTCGAATCGCAGGAGCGCAAAGCTGCCTTGACCGAAGCCGCCAAGCAGGAATTCGAATTGGCCCTCGCGCTATATAAGAATGCCATTCAGGAGGATCCCCAATTTGCTTGGCCTTACTGGGGATTAGGCGATATTTATCAAGCTCTATATATCAAAACCAAGAAAAAAGAAAACCTCGAACAAATGATCAGCTATTATCGACAAGCTTATGATATCAACCCGCAATCAGCGGGGACGAATTGCGGACTGGGCTGGGCCTATTTTCTTAAGGGGGATAACGATGCAGCTTATCTCTTGTATAGAAAGGCTCGCGAGGTCGAGCCGGATAATCCGGTCATCAATGAAAACATTGCTTCCTTCTACGGCAGTATCGGCCTGCCTGTTCAGGCCATCGAATACTACACCAAAGCTCTCAATTTGGGCGGTTGGGATTCCAGCATTTTCCACTCAAGGGCTCTCTGTTATGAACACATCGGAAAAGCGGAAGAAGCCGCCGCCGACGCTCGGAACATATTAGAGATGAACCCGGAAGATCTCCAGGCTAGGTCGTTCTATGCCCGGATGTTGATCAGCCAAAAAAAGTTCCAGGAAGCGGAGGAGGAGATTGCCATCGCCGAAAAACTCAACCCCAAGGCCTGGGGTATCAATTTCACCCTTTCTCTTCTTTCCGCCGTCAGGGGGGAAAAGGAAAAGGCCTTGGCCCTGGTCAAGCCAGCAGAAGATGATCCATTGTATTATACCTACCTTCTGTCCCGGGTCTATGCTGTTCTCGGTCTCAAAGATAAGGCCATCGAACAGATCAAGCTCGGGATAGAAAAGGGATTTCAAGAAGTGTTCGATTATATATACGAATATCCGTTCCTGAACGTGGACTATTTTTTTGATAAGCTGAGAGACGACCCCCGTTTTATTGAAATTCTCGCCCAGCAGAAGAAGAAATACGAAGAAAACCTGAAAAAGTACTCGATGCTGTAACTTAAAGATTTAAGTTTGTCACTATCTGCGCGAACTGAGGTGTTCGCGTTATGCCTGTTTTCCTCTGCGTTGCCACGTCCAGCGCCCCCTCTCTGCTTCCAGCAAATCCAGTCCCAATCCAGATCAGGGCAAAGCCTGAACGGGGATAGCAAAACCACATATTCGATTTGTTACGCTATAGGCAGGGGATACCGCAGTCCGCAGTCGATCAATCCCTGTCCGAATTTCGCTGACGTCAAGCAGTCAATCACCCTCCACAAGCGACACTTATAAAACGTCAGCTTCAGGTGATAGATAATCCGGTCCACAACGGCGTACTCCGTGATGAAGGTTATATCCCTCTGCAGGAGAGCACGGCATCGGATTGACATCACCCTTGGAGCTGCCCCAATTGTTGAAAAATGCATGCTAGGAGGCCTTTGTCCAGCAATCGTCCTGTACCCCTTGGGGGGGGTCCCGTTTTCTGCGCAGGACCTACTAGGGCGGGCTGGAGAGCGAAAGACGGCCATGTTTTGAGGGGATCACGGAAGCCCCGGGGTTCTCAGGAAGGGACGTGCCGCCCTGAATTGATAATCAGCCGCCCCCTTCAGCCCAGCCAGCCTCTTCCTGGCATCTTCAAACTCGGGCAAGCCGGGGTTGGCGTCCTTTCCGAGGTAGGGTATTTTTATCATCTATATCGCCACGAATTTTTCAAGACCCCATATCCTCCGTTAATCCATCTTCTTAGCCTGAGTATTCTTGGACGGGTGCGCCTGGCTAGCGACCAAGTTGAGAGGCCCAATTCTCGACGATGACCAAGCCAGCTTCCCTCGACCTTATAGACTGGACCACGACGAAATGCTGCTCATCGGGGGCAACGTCGTAGAAAAGGTTAAATGGCGAGGTGGAAAAGGAAAGCTGGACACCGATGGGGTCGCCACGGAAGAGTTCCTCCGCTTGGTCTCGCTGGAAACCGGAGCGGGTGTTCACTGGAACTACCATCAGCGAGTTTCCGCGGACATAGTATAGCGTTTTTCCGCTACGTCCCCACCTCGGTTGAACTCCACCGCTGTCCGAGATCTTCCATTTGCCAGCTCCTTTGGGAAAAGGCCGCACGTAAACTTCGTATGTTCCCGTCTCGTTGGATACATAGGCCACATATCGAGAATCGATGGAAAAGGCCGGCCCAAGTTCATCAAATGGGCTTTCGAGAAAGGACGTCGGCTTACCACCGTTCAATAGATCCTTATACCAGAGATCCCTAAAAAGGCCCTTGTTAGCATCTACTGTGACGAACACCAGGAATCTGCCATTTTTGGAGAGATCCGCATGGTACTGACCGGGCAGCCCATCTATGAGAGGTCTAGCTCTGCCTATCCCGTCGGCAGATTTCGCGACCACTCGACCGTCGGCTTCCTTAGACGAGTACACGATCTCACGTCCGTCCGCTGTCCAGGCCGGCTGGATGTTGTTTCCATCAAAGGTTAGACGAGTTTTCGTGCCCTGTGCAATATCATGAATCCATATGTCTGTCTTGCCGACCTCGGTCCCACGAACTACGACTCGGCTGCCATCTGGTGAAATCCTCGGATCCGAAATGAATTCCTGAGGCTGTCCAACGGTCTCTGTGACTTCGCCCCGGCGATTCACCCAAACCAGGCGCTGTGCTGCCAGGAGCCTGGGCACGAAGACCAAACTGCCATCGGCAGATATGCTCGGCGTTGATGCCACTTCAGCAATACGGACGGGTTTCTCTATTAACCTCAGTGGCGAGAGTCGCATCGGAACGGCCCATAGTCCGCCAGTGCCGAGGCTATAAAGAAGGTTTCCCGATGGTGAATAGCCAATCTGAGCGAGACGTGGGATATCTAAGATTGGTTCGCGCACGCCACTTCTCGAGATCCTTACTACCTTCCATGTCCTATCATTGTATTGAACAGCCACGAGTACTCCCGCTCTATGGGGCAGCACAAGGGGAGACATGAAGCCAATCTCTCCTTCACCTGCATTGGTGATCAGGACAGAGGTGCCGCCAGCCTCCGGAACCTGATACAAACCACCACCTGCGCGTGTGTCCCAACCGCCGCCCCAGCAGAAAACAATCGATCCCTCACTACCCCAAGATGCGCCCCCAATGTCCGTCCCAGGAACCTGGCAGATTGTCTGGGCTTCGCCCCCTCCTGCTGGGATTCGTTTGAGGGTGTGAGTCATGAGGTCAAAGAATCCGATGAAGGCACTGTCAGGTGACCAGAATGGTCGGGCGGCTCCCTCCGTGTCATGAATGCGCCGGGGCTCCAGCTTATCGAGGTCCTGGATCCAGACGCCGTCTCGCAGCGTGTAGGCCACTCGCCTTCCATCCGGCGAGACCGCCGCACCGGTGAGGGAAAGGGCGGCTTGCTCGCTGGCACCAACAGCGAGGCGATACTTACGCAGGGGAAGAGGATGCATCTCTTTTCGCGGGCCAAGGAGCACGACCATGCCGATAGCCCCCACAAGCACGCCTGAGACAGTCCAGGCAACTGCTCGGAACCAAGCGCGCCGTTTACGCAGAAGTTCCTCCCCGGCCGGTTCTCCCTGGAGAGGGCCGGCAAGAATTGCCTCGATATCGATCCTGGCATCGGCGACGTCATGGAGGCGATTCCTGGGGTCCTTTTGCAGACAGCGATGAAGAAGTGACCTTATTGATCTCGGAATATCCGGCGGAAGCGCCGCCCAGTCTGGTTCGTTCTTCAGAACTTGGGCCAGAGTGTCGGATATTGTTTCCCCCGGAAAGGCCCCCCTTCCGGCCAAGCACTCGTAGAGGATGCAGCCGAAAGCCCAGATATCAGTCCGCTTGTCTGCCGGCTTCCCTTTGGCCTGCTCGGGGCTCATATAGGCGGCAGTTCCGAGGATGACGCCGGGTTCGGTCATCTGCTCGGTGATGGTGGGAGATTTGGACAGATCAGAAGCAGCCGTGTCCTTATAAAAAGCCTTAGCCAGGCCAAAGTCGAGGACCTTCACCTTGCCATCGGGCGTGAGCTTGACATTGGAAGGCTTCAGGTCCCTGTGGATGATTCCCTTCTCATGGGCCGCTTCCACCCCTTCGGCGATCTGGAGGCTGACCTTCAGGGCTTGTTCTAGGTGTAGAGGCCCACGGCTTATCCGCTCGGCCAGACTTTCGCCTTCGACCAGTTCCATAACAAGAAAGTGTTTTCCGTCGGTCTCTTCGAGTCCGTGGATCGTGGCAATATTGGGATGGTTCAGTGACGCCAGGATCTTGGCCTCGCGTTCGAATCGGGCCATCCTTTCCGGGTCGCCGGCGAAGATTTCGGGCAGGACTTTGATGGCGACTCTGCGGGCCAGGGTTGTGTCCTCGGCATTATAGACAATGCCCATGCCGCCTCGGCCGATTTCCTCTAGGATGCGGTATTTCCCGGCCAACAAGCTGCCGAGGGCAACTCCCGTGCTCGGGGTTACGAGGGTCTTGGTAAAGGCCGCCAACTCTTCTTCGGTGGCATGGATCGGCGTTCCGCACTTGCTACAGAAGCGGGAATCGTCCAGAATTTCAGAATGGCATTTGGGGCACTTGATGGCCATTTATTCCCCTCCTCACTGCTTGACATGAGGATAGCACCGTAACGGTGGCCAGTCAATGGGAGGCCCATATGCCTCGCAGAGTACCGATTAGCGGGAAATGGTCGTTTATATGGGGAAGATGTGGCCGTGCCTGAGAGGATTCGAACCTCCGACCTTTGGATCCGGAACAGCACCCGGAAGACGGTCCGCTCCGGATGTCTGGGACGATAGACTCCCGCCATAGCAGGAGAATAGCCTCAAGAAACGGGCCGAACTCATGGATCGCATCGCGTGATCCTGGAAAAAAGGGAAAAGGTCCGCAATGAGACCATGAAGATGAGGAGGGGGTTGAACCGGATGGCGATGCTTGAACCCTTGCCAAACGGCGTTAGCTGAATTATCATGAGAGACGGAATCGGTTGCTTAAGAAATCAGTACGCGACTCCGAAAACGCTTGACGACGTACAGCTGAATATACGGAATGGACGGGGAAAACGAGATGACAATGAAGGATGGAACCGGGATGAAAAAGACAAAAATCCTGATGATCGTCTGCTTGATCGCCGGCTTCATTTCAGCCTACAAACCAGCACCATGTGCCAGGATATCACCGGGAACGCCGCAAGAAAAAGGAAGATTCGTCTGGCCCGCAGGGAAACGGGTGGCCATCAGCCTGACCTTCGACGACGCCCGGCCCAGCCAGATCGACACGGGCATGCCGATCTTCGACAAATACGGGGTCCGGGCGACGTTCTATATCTCCCCCGATAATCTCGAGCAGCGCCTCGAGGGCTGGAAGCGTGCCGTCCATAAAGGCCAGGAGATCGGGAACCATACGACGACCCATCCTTGCACCGGAAATTACGCGTTCAGCCGGGAGAACGCGATCGAGGACATGACGCTCAAAGCGATGGCCAAGGATATCGATAAGGCCACGCGGATCATCGTTGACCGGCTTGGAGTGCAGCCTGTAAGTTTCGCTTATCCCTGCGGACAGACCTTCGTCGGACGCGGCCGGGACGTGAAGAGCACCATTCCGCTCGTCGCGGAGCGGTTCCTCACAGGCCGCGGGTGGCTCGGCGAGGACGCCAATGATCCGGAAAAGTGCGACCCCGTTCAGTTGATGGCCATGGAGAGCGACGGCCGGGTCTTCGACCAGATCAAACCCCTCATCGACAAGGCCGCCGCGGAGGGGCGGTGGCTGATCCTGGCCGGACATGAGATCGGCGAGGGTGGCTTCCAGACAACGCTCGCACGGACAGTGGAGGAGATCTGCCGATATGCGGCCGATCCCGCTAACAGGCTGTGGATCGACACCGTCGGAACGATCGGACGGTATATCATCGATAAGCGCGAGCCCCCCTCGGCCTCGCGTTGAGTAAGTAAACCCATGAAAACTTATCAAGCGCCGGCCCTGATCATCATGCTTTTTATCATGGGCCTCATTTTGCTTTCAAGTTCTGGTCCGCGGGCATAAGAATCCGAAAAACCCCTCTGCCTGGATCCCGGCCAGCCTCTGGACAAGCGCGTCGAGGACCTCCTCGGCCGGATGACCCTGGAAGAAAAGATCGGCCAGATGAACATGCCCTGTGTCTACGAGGATGCGTTAGGGAAGACGATCACAGAAAAGATGGAGGCCTGCAAGAGGTTCGCTGAAGGGACCTATATCGAAGGGTTCGGTCCGGGCGGGGGCTTCTTCACCCTGCCGAATACGATCCTCCAGGAAGGTCCCCGTCAACAAGCCGAATTCCTGAACGGGCTCCGGATGATCGCCTTGAAAAGGGCGCGCCTCTGAATCCTGCTCCTCCTCACCGAGGAGGGGACACACGGCTTGATGTGCTCGGGCGGGACGATCTTCCCCGAAGGATCGGCCCTCGGCAGCGCCTGGAATCCCGACCTCATCTCAAGGACCTACGCGGCCGTCGCCGAAGAGGCCTGGACGCCGCGCCGGATCGTCGCCGGGTCCGATATAGCGAAAACAACCGCCTTGGCCTGGTCGATGCCGTCTCCTTTGAGAATGGTCCGGCTCGAAATCATCGCTCCTAGGACTTCTGGTGACGTCGATTTTGCGATTGTCCCGAAAAAAGTTGGCTTTTAGGCGCCGGAGTAGCTAATATGGTTACGAAGGGCGGGCCGGGGATGCACCTTCAGAAGGCCCCTCAACTGTCCGAAGAATGGGGAGATTCATTTAATCCATGCTTGTTATTTTACCAATAGCCGCTCTTATTCTATTTGGATATTATTTTTTTAAATCTAAAACCAGTCTTCGAGAAGCCATTCTTTCTGCCTTCCTGCTATGGAGTTGTTGTCTGGTGGTCATTACCGAAGTCCTCAGCTTTTTTGAGATCATCAATTTGCCTTCAATCAGCATCGCGTGGGCTTCCATATTGGGTGGCTTAGCATGCCTGTGCTTTAGAATAAACAAAAAAAAATCTAAGATTTCTAAAAAGGATTTGAAAATCGTCGATTGGTTTTTTTTGGGCGCCATATTATTTATCGCCGCTGTTTTGCTGGTTATTGCGTTTTTTGCCGCTCCCAACACTTCGGACTCCATGAATTATCACATGGCAAGAGTGCCGCATTGGATACAAAATATGAGCATCCAGCATTATCCAACTCACATTTCCCAACAATTGTACCAACCGCCTTTTGCAGAATGGGTGATCTTACATTTCCAGATCTTAAACCGCGGTGATCGATTTGCAAATAGCGTTCAATGGCTTTTCATGATCGGAAGCGTCATGGCAGTATCATTGATTATCAAAGAGATCGGATATAATCTTCGTTCGCAGATTGTGGGGGCTTTATTAGCTATTTGCATTCCTATGGGCATATTGCAGGGCACAAGCACCCAAAATGACTGGGTCGTTACTTGTTGGATTATGACACTTATATATTTTATTACGAAAATGCAAACCAAGATTGAGTGGAAATTCATCCTGGCATCAAGCAGTGCTTTGGGATTGGCGCTTTTAACGAAAGCAACCGCATATATTTTTGCAGTGCCTTTTATAATATGGTTTTCTGTGCTTGTCTATAAACACGAGAAATGGAGAAGCTGGGAAAAGTTAATCGTTTTTGGAAGCCTTGCTTTAGCTATAAATGCGCCGCATTATTTCAGAAATTATGAGATCTATCATTCACCTTTGGGAGGGCACGAAGGACAGTATTTAAACGAAAAAGTAACTGTCCCATATATCATTTCAAATCTTACAAAAAATATTGGTATCCAACTTATCATACCAAAAGCAAAGAATGTCAATCTAATCACAAGCAAAATAATAACAGCTATTCACCGGAGGATGGGAATAAAAGTAAATGAATCTGAAATTAGCTGGACAGGAAGAGAATTTTCAATGGACATACCTCTGAAACTAAGAGATGACAATTATGCGCCCAACCCTTGGCATCTATTATTGATTGTGGTCTCCTTAGCTTCATCGTTTTTTTATAGGAATCAAAGGAAAAATAGAAGGATCATGATTATCTATGGCACTTGCATTGTAACAGCCTTCTTATTATTCAACGGTTATTTAAAATGGCAACCTTGGCATAGTCGATT
>Ga0315293_10004762_pt1 | contig 12823 bp, 7 predicted proteins | sample YL17G13_20_MG_FD_203071 | JGI IMG/M metagenome (GOLD analysis project Ga0315293, IMG submission 203071) | Sediment microbial communities from Yellowstone Lake, YNP, Wyoming, USA - YL17G13_20 | ecosystem: Environmental > Aquatic > Freshwater > Lake > Sediment | place: USA: Wyoming | collected... | reverse complement strand
CGTTTTCGGTCACCCAGGCCGGAATGTAGCTCGTCCCCCGCCAGAAGACGAGCCGGTTCGGGGTCTGGTCGAAGCGGACGACGACGTCCGCCGCGTCTCCCACGCGCCACGGATTTTCCCATTCCTCGGCATACCGGAGGCGCGTGTAATACGCCCCGAAGCGGCCCGGCCCTTTGGGGCCGGACGGCAGGACCGGCGGCCGGAGGGGCGCCGGTCCGGAAGGCGCATGCGCGGCGAAGCCCGCGGCGGGCTCGGCGGCGGCCAGGACGCGGTCGTGGATCCGGACCTCGTCGATGATCCCGTCGAAGGAAAACGCGACGGGGGCGACGATCCGGACTTCGTTGCTGAGGCCGAGGGGCGTTTGGTTCCGGCCGACCCAGACGTCGGCCTCCGGCGCGAAGCGCGGTGTGCCGGCGATCTTCATTTCGCCGGCGGGCTTCCCGTCGAGGTAGAGCTTGATCCCCGAGGCGGCGTCGAAAGTGCCGACGAGATGGCTCCAGGCGTAGAGGGGCAGGGCCGCCGTCGAACGGCATTCCCGCCATTGTCCGTCGACGGCCACGTGCAGCCCGAACCGGCCTTCGGGATCGATCCCGAAGAAATAACCGGCTTTCCGGTCCTTCTCCTGGTTGACCACGGCGCACCACGTCCAGGGATACGTTTGAATGGCCACCCAAGCTTCGATGGAGAAACCGCCGCCGAGTCGGGGCGCCTTCGAGGCCGGCCGGACGACCGTCGTCGTCTGTCCATCGAAGCGGAGGCCCTGTCCCTCGATGCTCGGCACGAATTTTCGAAAGCCGCGGATCTCGTCGGCCCCGCTCCCCTTATCGAAGGACCAGGAGGCGACGGGAGGCTTATCCGCCGCGAACGCCGGGCCGGCGAGAACAAGCGCTAATCCTATGAGGGCAAATCGACGCATCGGACCTCCATCCCGTTTCCGCTCGGCGGGCGGGAAATTAAAATTCAGGGCATCATCTCTTCCGGGGCGCGCTCCGGCCGTCTTTTTTATATTTTTCCAAAAGCGCTGTTAGTCCGGCGACGATCTCGGGACGTTTCTCCCAAAGATCGTCGCTTTCCAGAGGATCCTCAGCCAGGTTGTAGAGCTGGCCCGGTGTGCCGGGCTGGGGCGGCTTGCCTGCGGGCGTCATCCAGCCTCCCGACGTTTTATTGTCGAGGATGAGCTTCCAGGGACCTTGGCGGATGGCGAATGTTCCGTTCTCGGAATGGGACACCAGGGCCTCGCGGATCGGCTGCGGCCCTTTCTTCCCGAAGAGCGCCGGAGAGATGTCGTAGCTGTCCGGGCCCGCGTCCTCCGGAAGGGGGCCGCCGGTCAGGGCGGCGAACGTCGCCATCAGATCGACGAGGCAGACCGGTTCGTCGTTCACGAGCCCGAGCGGGATCCGCGCCGGCCATTGGGCGACAAAGGGGATTCGATGGCCGCCTTCCCAGATCTGGGACTTGAGGCCGCGCAGGCGCCCTTCGGACTTGTGCCCGTTCGTCCCGGGATGGGGGCCGTTGTCGCTGGCGAAGATGAGCAGGGTGTCGCCGGTGATGCCCAGCGTGTCCAGGGCTTTGGCGATTTCCCCGGTGCACCAGTCGGCCAGCAGGACCATGTCTCCGCGCGGGCCGTCCTGGCTCTTGCCCTTGACGAGGGCCGGGGGTAGCCAGGGCGTATGCGGCGCCGAGAGACAGAGCGAGACGAAGAAGGGCTTGCCCGGGGACTCCCGGCGGATGCGCCCCATGAACGCGATCGCTTTCTCCGTAAAATGGAAATCGACGTCCTCGAGCTTGAATCCGGGGGCGATCCAGCCCTTGCGCGGGCTCCCCTCCTCGCCCTTGGTCATGTCGTAGAAATCCGCAATCTGCTTGTCGGGGATTCCTACGGTCCGCGTCCCGTCGATGAAGGCGAAGGGGCCGTCGATCGTGGAACAGGCGGCGCTGAAATACGCTTCGTCGAAGCCGTGATCCACGGGCCCCCCTCCGACGGGCTTCGAGAAATCCGCATTCAAGCCGGTCTTCGGGTCGGCGTCCTGCCAGGACCCGCGCCAGGACTTTTCGGCCTCGCCCCATCCGGGGGCCGTCCCGTTCATCCGGGTCCAACTCAGTCCGAGATGCCATTTGCCGAAGAATCCGGTGGCATAGCCCCGGCTCTTGAGGAGCGAAGCCGTGGTCATCCGCTCCGGCTCGATAAGAGGCGGCGTGTAGCCGCCGATGACCCCCCGCTTCAGCCACGTCCGCCAGCTATAGCGGCCGGTCAGGAGGCCATAGCGGGTCGGAGTGCAGACGGCCGAGGGAGAATGGGCGTCCGTAAAGCGGACGCCCCGCGCCGCGATGCCGTTGACGTTCGGCATCGGGATCTTCGACGCCGGATTGTTGCATCCGGGATCTCCGTAGCCGAGATCGTCGGTCAGGATGAAGACGATATTCGGAGATCTCCCCCCGCTTTTCTGGAACGCCGCTCCGGGCCGGGCGGCGATGGCCGCGGCCCCCCACGTCACGGTTTCCAGAAATTCTCTTCGCCCGATCTTCTTCATGGCTGCTTCTCCGCTGATCCCCGGGGGCAGACCGCCGACTCCGGTCCGGCTGCCTTGGTCGGCTTAGGCCACGGCGCGGCAAACGAATACCGGCCCGACCCGATTTCAAAGACCGCGGCTCCTTGCTCCGTCCGGACAAACTTGACGCCCTCGGCCTGGGCGGCGGGGCGCCCGCTCTCCTCCACGGCCGCCGGATTCTCGCCCGGGATATAAACCGCCGCCGTGGCATTGGGTGGAATGGTGACGTCGAGAACGAAGTTCCCGTTCTCCTGCCGCCATTCGCTCCGGACTTCGCCCCGCACGGTGAGGACCCGTCCCTTGGCCCAGGTCAGGTCCCCGACAGGCTGGGGGCGGATGAAAACCCGATCGAATCCGACAGCGTCCGGCGTGGGTTGGATGCCCGCCAGCCAGGCGAAGAGCCATTCGCTAACCGAGCCGAACATCGGATGGTTGTGGGAGTAGGTGTTGTCGCTGAATTCCCAATGCTCCCAGAGCGTCGTCGCCCCGCGATCGAGCATGTAACCCCAGCCGGGAAAGGACGTCCGGTTGACGAGGGCATAGGCGATGTCGGCCCGGCCCCCCCGGGAAAGCTCGTCGAGAAGATACTTCGTTCCGAATATCCCTGTGGTCAGGCGGGGGCCTTCGGATCCCGAGACCTTGTCGATGAGAGCCTGGAAGGCGGTCGTCCGGTCCGCTTCCGGAATCACTCGAAGAGCGAGCGCCACGGCCAAGCCGGCCTGGGTCAGGGCCTCGTATTTTTCAGGGCCGGGCGCAAGCACCTTGTCCTTGTAGGCGGTCCGGATGGACTCGGCGAGGCCTCGATACCGGATCTCATCCTCCTTCCGTCCCAAAAGGCCGGCCAGACGGGAGACGATCCCGGCGGTTTGATAATAGAGCGGCGTGACGAGAGCGGGGACGGGGGTCGGCCTCAGGCTTTCATGGTCCGCCAGCCCTTCTTTGATCACCAGGTCGGGAGTGTCCCGCATCACGATCTCGATCCAGCGCCGGGCCGTCTCGTATTGCTCCTCGACGAGGCGTCGATCGCCGTAATAGCGCAGAAGCTCAGATTGGAGAAGCGGGTGGGCCATGGCCCAGGCCAGGCCGCAGTATTGGATCCCCACGAACGGCGCCGTGTCGGTCAGCATACCGTCGGGGCGCGCGGCGTCCGCCCAGTCGGCCGCCGCCTTGGCGTAGAAGCCCTCCATGCCGAAGTTCATGAGGAAGGCTTCGGCCGTCGCCACGAGGTCCCCCCCGTAGCCGAATTTCTCGCGGTGGGGACAGTCCGATTGGACGCTAAAGATGTTGCTGAGAAAGGTCCGGCGGGTCATGTCCTGAATGCGGTTCAGGAGATCGTTCGAACAGGAGAACGTCCCGATCTCGGCGACGTCCGAGTTAAGCCGGAGACCTTCGAGGTCCTCGAGCGCCGGCCTCCGGGAGAGGCCCGTGATCTCCACGTAACGGAAGCCGTGGAAGGTGAATCTCGGCGTGTAGGTTTCTTCGCCGCCGCCTTTGGCGATATAGAGATCGCTTTGTTCGGCGACCGCGGGCGCGCCGGGGCCGCCGATGGGGGCGCCGTCTTTCTTGCGCGTCCCTTTGATCTGGCCGCAGACGGCGGTCTGGGGATTGAGGCTGCCGTCCGTGTTCAGCAGCTCGCCGTAGCGGAGCCGGACCTGCGTCCCCGCCGGCTCCCGGAGGCGGAAGCTCGCCCAGCCCGCGAAATTGAGACCGAGGTCAAAGATGAAAGCGCCCGGTTTCGGCTCGGTGATCTTGACCGGCTTGAACCGGGCCGTCGCCCGGATGGGAGGCTGAGGCTGAGCCTGGAGAGGTCCCAAGGCCTCGGTGCAGAGAACGGCGTTCTTCCAACCGGCATCGTCCGATCCCGGTTGGTCCCATCCCGGAACTTCGCGGCGGGCATCGTAGACTTCGCCGAGATAGACGTTGTTCCGGAGGATCGGCCCGCCCCGGACCTGCCAGCTCGCGTCCGTACCGACCACGAGGCGCGATCCGTCCTCGAGCTCGATATCCAACTGCCCGATCAGGCGCGGGCGTCCGACGGGGATCGACTCGCGGAGATTCCGGTTGCCCCACATTCGGAGCGGAAGGGGATTGAACCAGCCGTTGCCGACCGCGGCCCCGATCATATTCTCGCCTTTCCGCAAAAGCCCGGTCACGTCGTACGTGCTATAAAAGACGCGTTTCCGGTAGTCCGTCCAGCCCGGATCGAGAACATGATCGCCGACGCGGCGACCGTTGAGGGACGCCTCATAATAGCCGAGCCCGGTGACATACAGCCGGGCGCGCTTCACGCCCCGGGGAAGGGTGAAGGCTTTCCTGAACAAGGGGGCCGGATCGTCCGCATAGAAATCCTCGTCTTTCCGCGGCGCCGGCTTCCCGTCCTCGATCCATCGCCCGGACCAGTCCTTGGGATCGAGGAGAGCCGTCTCCCAGACCGCCGGCCGGCTCCAGGCCGAAGGATTTTTCCCGCCGTCCCAGACCCGGACCTTCCAGTAGCAGCGGAGTCCGCTCCGCAGAGGTTGGCCGGCATACGCGACGGACAGGGTATCCCGGGATTCGATGCGGCCGCTGTCCCAGAGATTTCCTTGATCCGCCCTGAGCCGATCCTGCGAATCGGCGACAAGGATCCGATAGGCGCTCTGAAATTGCTTCCGGCCCAAAGATTCCAGGATCCAGCCCAGCCGCGGACGGGGCGTGTCGACGCCCAGGGGATCCGCCCGGTATTCTATGGTCAATCCTGCAGGGACCAGGGCCCCAACCGCGGCTTGCCGGAGAGGACCGGCCCATCCGAGGAGGATGAGGAGCGACAGAGAAAAAAACCCGAACCCTGACCTCGCGGCGGCGCGCCCCCGTCTCATCGTCCCGCTCCGCCGGCCGTCATTGGAATTTCTTCCGGGCGTCGACGAGCTCCCGGATCCAGCGGCTGCAGTCCCCGCGCATTCCGGTCAGCAAGGCCGCGTGCCTTGCGTCGCCGGCCAGATTGTTTTTTTCCTGGGGATCCGCCTGGATGTCGAACAGCTCGATGTATTCCGGATGCTTCGGATACTGGATGTACTTCCACCGGTCCGTCCGGACGCATTCGCTCTGGGGGATCTCCGGGTGGTCCCAGAGCTCCTCGCAAAAGATCTCCGTCCGCCAGGCCGGCGATTTGCGGCCGAGAAGGGGCCGCAGGCTTTTGCCCTGGATCAGAGGTGAGGCCGCGACACCCGCGAAATCCATGATCGTCGGCGCGAGATCGACGTTGAGGGTCAAGTCTTTCTTGACCAAGCCCCGGTCTCCGCGCGGCGCCCGGGGATCATAGACGACGAGCGGGACGTTGATCGACAGGTCGTACATCAACCACTTGTCGGCGTATCCCCGTTCGCCCAAAAAATAACCGTTGTCCGAGGTGTAGATGACAATCGTATTTTTGTCCAAGCCGAGGCGCTCGAGTTCGGCCAGGATCCGCCCCAGGACCAGGTCGATGCCGCTGATCATCCGGTAGTATCCCTTGACCATGGTCTGATATTTCTCGGGCGTGTCGAACCGCCAGGCCCAGCGCGTCCGGCTCATCGTGTTCTTCAGGAATCCGGGCTGGGCCTCGTAATAGGCGGGCGCGGCCATCTCCGGAACGGGGATCCGAACATCGCGGTACAGATCATCCACGGCCGGCAGCCAGAAGTACTGTTTGGGATTGTCGTCGTCGGCATGCGGGGCCCAAGGGCACCAGGCGAGACAGAACGGCTGCCCCGGTTTGACGCCGCGGAGGAATTCGATGACGGCCTCACCCTCGACCTCAGTCATGTGGCGCTCGACGCCTTTGATCGTCTGGACATGGGGGAGGTTGTCGAGCATGCTGAAATCGAACATCTCCTTCTGGACGTCCTTCTCGACCACGACGCCGAACTTGCCCACGAAACCGGTTCGATAGTCGGCCCGGCGGAGAACAGCGGGGTAGCTGATCGACGTGAACCCCCTGGTCAGGGGAGGCTTCGTGAACGTGTAGCCGTGCGTCCGTTCGAAGGTCCCCGTGAAAATGCTCGCCCGGCTGGCGGCGCAAATCGGAGTCGTGACATAGCTTCGCTCGAATCGCACGCCTTCCTGGGCGAGCCGGTCGACATTCGGCGTTTTGATGATCGGATTCCCCGCGCAGCCCAGAGTGTCGAAACGCTGGTCGTCGGCCAGGACGAAGAGGATGTTCGGCCTGACCCCGTCTTCCCGGCCGCCCGAGAGCCGCGGGCCGATGACGAGGGCCCCCAGGCCCGCGGCCGAGGCTTCCAGAAACCCGCGGCGCGTAAAACTTTTCATGGGTTCATCTCCCCTTTTGCTTGTCGCTATAGAGCTCCCGCACGCGGTCAACGACGATCGCCAGGAGAATCAGCAGGCCGAGGAATGAGTTGGCATAGTAGGGGTTCGCTTTCACCTCGACCAGCCCGTGCTTGATCAGCATGAAGATGGCCGAGCCCATGAACACGCCAAGGGCTGAAATGATCCCGCCGCTGAGCCCGGTTCCGCCGATGATCGCCACGGCGAAAGAAATGATCAGCCAATCGTCTCCGGTCTCGGGCGCGGCCGAGCCGAGCTTGGAGGCCCAGAGCACCGCGGCGAGCGCCGCGAACGCGCCGGACAGAACATGCGCCCAGACCACCATGCGATCCGTATGGATCCCGGACAGACGCGCCGCGGCCGCATTGCCGCCCGTGGCCAGCATCCGCCGGCCGAAGACCGTGTGCCGGTACATATAGCCGACGAGCCCCAGGAGAACGACCACGAGCAGAAAGACGTAGGGAACTCCGAACAGGCTCTTCTGGCCGATGAAGCTGAACGACTCGGGCACCTTGTAGGGCGAACCGCCGGAGATGCCCGAGCGCAGCCCCATGAAGATGAACATCATGGACAGAGTGACGATGAACGAATCGATCTTCAGGCGGGTGATGATGAGACCGTTGATCGCGCCAGCCAGGACCCCGATGCCGAGGGCCAGAGCGACGGCCAGCCAGGCCGGCAGCCCCCAGGTGTCGATCCCCAGGCCGAGGACGATGGTCGTGATGCTGCCGATCGCTCCGACCGCCAGGCTCATCTGACCGACGACCAGGACGAACGCCTGGGACAGGGCGACCAAGACGTAGAACGCCATCTGGCGCGATACGACGAACATGGTGTAGCTGCTGAAGAAGCTCTGCGAAAGAAGGGCGAGGACGGCGAACAGAATCGCCACAGAGATCATCAGCCCCAGCGTCCGTCCGCTGATCCGTTCCCGGCGGTCGCCGGCCGCGGGGCCTTGTCCGTGCGATCCGAGACGTTCCGTGCTCTTCGTGGTCATGGTCGAGTCCTCCGTTCGTGTTCCCCGCAGCCCGTCAATTCAAGTAGCATCCGATCGCCGCACTGACCTCATCATAAGTTCTGGCTTCGTCGTCTACGCCGGTAATTTCGCCTACGATCCGGTGCTCCCGGAAAACGAGGATCCGGCCGGCGATCTTGACGATCTCGGGCAGGTCCGAGGAGATCAGGATGATCGCTTTGCGGCGGGTTTTCGCCAGGCCCCAGATGAGGCGATGGATCTGTTCCTTGGCCCCGATGTCCACCCCGACGGTCGGCTCGTCGATGATCAGGATATCGCAGTCCGCGGCCAGCCATTTCGAAAGGCAGATCTTTTGCTGATTTCCGCCGCTGAGGTCTTCCGTCTTCTGGTTCGGCCCCGTGGCCTGGATCTCCAGGCTTTGGATCATGCTCCGGGTAATGGCGACTTCCTTGACGCGGCTGATGTACCGGGTCAGGACGTGGATGATCCGCGGCCAGACGGCGATCGTAACGTTCGTGCTGACCGGCGACTGGAGCAGCAGCCCCTCTTCCTTCCGGTTTTCGGTGACGTAGCCGATCCCGTACCGCTCCAGGCTATCCGCGACGCTGCGGATATGCACCCTCTCGCCCCGGACATAGATCGCCCCGGCGTCCAGCCGATCCTCGCCGATCAGAACGCGGGCGAGCTCCGTCCGGCCCGCGCCCACCAGACCGTAGAAACCGAGGATCTCGCCCTCGCGGACCGTGAAGCTCACGTCCTCGACCTTGTTCGCCCGGACCACGTGCTCCGCCCTGAGCATCTCCCGGCCGCGGTCCGCGTCGAGGCGGCCGAGGTGGGTCGCGGTGACTTCGCGGCCGATCATCATTTGGACGAGCTCCGGAATCTTCAGGTCAACGATCTTTCTCATCCCCACGAGGCGGCCGTCGCGGAGAACGCTGACCTTGTCGCACAAGGCGAACACCTCTTCGAATTTATGGGAGACGAAGATGATGGTCACGCCCCTGGCTTTCAGCCCCCGGAGGATCTCGAAGAGATTTTGGGCCTCGTGTTCCGTAAGCGAGCTCGTCGGCTCGTCCAAAAGCAGGACGCGGGCTTCGGCCGAGAGAGCCTTGGCGATCTGGACCAGCTGTTTATGGGCGGGGCTCAGGCGCTTGATCACCGTGTCGGGCGCGAGCGCCAGGCCCACTCGATCGAGGTATGTCCGGGCGACGCGGTTGACCGCCGCCCAGTCGATGATGCCCGTCTTGCCCCGGGTCGGCAGCTTGTCGAGCATGATGTTTTCGGCGATCGTGCTCTCGGGAATGACCTGGATCTCCTGGCTGACGATGTCGATGCCCTGGGCCAGGCTGTCGCGGTAGCTGCGGAAGCGCAGCCGCCGCCCTTCGAAATGGACTTCCCCCTCGTCGGGCTGATAGATCCCGGTGATGATCTTGATCAGCGTGCTTTTCCCGGCGCCGTTCTCTCCGACGACGGCGTGGATCTCTCCCGGCGCGAAGCCCAGACTGACGTCCTGGAGCGCCTGAACGCCGGGGAATCGCTTGCCGATGCCTTTGAGTTCCAGCATGAACGATCGATCCCGAGTCTACTGGGGCGGACGCAGATACTTGGTCTTCAGATCGGCGGCGATCCCGTCGGTGATCTTCCGGACCTCCGCGGCGTAGGTGTCCACGTTGTCCTTGGTCACGATGACGATGCCCGCGTTGATGAACTGATAATCCTGGAGGGGCGTCCAGCCGTCGAGCAGATATTTCAGGAGCAGGCAGGAGATGTATCCGTGGCCGGGGGGATTCTGGGCGACCGTAGCGTCGATGGCGCCGTTACGGATCGCCTGGAGGACGGTGTCCCCGGTGTCGATTCCGATGAAGCGGATCCTCCGGTGCTTGGGGTCCTTGTGCCATTCCGACAAGACGGAGGCGGCGGCGATGGTCGGGTTGTAGCCCGTGGTGATGATCCCGTCGATCTCGTCCATCCGGGCGGCCAGCGCGCTCTGGAGTTTGACCGTGGCTTCGCTGACCTGGGTCATGTCCGAGATCGTCTGGATGATTTCTACCCCGGGATGGGCGGCGACGACCTCTTTGATCCCGTCGTCGCGCTTCTTGGTGTTGATGTCCGTCACGAGCTCCAGGACGTTCAGGATCCGGCCTTTGCCGCCCATGAGATCGATCAGCTTGTCGGCGGCCGTCATGGCCGCCGCTTTGATGTCGGTCGCCACGGTGAACGGCACGGGCGTCGGCAGGCCCGGCTCCGCGCCGTAGGCTATGACCAGCTGGCCGCGGCTTTTCAATTGGCCGAACAGGGCGTTGGCTCCGGCGGGATCTCCGGGATAAATGCTGAAGGCCTTGTGGCCTCGGGTCGAAAGAGCTTCGACGTTGACGTTTTCGTTGTCCTGGGTCCACTGCTGGCCGACGACCTTGAGGGCCTTGACGCCCGTCTCCTGCTCAAAGCGTTCCACCCCGCTTCGGACCTCGGACTTGTAGGGATGGGGCATCATGCCGTACCAGACGATGGGCTCGACCCCCTCTTTTTTGCGGAAAACGTTGACCAGGACGACGCCCGCCGCCAGGACGAGGACGACGGCGATGACGGCTGTCTTTTTCATAATTCAATCCTCCTCGGCCGGTTCTCGCTTCGGCGGGCGCCGGCTTCGTCTAACGAAGAAATTTCAAAAGTCTCGTGGACGGATATGATATCACGATCCGGCGGATTCCCGTCGGCGGAACCCCGATCCCGCGGACCGCGGGCCGGTCCGGAATAGGATCTTCGGATTCATTGGGGCGCCAAGGCTATCTTGACCGGCCGGGCCGCTTCGATCGTGATCCAAACGACGAGATCGGTCCCGTCGAGCGTTCGCACGGACCCGAGCTTGAAGTCCCGCCCCCGGACCGCCGCTTTGCCGTCGATCTTCAGGCTCGCCCCCCCGTCTCCCCAGCCCTTGATGACAAGGGCGAGGTTGGCCACGGGAGATTCGGCGCCGGCGAGGAATTCGATGTCGACGGCAGCGGGCTTGCCTGATTCCCGGCAGCGAAGGACATAGGCCCGCTGCGAAAGATCATAGCCTTCGGAGACGACGCCGGATCCTTGAATCGTGAGCCCGGGCGCGTGCGCCCACGAACGCCCAAGCGTCGCCAGGCCGCCGAACGGCGCCTCGGTGACGCCGTAGATCCAGGCGGCCCAGGTGGTCGAAGCCGGGTCCACGTGCCGCGGAGGATCGGTATAGGAAATGGAAAAGTGGGTGACCCGGTCCGGGGCGACGGCGAACCGGCCGTCGGAGGGCAGAAGGGAAACCGGGAAGTGATTATAGGACGAGAAGTCCGAGACGCCTTTCCGGACTCGTCCGACGTAAACACTCATCCTGCAGCCCGGCTCGAAGACGATGAACGGCTTGGCCTTTGATGTCAGGTTCACGACCTGGATATTCGGGTTCTCGGGCAGAAGATTTCTCGATTTCGAGGGATCGTCCATTTCGCCCGGCCAGGAATAGGTCCGGCTTTCCCCTTTCAGATTGAGGATCGTCAGGGCGTCCGGATTCAGAATATCGTCCGTGTTCTGGCCGGGCTGAGCCAAAGGAATGGTCTCCTGGATCTCGGACGGGGATTCCTTGCCCAGGAATTCCGTGGGCCAGACGACCTTGCGGACGGCCGTCAGATCGGGATAGAAATAGTAATATTCATCCACCCAGAGTCCGAACCCTGATTTCTCGTCGACCCGCCAGAAATGATTGCGGGAGTTCACGGGCGCGTAGCGCCAGTGGACCACGACCCGGGCCTCGGTCGATTCGAGAACCCGGACATGGGAATAGAGGCACCGGGGGTCCTCCATATGCTCATAGCAGCCTTCGGGGCCATCCCAGGTTTCGACACTCTGGTCGGCCATCCACTGCCCGTTTTCCATGACCCAGGCCGGACCATAACGCGTCCCTCTCCAGAAAACGACGCGGATCGGGGAGCGGTCGAATTGGACGACGATGTCGGCGGCCTGACCGACCGGCCATAGGGCGTCCCAGCCTTCGTCGTAGCGGAGCTTGGTATAGTAGGCGCCGAATCGTCCCGGGCCGGGTGGGCCGGACGGAAGGATGCTGGCCGGGAGGTCCGGCGTGCCGAGCGGGGTCCGGGAATCGAAGGACGCCTTGAGCTCGGCGCCGCTGAGAGGGCGATTGAAGATCCGGATTTCATCCATGATTCCGTCAAAGGCGTACCAGCTTTCGATCGTCCCGGCGCCCCGGCCGACGACGTGGGACGGCTTCCGCTTTTCGGGGTTCATGCCGATCAGGAGATCCGTGTTTCCGGCATAGGCTGCGTTTCCCGCGACCGTCCGGGAAGCGACTTCCATTCCGTCAAGGAAAAGCTTGATCCCCTTCCCGGTTTCAAAGGTCGCCGCGATATGGGACCATTTTTTCAGGCCGATTCTGACCGGCGAGAGGCATTCCAGCCACTCTCCCCGGACGGAAACTTTGAGCCCGAACTCGCCTTGGGGACCGAGGCCGAAGGACATTCCGGTCATCCCCTCTGTTTCCTGGCTCAGAACGGGGCACCAATTCCAGGGCAGGGCGGCCGGCGCGACCCAGGCCTCCAGAGTAAAGGCCTTGCCCAGGCGGGGGGCTTGATTTCCTTTGCGGATCACCCGGGTGGTATATCCGTCGAATTTGAGGCCGGAACCCGCGACACCCGGCACGAATTTGAAATGGCCGGCGATCGCGTCCTTGAGGCCGCCGATGTTGTCGAGAGCCGTCGGGCCCGTTCCCTCGTCGAATGCCCATCGGGCGACAAGGCCGGGGTCCTGGGCGAAGACGGCCGGGCCCATCAGGGCCAGAGAACAAACGAAAAGAAGAGTCGCGGGAATCCGTCCCGAACGGCTTTGGAAAGGTCGGCGGATCAGCTTCATCATGATTTTTTCCTTTCTTGGACCCGTCCGCGGAATCCGCTGGAATCCCCCCGGGCCGGAATCCCGGGAAACTCTCCTCATGCTCCGCCCGGGGTCAAGACCAAGCAGAGGGGGC
>Ga0315293_10004758_pt1 | contig 12826 bp, 14 predicted proteins | sample YL17G13_20_MG_FD_203071 | JGI IMG/M metagenome (GOLD analysis project Ga0315293, IMG submission 203071) | Sediment microbial communities from Yellowstone Lake, YNP, Wyoming, USA - YL17G13_20 | ecosystem: Environmental > Aquatic > Freshwater > Lake > Sediment | place: USA: Wyoming | collected... | reverse complement strand
CGCTCTGCTGCAGCTGGAGGACAATGGCATCGGCAAGAAGCGGCTCCGAGACGCGACGGACTTGGCCCTGGATCGGTCGACGCGATTCCTGAACGCCCTTGACCATATCGCCCAACATCCAACTGAATTCCCCAGACTCGTCGCTGTGTCTGATGAGCGAGACAGGATCATCGAGAGGGCATGCGGCCTAGCGCCTGAACAAGGCGAGTCCTTCGACGCATGGCTCACCAGAGTCTGTGGGCAAGCAGGGGTTCAGAGCGACGCCTTTCAACGCGTCTATCTGGCCACCCGATCGATTGTGGCCGAGATCGAAGACGCTCTTGCAGCCCAGGGAGACATCGGAGCCGAGAATGAAACCGCATCGCAACCCCAGACGACCAGCGACTTCGTGCAGGAGCTGGTGCTCGCGATGACGAACCTGGGCGACACTCTGCCTGCGCGAATCGCGGGGAGTGTGACCATCACGACGATGCACGGGGCGAAGGGCCTGAGCGCCGACCTCGTCATCGTTCTTCAGGCCGAGGACGAAGTTGTCCCCAACGGCTTGGAAGGCACCGACTACGACGAGTCACGTCGCTTGCTCTACGTGTCCTTGACCCGAGCGAGAAGGAAGTTGGTTGTGGGAGCCTGCACACAACGAACCGGGCCCCAGAGATTCGCAGGGAAAGAGGAAGTCGTTCAGCGTTCCTTGACTCGCTTCCTTCGTGACTACGGTTTGCCCGGCCTAACCGTGGCTGATTACTTGAAGACCATCTAGGTGCGGGGCGACACCAGTACCAGGGATTGGTCGGTGTCAACGCTGTGCGAACGCCAGAGGTGAACAGCATTGTGGCTAACGGTGCTCATGTGACTCCTGTGACTATCGCAGCGGTGTGAGACACCGTCGAGATCGCACCGGTGCGGAGCAGCACTGCCGGCCTTGCTAGCGTCCCGAGAAGTGGTGGGAGTTCTGGGTGGACTTCCGGGGCGGGAATCACCGTGACGCAGAAGGCCACCGCCATCCTCATCGACAGACCGAGGTCAGATGAGGAGGGACGACGGCCGCGCCCAGGATGGGCATCACGTCGTTGGCTGCCAAGCTGCTCGAAGAAGACGGCGTCGACCTGCTGCGCGAGCGTGAGGGTACTCGCCCGGGTTGTGAAGGGGACCGAGGCGAGTTCCCAGATCGGCACGGCCTTGCGAGCGCGCTCGAGCTCGCGGACCACCTACCACAATGGCTACCGGCGGATCCGGCTCCTACGCGTACAGCGGCGCCGCGGCCCGGGTGATCCGCTTCATCGTGGCTCGAATGTCGTATAGGACGTCGTCCGCCGGCATGGCCGGGTCGCGGTTCACCATCTCGTATGAGAGCGCGATGGCGTACTCGGAGAAGGCGATCTCGTACGAGAGCCTCCGGAAGGATATGCTCTCAATCCCGTCCCCCTTGAGCGCTGCCGCCACCACCGGATGGTCCTTGTTGATGATGATGGTCATGGCGGGCGGGTCGTACATCGACCGATCCTCGTCCTCGCCGAGGTTGCGGAAGTCGACGCTGAACCCGCCACGCGGCCGCTTCCGCTGACCCTCCCCACCAGCGGGCGACACGACCGAATCGCCGTCATCGTTAGGGTGGCCGATCTTGGGGATGACCGGTGCCGGCCTGCCGCCTGCCGTCCCCTTGCCGCCAGCCGTGCTCGGCGTCTCCAGCTCGCCCGGCTCGTCAAGACCTTCGACCCACAGGTCCGGTTCCTGATCGCCGCCGGCCGCCGCCCCGTGCTGGGCGGCCGCCGCCCCCGGCCGGCTCGTGGCGGCCCGTATGTCCCGGAGCCGCTGCATCTGTGAGACGAAGTCCTCGTTGAGCAGGTTGGCCAGGTCGTTCCCGTGCCTGGCCAACCGGCGTGCCTCCTCCTTTTCCCGCGCACTCCGCTCGTTGGTGACGAGCTCCTGCCGCACCTGCTCCAGCCTGGACCCGACGAACCCCACCAGCACCGCGACCACCGGGTGCTTGGGGCTCAAGGTCAGCGACCGCGACGGGTCGAAGGGCTGCAGCGGCGTCTCGAACGTTTCGAGGGCCGGCACATCGATCTCCCCGAACAGGTAGTTGCCGAACTCCTTGCGCTCCACACCGCCACGCTCGATGGCGACGAGGTTCCCGGGCCCGGCCAGGACCGCGACGCCCTGCTCCCAGTCCCGCAACGGCTTCGTGGACGCGTGGATCACCAGCTCCACGTCGCCGAGGACCGCGGCCTGCTTCTCATTGGGTGTGAACCGATGCGTCTTCTGAACAGGGGGAGCGTGGTACTCGCACACGTGAGAGTTGACGGCGACCGTGGGGTTCGTCCCACGGAACGCCGAGAGGTTGCGCTCGATGTACTCGATGATCACGGCCTTGTCCACGCGGGGGAGCAAGAGCTCGCTGATCGTGATGACGGTCCCGTTCGGGGCGTCGACCGGCTCGTTGCGAACCTTCCAGTCCAGGGGGATGACCTCCCCGTCCGAGGCCTCGATCGCCGCGCGGTTCAGCTCGACGACGTTTCGCAGCCCGCCACGAACGGTGTCGACATGCAGCGAGTTGGCGATGCCAAAGGCGGCGCTCTTGCCCGTGCCCCACTTGCCCCGTCCGATCCGGCCGGCCCTGCGTTCCAGGTTCTCCGCGTGCATAGTGAAGAAGTGACGCAACCGCTCCTCGTCCATGCCGGCACCGTTGTCCGAGATGGTGATGCTCTCGCGCTTCACCGTGACCTCGACCTTCGGCTGCACCCGGGGGTCCACGTACTGCAGCGAGTTCACCACGTACTCCCAGACTGCGGATGCTTCGGTCTTGAACTGGGCAGCCTGGGCCAGCACGTCCCGTCCGACGTGCGTCGTGACGACCAGATTCGTCTCTGGCTGCTGTACCACCATCACTCCTCCTTCAGGACGATCGAGGCTGCCGCCTCGACGAACGGCGCCAGCTCAACGTCATCACCGAACATCTCGCGAAGACGGTTGATCTTGAGCTCGCGGGCCCGCCCGACCACGTACCGGTCGATCCGGAAGAGGTCGTGCGCCGCCTCCCGGGTGATCGCGGACGGTTCGTGCCTTTCGCTCCACTGACTCCAAGCGTCGGTGATGAGCATGCGAGAGCGCTCCCGCTGCCACCGGCGCTCATCGATCGAGCCGGCGCTGCGCTCGGACCGATGCTTGGTGAGATCCCGACCCACCAGCTGGGGGGCGTTCGCCTCCCCCCAGCGCTGGCCGGCGTCCGTGAGCGACCAGCCGCTCTTGCCCGTGCCCGTGACCAGGGCGCCGTTCTCCCGCTTGCGCGCGTCGGACAGGGCCACCCGGATCAGCTCCAGGTTGATCTGGTCGGCGTACTTGCGCCACGAGAACCGGCCTGGGGCGATCTCATGCACCCGGACTGCGATGTCTTCGGTGTCCACGACTGTCCCACCGCCCCCAAGCGTGTAGAGGGCGAGAGCCACCAACTCAGGGGCCGTGACCTGCGGTGTCAAGGGTCTCCCTCGACTTTCCATGGTGAGGCCGCTACTATAGCCAGCGCCGTGGTGCTCGACAAGAGGGAAAGTTCAGAACATGCCTTGACGAGTCTTCGGTGGGGGTCACCACCGCTGGCCCTCATCCCCTCAGTCCTGGCCGTCCGGCTCGCCGGTGTTCGGCTCCCGGACTGGCTGGCGGAGGTCCTCGACGGTCCGGGGGCGTCGGCGGCGGCGCTCACCGCGTCGGCGTGGGAGCGGCTGTCGGACGAGGAAGCCGTTCGCGATGGCATCACGCGGTACGTTCTGGACCTGGTTGCCCGACACGTCGAGGAGCTCCACGACGTGCTGATCCGGGGCCGGGTAAGCCGGAGCCTGGCCGCGCTGGGGCTGGCGCGCTGGCCGACCAGATCCCGCAACGCCCTGCTCCGCTCCGGCGTGGGCCACGACCCCCGCCGGCTCGCCTCGCTAACGTTCGGCGAGCTGCTCGACGTCCGCCAGATCGGCGTTCGCACAGCCCTGGAGGCCACCGCACTCCTCGAGCTGTGCATCACCAGGGCCGCCAACGACAGCGGTGACGACCGGCTGACCATCCCCGAGCCGCCGGTGCGCAGATCCATAGGAGCCGTTCGATGGGGCGAGCCTGGATCCCCGCTGCTGCCGCAGACGCTGCGGCGAGCCTTCGCGGACGAAGCCTTGCCCCCGTGGCTGGTACGGGACCTGCACCTTCCCGACGACGCCACCGCGCTGGCACTCGACTCGCGCGTCTGGCGTCACCTTGGCCATCTTCCCCCGCGGGTGGAGCGGTTCCTCATCGGTCTGGTGACGTACCGGGCCGCCGACATCCGCGACCTTCGCGTCATGGAGGGTGCCTGGCCGCCGGATCTCCGGCCGTGCGACGTTCCCTGGCCCACGCGCGTGCACAACAGCCTCGCCCGAGCCCAACTACTCGACCCCGCGCACCTCGAGACGGTGACATACGGCGAGCTGCTAGCCATCCCGGCGGTGGGCGTGAAGACCGTCTTGGAGTTCGCCGTAATTGCCGACACCGTCGCCGTTGCGGCTCCCGCTCTCGTGCTGAACGAGGAGGCGCGCACCGAGCTGATGGCTGCCTCCGAGGAGGAGTGGGCCGAGCGCGTGCGCGCCGACGATCCCCGGTTTCGCGATGTGGCCCCGCCGCACCAGGGCTCGCTGGGCGAGCTGTTTGAGGAAGCGCTCAACAGTCCCGAGGGAGCCCGGGCCCACGCCATCGCAGCATCCCTTCCTGGGATCCGCGCCCGTGCCGAGGAGATCGCCGCCCAGCCCATCGACGTGGCCCTGGCCGGGTTCCTGAAGAGCCTCGGCACGTCCGACCGGAACCTTGGCATCACCGCAGCCCGCCTCGGCTGGGGGGCCAGCGGACCACAGACGTTGCAGGAGGTGGGCGACGAGTTCTCCATGACCCGCGAGCGCGTTCGCCAGATTGTGAGCCGGACCGTGAACCGGCTCGGGCGAACCTACCTGCCCCAGATCGAGCATGCTGTCCAGCTGCTCACCAACCATGCACCCCTGACGGCCACCGAGGCCGCCCAGCTGCTCGCCGACCGAGGCCTCAGCACCATCCCGTTCCACCCCATCTCGCTTGAGACAGTCGCCGAGCTCCTCGGCTACGAGGTGACGTTCCGCGTTGATCCGGGCGACGGCTCCTCCTATGTGCTGGCCCGCGGCGTCACGGGTACGGGACCCGTGTTCTCGGTAGCCCGCCGTGAGGCGGGCCGAGTGGGCGTCTCCAACATCGACGAGGTCCAGGCCGAACTCGAAACCCGTGGCCAGCTCCTTTCTGCCGATGCCGTGTCCCGGATCCTGCGCTCCTCGGCCCGGGTCCAGTTCCTCAGCGACGACTGGTTCTGGATGCCGGACATCCCTCCAGAACGCAATCGACTGCGCAACGTGACCCGGCGGATCCTCTCCGTGGCGCCTCGCATCGATGTCGCGTCGGTTCGGCAGGGCGTCCGACGACGCTACCGCTTCGTGCGGATCGACCTGGTTCCCCCCGTCGCGGTCCTTGCCGCGTTCTACGACGCCAACCCGGAGTTCGTGGTCTACGACGACGGAACAGTCGAGTCCGCCAAGCCGCTCGACTACCGCGACACCCTTGGCGAGGCCGAACAGGTCATGGTCGAGGTGCTGCGAGCCTCGCCCACGGGGCTCATGGACCGGGCTGAGTTCGAGGAGGCGGTGACCGAGCGGGGCGTCAACCCCAGCACCTTCTCGGTGTTCACCACCTATAGCCCTGTCCTCGATCACCCCGCTACCAACATCTGGTCGCTGCGCGGCCACGTCGCAGATCCCGCCCAGCTCGAGGCCCTGCGGGCGATCCTGGCCACCCGGTCTCGGCACCGTCGCACCCTTGCATACGGCTGGGACGAGGACGGCAGCCTTCGACTCACCGTCGACATTGGCAACGTCGGCTCACCCGTCATCGGTATCCCGTCAGCGATCACCCGCTACGTCGCCGGACGACGGTTCCAAGCCAACACCCAGGAGGGCATGCCCGCCGGCATCATCGCGGTCGACGAGGGCGGCGCCTCCTGGGGCTACGGACCATTCCTTCGTCGTCGCGGCGCCGACCCCGGTGACTCCCTGACGATGCGCTTCGATCTCGTGGACGAGACCGTGACCCTCTCTCTCGACGATGACACTGCACTGATCGAAGAGACCAGTTAGAGGTCCACCACACGCGCGGGCTCATGCTTGCCCTGGTTCCCTGATCGCGCGAGACCGCGATGCTGAACCTGTTGGACGAAGTCCTCATTCATGCTTTCGGCCCACCCTTGGGCGGCTTCCCGGATTGAGATCGATTACCCGCCGCACTCGCGGACCGCGTAGGCGATCGGCACCCGGAGCCTGTGCCGGACGGTGATCTCGGTGCCTGGCCGGACGGAGTCGACTAGTCCCTCGGCGCGTGAGAGGTCGTCGGCCGAGGCTGCCGGCCCGTGGCCACTCGAGGACATGGGCGCACCCGTCGCCGCGGCACAGCTTCAGCTCTCGGAACCGCCGCCGACTCCGTTCTGCTGCCGGTCAGATGGGCGTGGATTTCGTCCTGGAAGAGCTCGTGTTCTTCCCCGGTCACGGGAGGAGCCTGACCTGCGGGCACCTGGGGGCGCGATTCCGTGGTGCAGGGTCGGGCTCCGCCACGATTCCAGCCCTCCACCCGGCCTCGGGCCCGGACCCCGGGGCCTCGGGTCCTCAGAAGGGCTCACGGCGGCTCCTGCTCGGATACGCTCTTGCCGACGATGCCCAAGGATGACGAGGTCTTCGAGGCCTTCGAACCGGCGATCGCCGCGCGCGAAGGCGGAACGCCGTGGGATCTGAAGGGCGCCGAGCGCCGCTACGTGTCGGACCTTGATCTGCTCGCCGAGCTGATCGCCATCCCTGTCCAGGCCGGTCACGGACAGGCTTCGGGCCGACTCGCGAAGGGGATCGACGCCTGGTGCGCATCTGAGCTGCGCCGGGCTGCATTCGATCCCGACGAGGTCTGGCCGCGCCTCACGCGGCCGCGTGTGCTACCCCGCGACGTCGCCGATCTGCTCGCCGGCCTCCCCGACGCCCTCAGGGGACAAGTCATGGAACACGTCCTTCGGAACCGGAAGGTGGCTCCCACGGAGGCGCGGGTCCTCGGGCGCGTCTTCGTGAAGCAGGCAGACGTCCTGATCGCGCAGTGGTCGCGCGGCGCCGAGCTGCTGATCTCCACCAAGTCGATGCTCTCGTCGTTCGGGAACAACCTGCGGAATCGGTTCGAGGAGAGCTACGGCGACGCGAAGAACCTCCGCGGCCGGTTCCCGCTGCTCTCACTGGGCTTTCTGTACCTCTTGCGATCGACGATTCTGGAGGAACCGGCCAACTGGGAGCTGGCCCTCGACATGCTCCGCAAGCTGCGGGAGGACGCGGATGGCTACGACGCCACAGGGCTGATCCTCGCGGACTGGAGCGACCAGAACTTCGCCGGCGTGACGATCAACCAAGGGGCCGTTCCCGAGGATCTGCGCGTTGACCAGCTGCTCGCGACTCTGATCGCGCGAACGCTGGAGCGCACGCCGGTGCAGTTCCACGTGAGGGCCCGCGAGCTCCGCGATGGGCGCGAGGTTCCCGTCGAGGAAGGCGTCCAGCCGGGCGAGGCCGCTGAGGACGACGCGTAGCTCTGGGGTCAGGAACGTGGGCCGACGTGCAGCCTCTGGTCCCGGAGAAGTCCCGCGCTCTCGCGGAGCAGCGCCACATCCTTCCGCGATAGACCGAGCCCGGATCGAAGCAGCGCGTCGTCAACGCGGGTGACGACGGCCTCCCACTCGCCCGCGCGCAGCTGCCGCTCGAGCGTGGATCGTTCGTCACCGATCAGCTCCCACGCGCTCGCGAGCACCTCGGGCGCCGGCATGGGGAGCGAGGCCGCTTCACGGGGCTCCATCTTTAGGATCCCGCCGCCGTAGGCGCGCCCCTCCACCTCTGCACCAAGCATGGTTGCCGAGTTCATGGCGAGCAGCGAGAGGGGGCGGCGCGCCCAGCGCATACCCGTCCGCAGCCGGACGCCGTGCATGGAGTTCAGGAACGAGACCCTCGCCTGGTTGGCGATCAGACGAGGGAAGCGGTGGCTCATGTAGGTGAAGAACAGGTCGGGAGACGACACCGCCGGCGGTCGCCACCAGGGATCGCGCACGCGACACTTGTATGCGCGGTGAACCCCCTGCTTGCGCCCGCGACGCAGGTACCGCAGGAGCCCGGGCGAGTCGTCCTCGGGATCGGGGTATAGGAGCCAGACCGCGGCGCCGAGGGAGAGCTGCTCCGACCAGTCTCGCTTCGTGAAGGTACTCCCCGGCAGATGGCGGGTTCCGGGTGGACTGATAGGAAGAAGCTGATTCTCGCTGAGCTCGTATCGCTGCCGGGTCTCATCCGAGAGTGCGAAGAACGCGTTGGAACCGGTGACCGTCCCGAGCTCGGGCGATCCGTAGACCCCGAGTGGCGCGAACGACGCTCCCACGACGTCGCGATAGAGCCTCTGGCGGCGAGAGTCGAGCAGCACGTCGGTCCACTTCCCCTCGGGGGCAAAGGTGACTGCTCGGCCGTCGACCGGCGTGAGTGTGCTGAGAGACTCTGCATCGGCCACGTGATACAGCGAGAAGGCCTCGCAGCCGCCCGAACCTTCGGCCATGACGAGCACCACGTTCTCGAGCGCGCGATCGAACTGCAGTCGCTCGAACATAATCAGACTCACTGCCCCGAACCGACGCCGCAGCCATCGCCGGATTGGCTCGGCGTAGTGCACAGAGAGCAGCTCGGCCGGCAGCACGATGGCGAGCCGACCCTCAGGCTTCAGGAAGGCGCAGGCCTGCACCAGCGTCGCCGCCCACGACGACGCGAGACCGGAGAGCCTGACCCCTTGGCGTAGGGCCGCGTTCGCCGATTTCACTCGCGCCTCGCCAGCGTGGAGCTGATACCGAACGAAAGGAGGGTTTCCCACCACGGCGTCCATGAGCGGCAGCGGGCAAGCCAGTTGATCGGGGGTGGGCACATCGAAGAAGTCGCTTGGGATCAGCCGGGCCTGGAACCCTGCCGCCTGGAGCAGTGCCCTGGTCTCCGCGATCGAGTCGGCGTGGATGTCAACGCCGAAGAGCCGGTCGCCCAGGGTCTTACCAGAGGAGCCGGCGCGCCGAAGTTCGGCCCCCGCCGCGAGAAGGAAGACTCCCTCGCCGCTCGTCGGGTCGAGGATGCGGGCCTGCGGGTCACCGGCGATCGCCCATCGGGCCAGGTAGTCGGCGATCTGAGGAGGGGTGAAGAAGGCGCCGCGAGCCTTTCTGGACAGCGTGGCTGACGCTTCCGACATCCCCTGGTGGCCTCCCACCACTGAATCACACACGCGTAGTTTATAGCTCTCGGGGCTGACAGGGACCACGTGGCCAACCCCCGCGCCATGGCCCTCCAGAGCCCCCCCTCCCATCAGTCCGCGCAGGGTTTCGTCGTGGTCCGGCTCCTGGGTAGGGTGGAGGCGGTCGCGAGCACTAATGGCCGGTCGACTCGATCGTCCGCCCTCGTCTAGTGTTCAAGCATGCCTCTGGATGACGCGCGGGTGGACGCCCTCATTGCGCTGATACGAGACACATTCCGAGTTCGCGCTGACCAAGACCCGATCTACGTCGACATCCATGGACACCTTGACCGAATCGCGGCGAGACAGCACCAAATCATCTTCGGGAGACGCGGCTCAGGCAAGTCCTGCCTGCTGGTGCACTACCACCGGCAAGGCGCCAAGAAGTACAAGAACCTCTCCGTGTACCTCCTCGCCGATGAAGTGAAGACGCTCCCTTACCCGGATCTCTTGATACGAATGCTGCTCACCGTTTTCGAGGGCGTCGCTGCCGCACACAGGAATCCCCTATATAGACTGAAGCGCCCAGGTCGAGTGCTTCGTGATCACATCGCCAATCTGCGGCGACTCCTCGATACTCCCCTTCAGTCGAAAGTCGAGGAAGCCCGCGCTACCTCGGACGATTCCGGCTTCGACGCCTCTGTTACCGCACCTCACCTGCGGGTCGGCGGCGGAGCCGCAAGGCGGCGGAGTATGGAGCGGACGTCCCAGTTCGTAGAACGGAAGCAGGAGCATCTGGAACGGCATCTTCCAGACCTCAAAGCGTCGTTGACCGCCTCACTGAAGAGGTCCGGATACTCTCAGGCGACAATCCTTATCGACGACTTCTACCTTGTTCCTCTGCGGCTGCAACCCGATGTGATTGACTATCTTCACAGACTGCTTCGCGACACACCTCTCTACCTCAAGATCGGCACGATACGGCATCGCACTCGACTTTCCACACGGCGGAACGGTGCAACAATCGGCGTCGAGTTGTATCAGGACGTTGAGGAAATCAACCTCGATCAGACAATCGACGACGTCGAGGCGACGCGCGACTATCTTGCGACGATGCTCGATACACTTGGTCGGCGCGTCAAGCTCAGTTCCGCATCTTCGGAGCTACTGAGTCCGGACGGGCTCCTGCATCTCACGCTAGCGTCTGGCGGCGTTCCGAGGGACTTCCTGAACATCTTCGTGAACGCAGTGGAAGCAGCGCGCGCAAGAGGGACACTGAGATGGCTGACTCCGACGACCGTCTACAAGGGAGCTGGTCGGCTCACGTATCGGACGAAGCTCACCCAGCTCAGGTCCGACTTCGGAGAGGAAGACTCTCTTCCGGTCGAGAAGGTCTTCACCGACTTGACCGGGTTTTGTCTGAAGGAGAAGCGAAAGACCGCGTTCCTTATCTCCCAGGACGACGCCGGTTCCTACCCCGAAGAACATGAGCTGATTCAGCAACTGATGGACGCGAAGCTGGTTCATGTCATAGAGCCGGACACCTCGGCTGCGTCAGGGCGTCCTGGTCGATACGAGGCCTACACGCTCGACTTCGCTCTGTTCATGGAACCTCGTCTTCGCAACATTGAACATGCTGAGTTCTGGAGGATTGACGAAGACCGCCGTCGCGTTGGCCTTCGTGAAGCACCCACATATCCTCTCGAACGCGCACGAGCAGCAGTCGAGGCCGAGGGCAGGCCGGACACAGAGAGCGTCCCTGAGGACGTGGAAGCAATCGTAGGCGTCGAGCCTGAGCCGATTGAGGATGACGAGTGAGTTCCCTGCTGCTCGGCCAAGGCAACACGCTCGCAGACACTCAGCAGTGATCCGGGTACAGGAAAGCGACAGAGAGGACCGTCACAGCCTGCCCGGCCGGAGCGGGCCGAGTGGTGGGCCGCTTCCACTGCATCGTCGTATCCCGCCTCGTGCATCGCTTCATGGTTACAGGATCCCGATAGCGACACCTCACGCCCAGCATGCACCCGATGTGGGCGGCGCCGGCCGCGGGAGTGGCAGGAGAGACGTTCGCAGTGCCCCCCCGACAGTGTGCCCCCGGCAGGAATCGAACCTGCGACACGCGGTTCAGGAAGATGCGGTGAACGGCGGTGCGAAACGGTTTCTGGCACCGTGGCGCTTCCCGCGCCTACGGGGTTTAATCGGGACGAGGATCCGCCTCGATCCGGGAACCTCGGACATGACCATATCCGCAGGTGGTGCCCCCGGCAGGAATCGAACCTGCGACACACGGTTTAGGAAACGACGTCCGCGCCACTGCGCCGCCTGCGCCGCATCAAATGGGGTTGTCTGACCGGCGCCAAAGCCGGCGCTCTTCCCGCTGCCCAAAGGACCCTAGCTAATGGGAGGCCGATTGCTTCGTCAGTCTAGCTTGACAGATGGCGATATGTCAACGTAGACTGACGCCATGACGTCGAATGAGATCACGGCGGGCATGGGGTCCGACGACCCGGCGATCGGCCTGCGAGCGGTGGGTGCGCTTCATCGGCTGGCCGAGCAGGTGGAGGCGATCAACGTGAGGCTTGCCCGGGAGCGCGGCTGGTCATGGGAACAGATCGGAGACGCCCTCGGAGTCTCCCGCCAGTCCGTGCACGCGAAGTACGGCAAGGGAGGTCCGTGATGGTCACACGGCTCAGTGAGGACGTCCGCAAGGTGGTGCTGACCTCGGCCGCTGAGGAAGCCCAGCGGTGCGGGGACCGGCGCATCGGCACCGACCACCTCCTACTCGGTCTCCTGCACGATCCGAACTCCGTTGCGGCCAGAACTCTGGGCGTCGACCTGGAGTCCGCGCGTGCGGCCTCGGCCGACCTCGACCGGGCCGCGCTGGCCGGCCTGGGCATCGATGCCGGGTACCTCAGCCTCCCACCGATGCCTATGCAGGCCCGCCGGCACCCTCCTCTCACATCAGGGGCGCGGGCAGCCCTACAACAGAGTCTTCACGAAGCGCGCTCCGCCAAGGCTCGGCGCATCGAGGCGCGCTTCCTCCTGTTCGCCCTTTTGGACCGTGAGCGTCCTGACCCAGCCGCTGAGCTGCTTGCTGCCCTCGGCGTCGATCCGTCAGAAGCTCGCAACCGCCTGGACTCTCCTGGCTGAGTCCAAACACCGGCTTCCGAACACCCCCTCATCTCGGATGTGGGCAAGCTGTTCACACCGCGAGCTTCCCCGGGTTCGTGAGGCTCCGGTGGAAGCTGGATGACGGTCCGCTCTGTGGCTATGCGAAGCGGAAGGCTTTCCGCGCGGCTATGTTCAGACTGCGAACGGTTCCACGTTTCGCTGCCGCGTATCCGGCTGCCATTGTGGGCTGACCGTCACTCGACGGTGGGTCCCGTCGGGGTCGCGCTTGAGGCCGCGAGCCCGATTGACCCCGGGCAACCTCCCGCCTAGGCTCGGGGTTTCTCCATACGGGGACAGAGAACGCAGGAGCTGAGGGGGGCGTGAGGCTCGTGTCGCATCGAAAGAGCGGGCCGGTGAAGGGGCGGGG
>Ga0315293_10004757_pt1 | contig 12829 bp, 1 predicted proteins | sample YL17G13_20_MG_FD_203071 | JGI IMG/M metagenome (GOLD analysis project Ga0315293, IMG submission 203071) | Sediment microbial communities from Yellowstone Lake, YNP, Wyoming, USA - YL17G13_20 | ecosystem: Environmental > Aquatic > Freshwater > Lake > Sediment | place: USA: Wyoming | collected... | reverse complement strand
AAACGTTTGTTCAGAGAATGAAAAGACTGATGCAGATGAATGACTATCAAACAGTAAATAGGAGAAACCCTCAGATAGAGACTAACCCACAATATAAAAGGAGAGGATAACAATGGCATACGTATCAACATTCATACCAACAGATCAGAAGGCCCTTCAGGGTACTCTTGATGAATATCAGAAAGCTTATGATATACAGACTGCTAAGACGCAGGCTACTCAGGAAGCTGGAGATGCTATCACTAACACTCGTGCCTATGATATGGCAGAGAAAAATAAAGTGATGAAAGAGTTTTCTGACGTTCAGGCCCAGCTTGATAAGCAATTTAACTTTGACAGATCTAGCACAGAGTATGCTGATGCATTATCTAGAAGGATAGGTGAGTTAAAATCTAAACCTATATGGGCACTTATGTCTAAAAAGGATGAATTAGAGAAACAGAGAAACTCTCTTAAAACACAACTTGGTACAAACTATTACGAAAAGTTTGATCCCAATAGTGTAACACTAGAACAACTTAACCAAGATCAGAGTATCTTCGATAAATGGGTCCCTCATAATCTGAATGATTTTTACACTAGAGGGGCAGCTGCCGGTAAGGGATTGGCTGAAGATATTAATGCTCAGAAGATTGGCCATGTAACACCATGGTTACTAGAATTTACCAATAGTACAGGTCAAGCATCAACACAGGCTGCTCGCAACTATTTAATGAATGATGAAGAAGGACAAATTAGATTGAAAGATGCTATATCTTCTGCAGGTGGTGATCCTAATGATCCTAAATTACAGGCAACTGTTATGGATGCTATGGTAGCTAATATGGTTGGTAAAGAAACTAAATCTAGAGTTGTTGATGAACAATGGCAGCTAGAGAATAGACCAAAGACAGATAAGCCAGCAGAAGATAAAAATACCTTTGGGTTAAACAGGCTTAATGATATTAAAGGAGATAAAAATCCTTACCCAATAACACATATAGATAATTTTCATGAATCACAGGCAAACTTAGATAAGATTGATACTGAGATAGAATCATATAATAAACCAATAGCAGAAGCCAAGACGCAGATAGAAAAGGATGCATTAATAGAAAAACAAAATAATGCGAAAGCAGGTAAGCGTGCTCTTTCACTAGATTTGGCTAAGGTCAATGCAGTTAAGAATAGAATTGAATATTCAACTGATCTTGGTGTTAAAGCTAATCAGGCTGGTGTAGATTTAATTAAAACCAATATGCCGTGGTTAAGTGATCAGGATGCATTGGACATTCACGAAAGAATGAAGGATGTTTACATTGATAGTAACGCATGGGATAGGACTAATGGCGGACAAACACTTGATGCTCTACTGAGTAAGTTAAGTGCGATTCCTGGATTTCTAGGAACTTCATTAAAATTCCCTGGGAACTCAACTCCGAAACAAGAGGTTGATAGGATAATGAAACTCATTAAACCAGATCTCTCAAAAAGAGAGCAGAAGTTAATGGAGAACAATCCTAGTTTTGAGTTATATAATATATTAGAAGACGCTTTAAATAAATCAGCATCTGATCCAGCCGCTGATGCAAGAACACTTCTGACGTCAATAAGTAATGCAATGGATTTGTTTAGTGAGTATAATAATTATTACAAAGGAAAAGGTAATTATCTAAACAGTCCAAATTATTCACAAATAGAAAAGGAAGTTGATGGTAAATTAAAGGCTGGTGTGCTAAACACATATCAGCAAAGTTCTCCTGAAATACTAGCTAAACCGGCACTTGTAGAGCAAGTAGTTACTTATATGGCAAATAATATGGATACATTTCAGCCAACCAAAGTAAATAGAAAAAGAAAAGGACTAGAATGGAGTAATGATCTTGATAATTTACAGGCTGAGATGAAGAAACCAGGGACTATTATAAGGTTCTTAACAAATCCAGAAGATCCATTGATAATGTCACTTATATCTAAAGAAGGAGAGAGGGTAGATTTTGAAATAGACGAGAATAGAGCTGGGTTTGGAACACTATTAGAATTAAATAAAATTATAAAAGATACGCCAGAGATAATGAATCAAATGTTCAGAACTATTAAATTTGAAGATGGAGCCAAAGAACTTGTAGATGATGTTAAGGAATTAACACCATTCTTCCAAGATGCTAATGGTGAAAAGAAAATTGATAAAATATCTGGGATGGCTGTTAAGAAAACATTTGATGCTGAAGGGAAAATTATATATGAGCTTTATAATACGGCTACAGATGAAAAACCTGTAAAGGTGTACGGTAATTTACCGGCATTAATGTCTGCGCTCATGAATGAACAAAATCCTCCAGAAAAGAAGTAATTTAATTTAAATATAATAGATATGGCAATTCCTGAAGATGTTCTCGGAACAACTCCTATTGAAACAACTGAAACAACCGCCCCAACACTTAATAAACCTGGTGTTGATTTAGAAAAGCGAAGATTATCATTTCAGAGTACCGAAGCTAATGCTACGGTAGCTGATGGTAATGTTGATCTTGCGTCTAGAGCGAAAAGATTCGCTGAAAGTTCTACTGAAGATATTGTAGGAGAACAAGTTTCTCCTGTAGTAAGACCAGAGGGGTTTAGTGAAAAACAGATTGATAAAAGGCTTGGTAGGTACGCAGCTGTTACAGGTATAGATGTAGCAGAAGAGATGGCCCAGGCTCAGTCAGGATGGGAGCAAATGGCCTATTTTCTTCCTAGAGTTGCTGCAAAAGCAACAACAGAGGCATTAAAAATCCCTGGCTACATGCAGGGTTTTACAGAATGGGCAGCAAATGGTTTTAGTCCGGAGTCATACGGTAATGCATTTAATAATGGCTGGAACATAAGTATTGATAAAGCTAATGAATATCTCCAGCAAAACGCACTTCCTGTGTATACTCCTGAGAATGTTAGAAGTGGGAATATGTTTGACAACCTAGCATCTACATCATGGTGGGCAACACAAGGAGCTGATGGTGCAGGTTTTCTTATAGGAATGATGGCACCTGGTGCTATACTAAGATGGTCAAAAGCAGGGCTTGGTGCAGTAAGAGCTTTTAGTGCAGCAGAGAAATTAATCAAACCAGGATATAAAGCAGTAGAAGGATTTGCAGAGGCACAGAAGGCAGCTGAGTTAGCTGGATTAGGAGCTTTAGAATCTGGGATAGGAGCAGAGAAGGTTGCAGCTACTTTATCAAAAGCAGCGAAGGTTGATGACTTTCTCGCTACCGCCGTAAATACAGTATATGAGTCTGCAACAGAAGGATTACAGACGTTTAATGATTATATGCAACAGAATCCTGGTGATGTAGAAGGAGCTGGAAAGGCTGCCAAACATACATTTGGAATAAATAATCTTATATTAGTTGGACCAAACGCATTGAATCAAAAATGGCTTTTTAATGGATTTAATAGAGCTACTGCAGGAGCTGCTACAAAGACAGCGATAGGCGCAGAACAAGCAGGAAAGGTAGCAGAAAGAGTATCAACAGGATTCCTTAAAGGTGGAGATTTTGCTGAAGCGATAGCTAAAAAATCTATTGGAGCAAAAGCATTTGCATTAGGAAAATTAGGTGCTAAAGGAGTATTAGCTGAGGGATTCTTTGAAGAAGGACTTCAGACTGCAGCATCTGCTGCTGCGATGGAGGGTAAAAATCCATTAGATCCTACTACACTTATAGACTCATATATAGAAAAAATAACTGCAGATACTAAAGGTAATACAGAAATGTGGTCTGGGATTATACTTGGAGCTCTAATGGGGGGCGGTATGTCTACATATGGAGGAATAAGAGACGAGAAGAATTTACAATCTACAGCAACAAGTTTACATAGTCTACTTAAAAATAACTTCCTTAATTATAATAAAACTTATAGAGATTTTGCCGTAATGAAAGATGGCGAACCTCAGTTCGTTCCTGGCACTAGTAGATATGATTTGGATATCCCAAAGATGATTGCTGCTGGAGCATTGGCTATAAATAATGCTGGCCTTAGAGAACAAGCAGTAGCTGCATATAAGGAAGGAGATAAGGAAACATATGATAAAATAAAGAATATTATTCAGTATGATTATATGTCACCATGGCTTGATATAGAAGGTGGCGTTACTTTGCTTAAGTCTCATATAAAGGAGATGGCTAAGAAAGAGGCAGAGAAAGATAAAGAAGTTACTGGGACAGAGGCAATGTCTGTTGCAGAAATAGAAAAGGATTTAATTCAGAAGGTAGACAGATTTCAGGCTATTCACGACAAAATAGCTGACACACATCAGCTTTCATTTAATGTGAAGATGCCAAAGGATAATGATGTTGCAACAAAAGAAGATCTAGAGGAATTTAGTAAACTTACTAAGGCTGTTAAAACATCTGCCAAACTTCAGATAGATTTTGCATCTGATAGAATTGGCGCTATTAGGGATGAATTAACTGCACTGGGCGTTAGCTCACCATCGCAGAAGATTAATGAGAAGCTTGTGGCTGAATTGGAGGCTAGTTTTGAAAGTGCAAAATTAACTGGAAATTTAGATAAGTCAGAGCAGGCGCAGATAAAGAAAAAGATAAAAGAGATTAAAGATCATGTAGCTGACTATAGAGAAGGCGATCAGGCTCTTGCTGAGGCATATGATAACAAGAAACTTCAGGAAGCTTTTAACGAAAGTATGCGCCTTAAGAAAGAGGCAATGAAGGTTACAAGTGATACAGAAAAAGCCGCTGCAAAAGCTAAGGCTGAATTTCTTGATCCTGAGTTGAAAAAAATATGGGAAGATAATGTTAAGTTTGAAGACTTTAGTGCGTTTGAAAAAAGAATAAAAATAAAAGACGAAGAAGGCACAGGTACTACTATTATGCCAGGGCAATCTAGAATTGTTACTACTAGAGGGATTATAGCTATTAAATATACTGATTCCAAAGGGAAACCCAAAACAATACATGCAGCTGTTGGAGAGGCTAATAAAAGAGGCAGCATGACTCTTCGTATAGTTAAGAAGAAAGGTAATAAGTTTGTTGATGATACATCTCAGATTGGTATAGCATTCCTTAATTCAAAAGACGAGATAGCTATAAAAGATTTTAATGAAAAAGATGAAGTTACTATTGGGAATTATAAGGTAGATAGTATAGATCAAGTTAAAGACACCGTAACCCTCCAGTTTGAAAGACAAGTTGAGGCTGCAAAGAATGTGTACAAGGAATATATTGATAGTTACACAAAGTCAATAAAAGATGTTGGCGATAAACTTAAGGTGTTGCAAGCAGATGCTAAAGCCAAAATGAAAGAAGTTAGGGCTATTGCAAAAGAACATCGTGCTGACTTAATTCTTGCTGAGCAGATAGAAAATAATACATATAGTGGAAGTAAGAGAGAGGCAAAAAGGATATTAAAGATAGCTAAAATTGTATCTGATCTTGAGCATGGAGTAATGATTGCTGATCATGAAGTTATGGAGGCAGAGAATCTTCTTGCTGAGCTTAAAGAAAATAAAGCTAGTTTTAAAGATAAGATTACTATGCTTAAGGATACAGATACGCTTCCATTACAGGACTTACTTGCATTAGATATAGCATCAGAGGATGCTATGGTTCATTCACAGCATATGATAGATATAGCTAAACTTGCTATCATAGAGACAAATAAGCTTATAAAGAATCTTAAGACTCAGGTTAAAAGGTATCGTACGCAATTAGTTAATGTATTAAAACTAGATATTTCTGATGAGGCTCTTGGTACTGCAGGAATGACATCTAGTGAAAAGGAAGACATTATAGATAGGTTGCTTGTAGCTAGGTATGATCAGATTGAATGGGAAGTTGAGTCTTCAATGTATAGGGGAAGTACAGATCCTCTTGTTGAAGAAAGGTTTCTTATGGATCACTTAACCACTACAAAACAAAAATTGGCAGAGACTTACGAACTGCTTAATGATAATGAAAGAATAGAGAAAGAGCATACAAGATTACTTGCTGAGTTTGATAAAACAAGAGCTGCCGCTCACAGTCAATTTAAGAAGATTTACGCTGCTTATAAGAAACTTGTACCATCTCACTTCAACGAGACAGATTGGTACGTTAAAGCGCTTGTAAAGGGTACTGAGATGCCAGATATGGAAGAGGGGTTCAAGAGAACATTCGATATGGATGCTTTTGAGGCTGAACCAAGACATGTCTATAAGGACTGGAGATCACTTATGACTCTTACATCAAATCAATTTCTTGCAGATACCCAAGATGAAGTTCTTAGGTGGTTTGTATTTGTAAATAATTTTGCATGGCAGGGACAGGAAAATAATAATAGCCCTAGGTTTGCATTTAAGTCATACACATATGATCAGATCCTGGCATCAGACAATGAGGTTCTTAAGAAGAACGTTAGATTTTATGTAGGCAATGGTAAGGTTATGACTATACCAGAGATTCAGGCATCACCAGATGCTGAGGCTCTTGCAAAGATAGCATCAGATGATATTAAATCTGTTGTTGTAGGCTACAAAGATGGTAATGTACAATTAGTTACAAAGGGTGGGCACATGTCCACAGAGAAATTCCCTGGTGAGTTTCCTGTATATACATCATTTGGGTTACCTGGACTTAAATATGAAACAGCAGATAAGAAAGATAAATTTACTTCCCAGCCTTGGGAAATGGAATGGGTATCAAACTTTGTAAAGAAATATCCAGAATCTGAGACTACAATGGATCAGATATATGAAGAGGCACATAAGGCATGGTTAGCAGAATCCTCAGAGGCCGTAATTAAATATGCAGCATTTAGGGAGTCTCTTAAAACAAACCAGGTTATATTATCAATAGAAGGCATAAATCCTGGAGTTAAATCTAAGGATGCATCAGTTATTACAATAGAAGAAGCTGTTGGGACAAAACCTGGTTCATGGTTCTTCCATATATCTTCACCATCCAAAGATGAGGATGGAGATTATACTGTTGAGGAATTTAGTGTAGCCGGTAATGTGCATAGAGGGAGAAGAGGTTTTGCTTATATAATGATTGGCAGTAATGCTGAGATAGTAAAACCAAAAACTCTTGGTGAAACAGGAAGTGTAGATAATATATTCGGACTCTTTAAGCATATAATGTCTAAAGGGAAGGATTCTATAAAAGTAAAAACATATCTTGAACAGGCACTCCATATGCTCTATGCCACTGCAGATAAGGACATTAACGAATGGAGGTTATTCTTCCATGATGCTAGAGATAAAAAAGGTGTTGTTATTCCTGGAGAAATTGACTTTATTGTATTTGGTGGAGAAACCATTTCTGTAAAAGAAATAACAGAAGGTGGTGCTAAGGCTGACTTATTTAAAGAATTTCTTAGTAAAAAATACTGGAATTTCCTTAAGAAGAACATTAATGACACAGGCAAGGACTTTACAGAATGGAGATATGATAAGAAAAAAGGTGCATATGATTTAGTATGGGATACAAAATCAGGTGGATATCAGGGATTTTTATTCTCAGATACGCCGACAAGTATCTCAAAGGGGAGTGTTTATATGAAACCTAGACCTGCTAATGGTGATGCACAGATGGCTAATCTCGCAAGAGACCCACAATATCTAAATCAGTCTCTTAGGGTTGCTCCAAGGGATGAGTCAAAGGTTGCGGCTTCTGCAAAAAAGAAATCCAGGGGAGTTGGTAGAGTATTCAAGATACATTACGTTGCTCCAGATAAAACTGTAATAGATAAGAAAATAGTATATTATCAGGACGATAATAGTGTTGATATACAAAATGATTCATTTGCTAAAAAAGAATTGTTTGACCCAAAGAACCCTGCATCTAAAATAATAGTAACAGGAGTTGCTAAGGTATTAAAAGATAAGAAGGTAGATTTAGATAAGGCTGCAGAATATACATTGGATGGTATTCCATTCCCTATTACAATAGAGTTCAGTCATGATTTACCTGTAGAAGATATTGAAATTAGTGTCGAGGATGATGTATTGAAAGCAGCAAGAGAAGCTGCTGCAAGGACAGGAACCCCTGATTCTAAAATAGTAGTTGATACAAGTACGCCTCCCGCTGGCACTTCTACACACACACCAGATGTTGTATGGAATAATGCAGATCAGGCTGTAAAGGATATTGCAATAGAAGAAGCTATACGTGAATTAGTTAGTAAAGGCCCTGAAGGGACTACTACGCACGAAGAGTATCTTGTTAGATTACATTCTCCTGAGAACTTAGAAAAAATAGTTATCCCTTTAGCAAAAAAAAGACTTGCTGAAGATATTAATTCTGGAAGTGCAGTTCATCCAGATGAAGAGGCTATAGATAGGGAGGTAAAAGTATTTAACGATCAGTATGAGAGAGAGACACTAAAAGCTATAAAATGGTTTGAAGCTAAGTTTCCTAATATACCATTAGAGACTGTTAAGGGATTGATAGCTGGTAAAGCATGGGGTAGATTAGTTATGGGGACACATGTTCTTATATCTGACTTAGCTGAATCTGGAACAGTATATCATGAGGCATTCCACGTATATAATGTATTGTTTAACAATCCTGCAGTAAGGAAAGCTCTATACGAAGAAACAAGAAAACGTTTAGGGGCTCCCGATATGACAGACAAAGATGCTGAGGAATTTCTTGCAGAAGAATTCCGTACATTTATGATGACAGGAACTTCTAGTATATTTAACTCCCAAGAGAACATAAAGAAAACATTTTTCCAGAAAATACTTCAGGTAATTAATGATATTCTTAAATGGCTTGGTGTTAGTATGAAAGAGAATACTGCTGACGAAATTAGGGCAGCGTTCACAAATCTAAAAGATGGTAAGTTTGTTGATCAGATAAATAATTCTACGGAATCATTTGATAGTATTCCTGGTATTGGTGCAATTGAACAGGTTAAGCTTGTAGAAGATATTAACTATCAGTTCTTTAAGATGATAGTAGAAGATGTTACTAAAGGTGGAGAATTATTATTTGAAATAGGATTAGGACCAGCTACTTATGACAAACTATATGCTGTATATAAAAAGCAACAGCTTGCAGATAAGTTGGCTGGGAGAACTAAATTCCCATATGATCACTTATTTAACAACTGGGGTAAATTAGTAAAACAACATTCATTGCATCTATTACAATATAAAATAGATATAAAGGATGATATTGATGAAGAGCAGGCTCAGGGAAGAAATTCTGCTGAGTGGGTTGAACCATACACAAGATCAATGAAAGATTCTGTGCCAAACGCACTTAGGTTCATGATAGGGTCGCTTAAGGTTGGTAGGGTTATAGATAGAGCTGGGAAGAAAACATTTCAGCCACTGCAGGATAGTGAATTCCAAACAATGAAAAACGTAGACTACGAAAGAGTTATGGATTTACTTAATAATCAGATGGCTACAATAACAACTCCAGAAGGTCTTTACCAGAAAATGAGAGAGCTTATACCCAATCATCCAGAACTTGCAGTTCTTTATAAACATATTGGAGGAAACATATCAGCAGGTTCTATGAGTAAAACACAGTATAGACTTGCCATGCAATTCTTTTCTTCATTCTCGAATTCAAGACCAAGAGCACGCCTTGTTACTATAAAGAATGATGGCGTAATGACATATAAAGATCTGATAGATGAAACAGAAAAGAATGTTATACGAGGAGAGTGGCAAGATAGAGGACAGCAATTAGCAAAAAGTGGATCAACAAAATACATAAGCTATAAGAATGGGGAATTTATTATTAATAAAGAACCATTAATAAAAGATTTAAGTACTGCATTTAGCCAAGGAACATCTATAGACATACTTAATGGACTCGGTATAAATATCGGCAAGGAGTTTAAAAACCAAAAGCCGGTTACTGACTTTATTAAGCGATTAAGAATGGTACTTGAAACGAAGACAGGTATATCTCTTGCTCTTAGTAATCTATACGATAGAGATAGTATGCAGATGCAGGGGGAGGTAGATTCTCTTGCAGTATTTACATCGTCTTTCTTTGAGAATGATCAGGATCTTATGTACTTCAACCAGAATGGAGATATGGAATGGTCAATTACAAGAAACTCTCATATAACAGATGTTGTAAATAGGGTTAATGAATATGCAGATTCAAGAAAAGTAAATCCTAAAGCTGTTCCTGGAGAGTCATTGGAAAAAGTAATGCCATATGATATTAAAACAGGAAGAGGCAGTATCTATAATAGACATAGTAGGTATTGGGCACTAGCAGAGCAGGGTAATAGAATGGAATTCTATAATATAAAAGGATTAACAACCCAATTCGGAGACGGTAATGAGACTAGCGAACTTAAGTTTGGTGACTATAAAGTAACATCATTTGATTTACTTCTTAGGAATATCGTTATGTTTCGTAGGGCTGCAGATAGGGCCCCTGAATATGCGTTTAAAATAGGTGAAACAAACTATAATATTACAGAAGGAATTTTTGTAAATACATTAAAAGATTATTTAAGAGACGAGTTAGCTACTACATTTGCATTGCTATTAGAAAAATCTCTTGCACCAAACTCTAGGCAATTTGGTAATGGGTTAGCTAACTATGGGGAAAATACGGAAGACCTTAGAGTATTTAACTTCTTGTTTGACAAGTCATTCTCTGGCGGATACACAATACAACGACCAATGGAGTACTTAGAAGAGATGTTAGAGTCAGAGTCTTTTGAACCTACTGTAGAAAATATCTATCAACTTACTGAGTCTTATATAAAGAAGTTTGACAAGAAACTATCTGATAAAGAAAAGTATTCTCCACTGGAATCTATTATGCGAAACTTTGTTGACGCAACAAATGCTGCCAATAAAGAATCATTAATGGAAAGTAAACTTATAATAAAGAATTCAGGGAAATGGTACGTTCCAGGATTTAATCCAGAAACTATCATAGGAGATAAGTTTTTTAATTTTAGTAAGCAAGTTGACAATAGAGGAAGATTAACTAACGATGCTCTTGATTCAATTGTAATGGTTGCATCATATAACTATCTAGTTGGAATTATAGAACAAACTAAATTGTTTACTGGTGATTTGGCTTCACATAAATCATTCCTAGATGGGATTAAAAGAACTACAGCATCGGCATCAACTAGAGTAAAGCTTGCTAATGACGCAAAAACAATTGCCATGCTTAACAAGTTTTCTCCAAAAGCTAATGGGAAGTCCCATAACATGGTTGTTAATGAAGTTATACTAGCACCAATGTTAGAGACTGCTCCAATTCACCTAGCTGATAAATGGAGTCAATATAATAACATGGAAATAGCAGATGGTCAGATGTATGGCAGTCTTGATTTTGTTAGAGGTTTAATGCAACGAGAAGGTAAATGGGAAGATCCACATGAGAGAACATATCAATATAAGATGCAGAAACTTGCTATCAGATTATTAGGTAAAGATAAGGATGGTAAATGGAAAGAGCCAGTCTTGCGTGAATTCTGGAATATAACCGATGAAATATTTAAAACAGGCGTATTCTCTTATCATACCAATGGTGAAGTTCCTACTGAGCCAATGTTTAGGGCATATAATTCACAAGTAGGTGTAGTAATAGATCCATTTAATGCTGAAGAGATGGGTCAGATTCCTCCAATGAAACAACAGGGATCTGGGTACATTGCATCTGAGGGATTAAACACAAGCGTTATGAATATCAGTAAGATGTCTATAGCTCCTATATTCCCTTCACTTTTAAAGAACAGAGAACTTAGTTTCTTCTTATCAATGCTTGAACATGATGTAGATGTAATAGGTGATCCTAGCGTAAAAAAAGCTGATTATTATCCCAATAATGAATCAATACGTGAAGACTATGTAATAGACAAAGATACAAATATTACGCCAATATCTTACGATGACTATGGACCACAGCTGGCTATTCAGTCTGAGGAGAAAAGAAAAGTTACTGACTCTACCCAGAAAATAGCAACCATATATAATAATATGTTTCTAGAAGGTAAATTACGTCCAGAGTTTGAAGACATGGCTGACAATATTTATGAAAGAGACAGTTTACTTAATGAGATAACAAGATTAAATAGGGAAAAGATAATAAACGATCTTGCTCTTACTTATAATGAAGATACAAAAATGTATCAAATTGAGGAAAAGAATAAAGAGAAGTTTAAGAAAATGTTGCTAGAGTTATTCGAGCAAAGACTTATGCCCGATAATATTATTGATGGATTACAGTTAGCATTGGATAGTCAATCTAAAATACTTGATCTATTCTCAGATAACAATAAGGTAGAACAAGTGCTGACTGCATTCGTTAGAAATAATGTTATAAAAAGGAAAGTAGCAGGAGAAATGCTTGTGCAGGAATCAGGTTATTTGTACGACAGAGGACTTAAGATCTATGAAGAAGGTAAGGATGGTAAGCCCACTACGCGTGCAGAAGTAATGGTTCCAATGCCTAGCGCATGGCTTCCTTGGGCAAAATCAATAGGTGGAATAGATGTTGTTAATACCCTTTTAAAAGAGGGTAAGTTAGACAAAAAGCTTACTGAGTTCATTGCCAATAGGATACCTACTGCAGACCTTAATACAATAGAGGCGTTCACGATAGTAGAATTCTTGCCACCATATGTAGGTGCTAAAATTATTTTACCATCAGCGATTGTAGCAAAAACATCTTCTGACTTTGACGTTGATAAATTAACATGCTACCTTAATAGTATAAGGATTACAAAAAATGGTCCTGTTTATTTAGAATACACAGGAGAACCTGGACTTACACCTAAAGGAGAAATCGAGGATCTTAATGTCACTATGAGTAGAATGGAGAATAGAATAAACGAACTCCATGCTGAGGCTATACTACATCATGCCAGATATGAACAT
>Ga0315293_10004755_pt1 | contig 12831 bp, 10 predicted proteins | sample YL17G13_20_MG_FD_203071 | JGI IMG/M metagenome (GOLD analysis project Ga0315293, IMG submission 203071) | Sediment microbial communities from Yellowstone Lake, YNP, Wyoming, USA - YL17G13_20 | ecosystem: Environmental > Aquatic > Freshwater > Lake > Sediment | place: USA: Wyoming | collected... | reverse complement strand
CTTTGGTTCATACCGGGTCTGGCGGAAATTGGCATGCTGAGACAGGAACTCCAGGACCAGATGAAGGTTGCTTACTACGATGAAAGGTATCCCACGAACTGGATCTCGAAGACAGATGCGAAGACAGTTTCTGATTATCTTGTAAGCAAGGGTTTCATCAAACTGAGTGCTCCATTGGCACGAGATTGGATTGAAAGGAGAATTGCGAGGAATGATGCCACCGCATCAGTTTTGGTGATGTCTCAGGATGTTGCACCAGACACAATCTTTGAAAGTACGAGCCCAGATTGTTTGCTGAGACGCTACCTGAATCTAGGTGGGAGAGTAGTCTGGATTGGTGATGTTCCATTCTATTCTAGAGGATTAGAAATACATCCTGAGATACAGAAGGATGCATCAATTACGATTGTCGATCACGAGCCCATTGGCCTAACTGGCCAGTACGCAGTACTTGGATCTCTATCTGCTTTTGCGACCCCCGATGGGCAGGTAGAAATCACCGACGATGGCGAAGAACTGGGCTTGAAGAGCGGATGGTACAGCAGTCGACCGGTCATCCGCAAGTTCGTCAAGAACGGCAAGATTCTTGCATCAACGAAGCTTCTCCCAAGATCTCACATAGACGACATTCTGCCTCAGAGGATTAGTCACCAAGAAAGGGAGAATGCATTTCTCAGCGTCGTTGGCGCGAACCAGCTTATTGAGGCAATCGGGAGCATTGCTGCATTCGTCGCAGTAGTCGTTTCCATCCTATTGTTGGTTCTCTCGTCCCAATTCCAGAAACTGAGTCTTGAGCAAATCTCCTATGCCGCAGCAGGGGTAGCCATTATGCTGGCCGTCTTCATAGAGTATATCATTCGACGTAGGAAACAAGTGTTCGCCGCAGCATGGCTCGCCAGGTATGGCAAAGGTGGGGAGTTTGTTCGTATTTGGGACTATGGAAGCCCCCGATTGAACCAGGAGACGCTTGACGAACTCTCCAGAATCGCCACCCATCGGAGGTGACCTGAAATCATGGTTTCGGGCCGAGCACTCTATCGACAACTCACGGATGCTTCAGACAAGAATGCGCGCGAGCTTCTTCGCAATGCCTACGACTTGAAATCATGGGGTAGTCGGGGGCATGCCTGCGCAATTGCAGTCTTGGCAATGGAGGAAAGCGCTAAGGCGCTAATCTATCACATGGCTGCGGAGGGAGTCTTTCGTATCGTCAAGAAGAATCCCAACTATGTCACCACTTTTCGCGAAGCAGACCTACTTAGGCATGAATTCAAACATGCTCTCATCGCAGCAGAATTGGCAGATTGGCTGAACTACGCTCCGTTCTTAGGAGCTATCAATAGCATAGCCAAAGACAGGCTGCGCAGGAAAGAAGTTGAAGCATTAATCACGAGAGCCATCCATGCGCACAGAAGACAAGTGATAGAATTCAGGTCGGGTGGCAAGGTAGCCAAGGAAACACAGCAGATGTTCAATCTCCTCGAATCACTCAACCGCAGGAAAAATGACGGCTTGTATGTTGGCCATACTGGAGGACGCTTACTTGTGCCGAACAGCATGACGAGGAAAGAACTCAAGGATATTCTTGAACTCGCAGATACCATTACCTCGGTATTCTCGCAAGTAGTCCGTGAGAGATTGGCACCAACTCAGAAGAGCGTCCTTATTGACGAAATGAAGAAGAGTGCTAAGCAGATCAGACGCATCAGGTCGAAAGCAGACTAGAAAGGCTTTGACGTTTTGAATAGCTAGTCAGGAATCGCTTAAATAGCCAGGCAATGAGTCCTCACTTGCGCGACATGCGGTTCCCTGCGCGAGTATTATTATCAGCCGATGCATGACTCGTAGGGGAATTGCCTTGAGAATGAAGATTTTCGTCTCATCCGAGATGAATGAGGCCATAGACATGGAACGCAGGCAGGCCGCGAGAGACGAAATAGGCAAGATCGGGCACATTCCTAACTGTTTTGAGGACCTGCCTGGGCGAAGGAATCCTGAGGACACAGACACACGAGAAATGTGCCTCGAATTAGTGAGAGATTCTGATTTGTTTCTCGCGATAGTTGATGATACCGTCACCGACATCATGGATGCCGAAATCAAAGAAGCACTGAACTCGCTTGGAGAGAACAGGATCTTCTTCTATTTCACAAAACACGGCCATAAGGATGGTGAAGCAACTGCACTGTGGAATTCTGTAAAGAAGTCATGGATTATTAGGCAGTTTGAGAACGCCGACCAATTGACGACTGAAATATCTCGGTCAATTGCCAGTTTTGCTGGGGACGTTCTCAAAGCAACCTCCGGAGCTCCAAAGAAGCTGTTTGACAAAACGATAGATTTGGGGAGCGGACGTGAAATTCTCTGGAAACTAACTCTCAAGAAGGGATCCACAATAACAATAACCTGCGCGTCGAACAGCGCATTCCACAAGTTCAAAGCAGGTTTCTATCAGCGGGAAGAGTTCTTCAGGAGGAAACCTACTAGCATCTTCAATGGATTCAGTTTTGGAAGAGGTTCGGAGAAGCCACACTTTACATGCAAGGTTAAGATCGCTGAAGATGATGACTATTACTTCGTAGTCCACACGGGCTTGTACTTCGGAATCGCACAAATCAAGGTTGAAGTAAAAGTCGAAGCCATGCCTAGACCATAGCCCAATGACCTGCTAGTCTGTTCTGTTACCCCTCTTCAACTTGAAGACCGACGGATCATCGAACACTGCTTCGCACCACACTATCAAACGCCTAGAGATATTCGGCGGAAGCGGCAGTGTAAGGCATACGCCCATATGTAGCAGATTCCTCCCGATTAGATGCATCAATCTCTCATCCGATGGATTCGAAGTCGCTACCTCTGCAATCTCAATCACATCACTCGTTATCGCGACAATCGTCTTCAGATCGAGTGCTTTGAGACCAGTGAATGTCTTCACAGCCTCCAGTATGAATTCGACCTCATCGTCGAAACCCTGGCACGGAGAAATGTTGAGACTGCCAACGAAACGCGCTCCCTCGAATGCAATGTTGGCGTCAATTTCGAATCTCTCTTCAGATCCGGAGCCAGAAGCTGTCAGTGGTCCCAATTCCTTATACGAACTCCGCCTTGCAGGCGCCACATATCTTCTGCGAGGAGGCACAGTCCTGTAGCCTAACGCGGCCCATCGATGGCGCCGATTTTCTCCATGCCAGCCTTTCCCTGGGCCAGACTTCACCGTATTTGCAGCCTCCTTGATTCAGTAGAGAACTCCTCTAAGGCCAACGTGGAAGAAAATAACCGTCTCACCATCTCTGGTTTCGCAACCATCGCACGCCCTATTAACATCGTCCTTGCGGCCCCTGCAATCTCTACAGTAAGCGTACAGAACCCTGATCCGGCTCTTCCTGCGCTTCCTAAGACCTTTGTAGTCAGCCACCATCACCTCGCTGTTTCTCAACGGATCCAGCTTTACTTCCTCAATCAGGTTCTTGGCAATCTCTCTCGCATCTCGTTGAAGTCCAGCGAATTCCTCCGAGAACTCTTCGGTCTGAAGAGCGTCAATCATTAGTCCAGCTCCAGTGGGAGAAGCTTACCCTTCTTGGCGTCGTCCATCGATTTCCTAATCTTGGAATCAGCCAAAGGGTCCATCATCAGGTCCAGAGTCTCCGCCCATTCAATGCCGAGATCCAGCACCTCTTTCGCTTCGGACTCCCACAATGGAGCAAGCATCTCAGTTCCCTCTGGAATCTCACTTATTTGCATCTCTTTGTCAAATTCCTCGACATGCACTTTCATTGCATACACTTCTTTCAGAAGCGCGTCCAGATTCCTGACGTTGGCTGCCACACCATCTATCTCTGAGAGAAGTCTCTCTTTGCCGCGAAACAGGTCCGCAGTGGCCAGTAGGACCTTCTCACCCTTCTCTGTAAGGACGATTTCTTTATCCTCGGCACCATGAACGAGGTCTAGTTCCTTCATACTGGAGAAGTCCTCATAGACATCGTCACTCATAGGACCCCAATGCCATCTGTAGAAAGACTGATTCAAGACACGCTGATGGGATGCTTTGTATCTCTCGCCAGCAACAAATGTAATCTTCTGAAGCATCATGAGCCCGTTGAACTTTGCCTTTCTCGACGCTATCTGAATTGCCCTCATGTCTAGCAACATGTCGACTATCTTCTGTTTTTTACTGCGCATGGTTACACTCAGCAATCACTCCATATTCAAGCGAGTCTGCTTAGTCAGCTTCCGTTCTTTTTCTCTAGAAATAGCCTTCTCAAGTCTCTTGAACTGAGGTTCCAGCAGATCGAGACCTGGCTTGCCCTCGAAATGAGCTTTGAAAGTGTTCTCCTTGATTCTCACTTTCATCGTTTCAAACTCCTGGCAACTCGTTTCCACATTCTGCTTTATAGTGGCCCTCGTAATCTTACCTGGCCTATTTTCGGATACCGCTGCGTCTATCTCCTTAAGGTCGCAGTGAGGGCACGAAAACTTGCCTCGTCGCTGGCTATATGTCTCTTTGAGGCTCGGCATAACGTATCCATGAACACACTTCAATCTCAGCTTCATGTGCATGGGCGTTTTGGCACCCTTCTTCCCGCCACCTACTCTCCTGAGATTCGAAATGCTCTGAACTCCGACCCTTGCCATCACTAGATCGTACAAAGTGTAGAAGGGCTCGTGCATCTTATACGCACTCACTTGAAGCCCGTGAACATAGACTGGACTCTGTCCTTCTGCAGTAATCGCTGCGAGGTGCACTAGGCTTCCCTCAGTTATTCTGCGTCCTCGAAAATCATAAATCAGTGTGTTAATGCCAGCAGATACATAGTCATCCATCAGGGCAATGCATTCATCAGCACTCATAGGGGGAATGTATCCAGCGGCGTACATCGGATTGGCTAGTTTCTTGTTCGCGGACATTGCAGCCAACTGATATTTCAAAACGGCAGACGCCGACAACGCGTCGCCAGGCGGAATCATCAGAAGTACGTTGGAACCCTCCGCGCTTGCTAGTTTCACGTATTCCTCAATCCAGTTACCGTCTGGTGGAAGTTCTGCTGAATCGACAGCACTTACGTCAAGATTCACCATTTTGAAACCATTGGGAATCTGTCCCTTCTGATCCTCGAGAACTCCCTTTGCTTTGTCGTATTCCCCTTGGTTTTTATTCGAGCCTCCTAATGCTTCAATCGACTCGGAGTCGAAACGGTAATACAACTCCGCCATTTTCATGGCTTTCTCTAGGGAGGTCACCCTTGCATCGCTACTATAGTATGGAGTCAACTTCAAAGCGCGGTAGGGGCCTGTTACCGAATTCCCAGCTCTCAAAGAGAGCGCTTTGAATCGCCCATCAATTTCAACCGTACTCACAGTTGGAATTCGTGATCCATCGACCAGCTTCTTAAGGTCTACCTTTAACTGGCTATAGTCCTTTTCCGAAAAGTTCGCTTTGTTCATGGTCACATTCTAGCGACGCACTCCTCAGGCTTGGCTCGCTCCATTTCCAGTAGGTTGGTTGTATGCGTCGCCAGATATTTAAAGTGTTCAACTTGATGAATCATATCGCCCATTTCCTGCGTAAGAGACGCGTTCTTCCTTTGGAGAACACTTATTTCATCCAGAAGTTTGATGACTGTCTCGGGATTTGAGAACTTGGTTGCGATTTTGAACGCGCAAAAATACGAGTCGACTAGATTCTGAAGCATGTCGGGAGTTATGCGCCTCCTCAGATCTGGGAGCAAATCCTCGTATCGAAACACCAAAGTCAAGTCTTCGATAGCGCGCTCGGTTTTGTCGAGAATCCTCTTCCTAAATACCCGGACGTTAGGTTCATCGGAATCAGTCAGATTGATTAGTCCGCGTTTCTGCCCATTCGTAAGCATTTGACCTCAGACCCACCTTCCAGACCACGATTTCTGTAACGGATAGCGCAAGCGTTACCAAGTAATATTATATGGCAACCGTTATTGGAGACGAACGTTAAATAACTATGCCTTTCTCTCTACGTCAATTGCAGTGATGCACTCCGTCATCTGGCTCGCGCCCTAGAATGACAAGGGCACACATTCTTCGCAGATACGATTGGTTGAATCTGAATGTCCTCCAAGATCCGACACTTCAGCTTGGGCTAGATGATTTCGGACTGGCTCAGCAAAATTATATATACTCTGCGCCCCTATTGAGGTGTGATGAAGGGGATAATCCCCCCCTCTCAAGGGTAGGATGGCATGGAAATAACGATTCCCAACGTCGCCGTCGTGATCGAGGCCAAGGTAAGCTCGGATGGCCGGATATATGGCCTACTGAAGTTTGCTGGAAGTACGGTCAAGGTGGTCGTGCTGGAGGAGAGAAGGAAGAAGTAAACGATTTCCAAACCACAATGGGTGACTGGGACGGAAGTTGTAGCTTCCGCCCAGTCGGGAGGCCCGATAATGTGAGTATCAGACCCCCAGATAACATCAAGGTTGAACCGAATAAGACTTTCGCAGGAAGAACCGAAACTGGTCGTGTTGGATGCAAGTATTGTAAGAGCCACCAAGTTGTGAAGAACGGCACACAGAAGGGCAAGCAACGGTACATCTGCAAGAGTTGCGGAAGGCAGTTCGAGGACAACGGGCACTTCCCCAAGATGAAGAACGACGCCAAGGCTATATCTGTCGCTCTGGAAGCGTACTTCGATGGACTATCCCTCGCGAAGACCGTCAACCTTCTCAAGAGAGTTTACGGAATCATTGTCAACCGTTCGACTGTCTGGAGATGGATCCAGAAGTACGTGCCGCTGGTGAAGAAGCTCATTGAGAAGTTCAACATCAACGCCATTAGCTCATGGCATGCCGATGAGACTGCCGTCAAGATCAAGGGCAAGCAATGGTGGTTCTGGGATGGAATCGACTACGATTCTAGATTCATCGTGATGGGGCTATTGACGAGAACCCGCACGATTCCGCATGCGAAGAGTTTCTTCTTGGGGGCAAAAGCGCAAGTCGGTGGCAACGCACCCGAGCATATCGTGACGGATGGCTGTGGAGCTTACCGTTACGGCATCACAAAGGCGTTCTGGCGGAAGGTGTTGCGCGGAGAGACCACCTATGTCAAGAAGGTAGGACTAAGGGCTAGAATCGGGAAGATGTCGAATAACATCATAGAGCGATTCCACAACACGCTCAAGGATCGCGTAAAGACACTGAGAGGTTTCGGAAGCAAGGAGGGCGCGAGGAATGCTTTGGATGGTTTCGTGATACAGTACAACTTCCTGAGAAACCATACGACACTGGACGGGACTCCCGCGCAAGCAACTGGATTAGACCTCCCAATCGAAAAGGGGTGGGGTGATCTCATTCAATGGGCTCAGATGCATTAGTCGCGTCAGTGCTGGTGAAAGCACTCTCTACGATGCGCTTCTCTTCTTCGGTCAGCTCGTAAAGTGAATAGATGATTGAATCGATTTCCTGATCAAGTGCACTAATCTCGCGTTCAAGGGCTGCCCGCGCGTCAGTCTTCTTCTGACCGATTCCAATCAATCGACTCTTTAAATCCAAGATTCTGGTTACTTTCTCAACAACCAGATCCTGTTGTTCCGGTCGTGCCCTTCGCACGGGAAGTTTCCCTAGTTCAGCGAGCGTCGTTTGCCTGAAATCGTCTTTCGTAGCAAGCGCAGAAGCATGGAAGTAAATGAATGAGAACAGCTTCGAATTCAACAGGCCGAGAAGATAGAATGGCTGAAAAGAACTGTCGAGAAAGATGAATGGATTGTAATCCTTCGCCGTGATGAGCGGCTTGTCGTAGTAGAACGCCATAAGCCTATCTTGACGATTCACTATCCTGCGAACGAATATCCTGGGTTGCGAATAAAATTTATAGGATCTCATATGCTTTGTGTAGTCCACATACTTCGTTTCAGTGACTTCAACCGTGTATCTATCACCTCTCCCTTGGGTCAGTAACGCCTTGTAGTAGTCACTCACTTTTCGGTCAGACATTTTCAGTTTGCTAACGACAACCCCCTGGCGTGACTTCGTGATCTTGCCGAGAGGAACGGAGTTCTCCTTTAGCCTAGCCAGCATCTTGTACGTATTCCGTTTGGTGAACACCTTCATGTCTGGCTCCTCTTCAATCAGCTTCTGTTCGATTAGTTCGTACGGGATGCCTTCCATTCTTTGGATCTTGTCGCGCTTGTCGTAGGCGAATGCCATGAATCTGCTGCCCTTCTTTTTCCCCTTCTGAAGTATTACAATACCAGTGTCCACATACGCATCTTGGAACACATCGAAGGGCAAATTGATGATTGCTCTCAGGTCGCATTCAGAGAAAACAAATTTCCGAAACTTCGCGCAATTGTCGCCGGTTTGCCAAGTGAGGGGGACAATCATACCTAGGTATCCGCCATCTCGGAGAAGTCCGATGGATCGCTCAATGAACAAGATCGAAGAATCGAACTTCCTAAAGGGTGACGAGTATCTGTCAGCGTAGAAATTCTTCTCTTCATCGGAGAAGTCCTCAGTTGGGATGTATGGTGGATTTCCAATGATTGCTTCAAATCCTCCGCTCTCCAGGATGTCTTCGAACTGTTCATCCCACTTGAAGGCCTTGATTCCAGCTACAATTGGATTGTCAATGATCGAGTTGCCACATTTGACGTTTCGCTCCAGCAATGGCAAACGGCGGCCTTTCTCAGATACCTTCAGAAGCAAATTCAATTGCGCAATCTCAACGGCTTGCTTGTCCAGGTCGACTCCGAAGATGCTGTTTTGAAGAAGATCTAGCTTCTTTGAGTACGTTAATCCGGTGCCTGTACTGTCGAACTGAGTCTGGTCATAGTCCTTGTCCTTCCTACGAGAATGGTAATTCAAGGCATCGTACGTCTTGATGAGGAAAGAGCCTGACCCACAAGCTGGGTCCAGGACTTTGATTGCACTCGGCGCATTCTTCGTCTTGCTCTTAAGGACTAGTCCTACAGTATTGGCAACGATGTAATCAACAACGTATGTCGGGGTGTAGAAGATCCCCTGCTTCTTCTTGTGTGCCTGGCTCTGCTTGACCTTCGCCCGTTTCTCGGTCTTCCGAAGGATGTGGCTCAGATACTGCTCGTAAATGTTCCCCAGAACATCAGCCTCAATGGCTGAGAAATCATACGCCGTTACTTGATCCTTGGAATAGTAGAGTCCTTCGATGACTTCGAGTAAGGTCGTATCATCAATCGCAAGGTCGTCAGCAAGATGTTCAGCGAAAATCTTGCTGTTGTACTGCTTGTCGAAATATCTGAACACCTCTCTCAAGCTCTTCGAGAGGTTCCCTCGACCAGAACTCTCGCGTTCTCTCAGACTGGAGATGAGAGTCTTGGCTTCCAACTCCCTGTCCTCGCAATTCCTGATGAATATCAATCGATCCAATATCCTCTGAACCGCCTCGTCAAGATCTTCCTGGCTCAGGCCCTTGTCCTGATTCAGCTTGGCAATATTCTTCGAAAGCGACACACGGAACTTCGTGAAGTCTGTCAGGAGCTGTTTGTCGATGGACACCTTGTTCGTTCTCTTGCCCCATTTTTCGGCTTCTTTGTCAAGCATCCCATTTTGAAAACTCTCTTTCGAAAGAAGCCACAATTCGTCCAAACGATTCTCGAATTCTTGAACGAAGATCGTCTTGAGGTTACTCTGCAACACATTCGCGGTCTTCCATTCGGCATTGAAGATTCTAATGCTAGCGAAATTCGTCAGGACCGCCCATGTGCATCCTTTGTGCCAGGCATAACTGATCGCTTGTTCGACATACTTAGGGCTCTCTAAGTCCTCCTTGAGCGCTTTGGCTTCCAGATAGAACTTCGGAATTCCATTGATTCGGAAGCCGTAGTCTACCTTCTTCTTGGACACTTTTTCTTCGGCCGTGACTTCTATCGAGTTCTCTACATCCCAGCCGAGAGCACGGAAGAGAGGCAGGATGAAGTCCTTCTTCGTCATCTCTTCATTGTAGCCATCAGCCCGCTTCGTAGAGACGACTTCGTTGTACTTCGTGACTAGCTGAGCTACCTCTTGCCTGCAGTCAATCCTCATTCCAGCCAAGCCCCACCTTCAAGCCGTTGATGACGTCTGTCCGCTTGAATCTTGCTGTCAGGGGCTCTCAGTCGGTGATGCGGGATTACTTCCACTCATGAGAGTGGCTTGAATGCAGTAGGAAAGAGGCTCCCCCTCAATGTCCAGAAATAGACATTTGTCGGATATTCGTCATCTGGGCCATCATACCAGACGCAACAATGCCTAAGTGGACGAAGTATTATATACTCTGTAGTCCATTTTATTGCCTGTCCGACACATGTCGGACCGCACGGGATGGGATGCAGAGAACAGCGATTCAGCTACTCTTTGACCACGCCATGTTTTCGCATCCTCCTTGGAGAGGAATCGGATGCACCTAAAGGAGATAGAGCTCGAGAACTTCAAGTCGTTCGCCAGGAAGACCAGAATACCGCTCCTCGAGGGGTTCACTGCTGTCACGGGCCCGAATGGCGCTGGCAAGTCGAACATCGCTGACGCGATCCTCTTCGTCCTGGGCCCGAAGAGCTCTAGGGTCATCAGGGCTGGCAAGCTCACTGACCTCATATTCAACGGTGGGAAAGAGAAGAAGCCAGCGAGCGAGTGCAAGGTCAGCCTCGTGTTTGACAACTCCGACAGGCTCATCCCCATCGACTCCGACAAGATCAAGCTCACGCGCGTCGTGAGGGTATCGGACAACGTCGACGGTTACTACTCCTACTTCTACGTGAACGACAAGAGGTCCTCCTTGGGTGAATTCGACAACCTCCTCGCCAACGCGCGCATAAGCGCGGACGGGTACAACTTCGTCCAGCAGGGGGACATCACGCGCATCGTCCAGATGTCCAACCTGGAGCGCAGGCGCATCCTTGACGACATCTCAGGTATCACGAAGTTCGACGAGGAGATCCAGAGTGCCGAGAAGGAACGCTTGGCAGCCGATGACAACATCCAGAGGCTCTCAATCATTCTCGACGAGATCAAGAAGCAGATGAAGCAGCTCGACTCCGACAGAGAAGGCGCCCTCAAGTACAAGGATCTGCACGACAGGCTCCTGAGCGCGCAGGCGTGCATGGCGGTCAAGGGCAAGGGGTCGGTCGAGCGCGAGATAGCCTCCATCAGCGAGCAGATAGACAGCTACACAAAAGAGAAGGAGAAGTCAGAGACGAAGAAGGAGGAGCTCCTTCAGGAGCTCCAGGGCGTCTCAGATGAACTCACGGCCGTCGAGACAGAGATAACCGAGCGCGGAGGCGATGAGGCCAAGGACATAAAGGACAAGATAGACAGCCTTAGGATCGAAATCGCCCGCGCGAAGGACGCCGCCCAGAACGCAGACGAGATGTCCGTCTCATTGAAGGATGTCAAGAAGGCCCAGGCGGAAGACCTCAAGATGGTCGAGAAGGACCTTCAGGCGATCCAGGAGAAGCTGGAGCCTCTCAAGAAGGAGCACGAGCAGAAGTCGAAGCTCCTGGCAGGCAAGCGGGACAAGCTGACGGAACATCAAGAGGAGATCTCCAAGTCCGATTCTGAGCTCAACACGCTCCAGAAGGAGGCTCTCGAGCTGTCGGCCGAGGTCACAACGAAGCAGGAAAAGCTGCACGCGCTGAACCTCGAGCAGGACAGGCTGAACGAGAAGATATCTAGGCTCAAGATCGACATCGCCAACCAGGAGGAGACGAAGAAGACCTACGACTTCGAGCTCAAGGACGCGGAATGGTCCATCAAGGAGCTCAAGAACGAGACCAAGAACTCCTCCCAGGGCATCAAGAAGCTTCAGGAAGACTACCAGTCAAGGAGGAACAAGGAGCGAAAGCTCATCGAGCAGTCCCAGGAGCTCGAGAACGCCGTCAAGAGCCTCACCAGGGAGTACAACCAACTGAAGGCGGAGGCGATGGCGATCGACGCCGTCAAGAAGGGGCAGAACACCGCAGTCAGCACCGTGCTCGAAGCGAGGAACAAGGGCTCGATCAAGGGCATCCACGGCACGCTGGCCGAGCTCGCGGAAGTCGACAGCGACTACGAGACCGCGATGAACATCGCCGCCGGCCAGAGGATGCACGCCATCGTTGTGGACACCGATGAAGTAGCCGCCCAGTGCATCGATCAACTCAAGAGGTCGAAGGCTGGCAGGGCGACATTCCTACCACTCAACAAGATGATAGACGGAAGACCAAGGGGCAAGGCGATACTGGCGGCCAAGAGCTCGCTCGGGTTCGCGATTGATCTCGTCAAGTTCGATGAGAAGTACAGGAGCGCATTCTGGTTCGTATTCGGCGACACCGTAGTTGTCAAGACACTCGACGAGGCCCGGAAGCTGATGGGCGGCGTCAGGCTCGTGACCCTCGAGGGCGAGCTCGCGGAGGCGAGCGGCGCGATGGTAGGTGGGACGCTCGAGAAGAACCTGATGAAGTTCGGCGCACCCTCGGAGAGCAGAATCGAGAAGAAGGCCGCAGAGCTGAGGACCGCGGTAGAGGAATCGGAGAGGGTTCAGGCCGAGCTGGCACAGCTCAAGCTCGAACTGGCCGACCTTGAAGGCAAGATCAGGGACACTAACACGAAGGACAGCGGCGAGAGCGCCAAGATCGGCTCCCTCGGGGCGAAGCGGAAGGAGTTCGAGCAGAGACTCGCATCCATCGTGGCCGAGCTCGAGGCGAAGAACAAGGACCTCGCCGAGACCCTGGACCTGTTCGAGAAGACCAAGGAAGACACGTCAAGGTTCACCCAGGACATCGAGAAGACCAAGAAGAAGAAAGAAGCCAAGGACAAGAAGCTCCTCGAGATCACTCCGCATGAACTATCACAAGCGCTAAAGAAACTGGAG
>Ga0315293_10004754_pt1 | contig 12834 bp, 14 predicted proteins | sample YL17G13_20_MG_FD_203071 | JGI IMG/M metagenome (GOLD analysis project Ga0315293, IMG submission 203071) | Sediment microbial communities from Yellowstone Lake, YNP, Wyoming, USA - YL17G13_20 | ecosystem: Environmental > Aquatic > Freshwater > Lake > Sediment | place: USA: Wyoming | collected... | reverse complement strand
ACATAAACTGCAGCGGCAACAAGAACAATAAGAACAACGGCAAGAATTGCATTCCTGCTTATCTTCATCTCATTTTTTTTACTTTTTTTCATTTGCAAGCTCCTCTATTGATTTTTCCTTTGTCAGGTCAACCCCAAGCTCCTGAAGGGATTTGACATGAACTTTCATCAGCTGCTCAACAATCTGCAGTATCCTCATCATCTCCATCCTTTCCTTTGCAAGGGTGCTCAATGCGCCCTTGTGGAACCCTATTTGCTCGTCCTTTGATGGAACTGCCATGGGCTGAAAAAGCCTGTTTTATTTATAAAACTTGTGAAACTCGCAAAAATTTAAAAACTCCTGATGCAAACCTAACCCATGCGAGGCGATAAAAGGGTTGTTTCTTACATAAAAGCGCAGTTAAAAAAAGGCTATGAAAGAAGCGAGATTGTAAGCCACCTTGTAAGAAGCGGGCATAAGCGGGAGGATGCTGAATACGATTTTGAGCTTGCAATACTTCCGAAAACAGCTGCCATAAGAAAAGCAGTTGAATTTCTTTCAATTATCGCGCTTGCTGCCATTATATTTTTTGCAGGATTTTCATCAGATGCACCTTTTTTCTCTGTGCTTGCAGCATTCCTGCCTTCAATAGTTTCGCTTATTTTCCTGATATCTGTTGTTGAAACCAGAAGGCATGCAAGGTATTCATGGATAATGCCTGCAATATTTTCACTTGTTTTTTTGGCCCTTGGATTGGTTCAGGCTCCTCCATTTGACAGGATGGACATTGGAAAGCTGACTGTTTTGAATCTTGTAATTTCATACATATTCCTGATAATAATAGAATATCCTTCTGCCTATAAGAAAATTGAGCATTCAGAGCCAAAGGCAGAGGAAAAAAACATTGAGCACCATTTCCATGCAATTGAGGACAAGCTGAAGGCAATAAATTTTGTTATCGGAAGGGTTTACAGGTCTTCCAACAACGGCACAACTTCAATGAGGGATGACATAAGGATACCTGCTGAATTGTACAATGAGTTTGACAAGGCTGTTAAAGAAGAAACAAAAGAGCAGATGCTTTCTATCATTGATAAGATAGGGCACAGGCTGATGAACCTGCAGAAAACAGAGAAGGAAGTTTTCGGGGAAAGATTGCATCTCAGGAATTTGGTGAGAGATGAGCATGGAAATTCCAGAGTGATTGATGTTCTTTCACATAATGACAATGACCCTGTGATGAGTTATTATAACGACGCGCTTTCTGCATATAGAGAAATAAGAAGCAAGTTAAGCGCAATTAATTTTTAATTCCACAACAGCTTCTATGTGATTTGTCTGCGGGAATAAATCAAACAAAGCTGCGCTTTCTATTTTGTATTTACTGAATTTTTTTATGTCTTTTTCAAGCTGCCTTGGGTTGCAGGAAATATAAATAATAACTTCTGGCTTTAATTCCTTTATTGTGTTTATTGTTTTCTGGTCCATTCCGCTTCTTGGAGGGTCTGTTATCATGAAAAGTTTAGGTAGAAGTTTTAGTCGCTTTATTTTTGATGCATCAAGGGCAATTGCCTCTATTTTTCTGTTGTTCATTTTTGCGCAGGCTACAGATTCCCTGGAATTTTCCACTACTGTTATTTTTTTGAATAAATCTGCGTTTGATATTCCGAAAGTGCCCACACCTCCGTACAGGTCGATTAACTGGGCATCTTTTGTGTCATATTTTTCAAGGATTTTTCTTGAGTATTGAATCATTTTTTCAGCCATTTTTGTGTTGTTCTGGAAAAAACCTCCTGAGTAATAGTAGAATGATTTCTTATTTAGCTTTTCCCTGACAAAAATGTTTCCTTTTAATGGAAAAACACTGTTTCCTGTGTTCACGACTATGTTTTTGGCATTAAATTCCCCTATCTTATTGATTGCTCCCTTTAGCCTTAAGTGGTCAAGGTTGAAAAAAACTGCATTGTCAAAATCCGAAGCCCTTATTATGGCAGAGCGGAATGTTCTTGTGTCATTTTCTGTGAAGAATTTCTGCATGTCTGTGATTATACTATTTACTTTTTCAGTGCAGATGACGCATCTTTCTATGTTGATTATTTCGCCTGGCCGGTCTTTTCTCCTTAATCCTATTCCTTTTTTGTGGAAAAGAACGTCTAATCTGTTCCTGTAGAAGTAATCATATCCGCTGAAAACCTCTATGTTTTCAAAGTTTATTGCTCTCTGAAGCGTCTTCTTCTTGTTCTCCAATTGAATTGGATATTCAATATGCTGTAATTCACATCCCCCGCATTTCCCGAAATAAGGGCATAGTGGTTTCATATCAGGAGACTAGGGCATGAATTTAAAAAGTCTTGCGTGGCGCTTACCACGCTTTAAATTTATATATCTCCGTTCTGAAGCATTATTGTTCAGGCAGAAAGATTTATATATAAGTTAATAACTAATAGTTATTAATTAATAACTAAAAGTGATTAAAATGCAAATGCTTGAACACTCGCCAACATTGAACACCGTGCTTATGGTTGAGGATGTTTTGAAAAAAATGGAAGGAAGCGTGATGAAAATAGCTGAGCTGAAAAGAAAGCTTCCGAAACAGGTAAACCACAGCACTCTGATGATTGTGCTTGATTATCTTGAAAAAAGCAGCAAGATTCTTGTTGGCCTGAAGGGCATAACATGGATATACAACCCAAGCGAGAAACTAAGGAAGGCGATTGCGAGAGGCCTCGAAATCTAGTTCGCGTTATTCTTTCTCCTGAGGCTGAAGAAGCCTACAAATGCCTTATTGAATCAAATTCAAAGATTGAACGAAGCCTGCTGAATGCTATCCGGCGAAAAACAGAATTGATAAGGGCAAATCCCCACTATGGCGAGCCGATTGCAAAAAAACTTATTCCTGAGCAATACAAAATCAAATATGAAGTTACAAATCTATTCTGGGTTGAACTGCCGAATTTCTGGAGAATGATTTACACTCTTAAAAACGATGAAATAGAAATAATTGCATTTGTGCTTGACATCTTTGATCATAAAACCTACGGAAGGAAGTTTGGGTATCTTCACTAGCCAACCCCCTGCAAGATTTATAAATAACATATTATCTGGAGGTATATGCTCCTCTCCAAATCCAAATACATGAAATTGATACCGAAATAGCAAGATTTATATAATCATTCATTATTATTGAATAATCATTCACTTTTATTGAATATGATGCCGAAAAACACTGCAAAAATAATGCGTTTTTTGCTTAGGAGCGGCGAAAAGCACAACATCAACCAGATAGCGAGAGCTGTTAAAGTCAGCATTGGAAGCGCTTTTAAGATACTTAAGAATTTGGAAAGGGACAAAATAGCCGCTGTCCAGAACATTGGCAATGCTACCTATTATGAGCTTAATCTGGACAATCCTGAAACAGCCAAGCTATGCGAACTTCTGCTGATAGAGGAAAGAAGAACACTGACAGGATATGCAAGATTATACTCTGAATCGCTTCAGGAATTCAGCAAGGCGGAATTGATTGTTTTATTCGGCTCAGTCTTGTCCAAAAAAGAGTTTAATGATGTTGATGTGCTATTTGTATCAGGCAATGTTAAAGCGGTAAATGAATTTTGCCTGGAATTGTCCAAGGTAAGAACCAAACCTGTCGTTCCTTTAATACTGCATAAAAAAGACCTTGTTAATGAGCTAAAAAAAGGCAAAGCTGCGATAAGGTCAATCATCAAAGAGGGTATTGTCTTGAGGGGAGAGTCCATTTTTGTAGAGGTCATTAAAAATGCAAAAAAATAAGCTGGGATGGTGCCTTTCCAAAGAGGAGCGGCTTAAAAAAATACCGCCAAATGCCAAACTATCAAAAGAGCATGTTGAAAAAGCAAAACATAACCTTTTGGCTGCGGACTACAACATCAAGGGAGGATTTAGCGACTGGGCTGTTTCTCAGGCGTATTATGCAATGTATCATTCTCTGCTGGCAGTATTGTACAAATACGGGTATGAATCAAGGAATCATGAATGCACAATAACAGCAGTCGAATTTCTTATTAAATCCAGGAAAATCAATCTTGGCATCAGCGACATTGCGTTTATAAGAACCACAGAACAAATGAAAATGAAGGATGCTAAATCCTTAAGGGAAGAATTTCAGTACGGAACAAAGACAGACATCAATAAGGAAATACTGGATAATTTGGTGAAAAAAGCAAAAGAAATCGTAGAAAAAATAGAAATTGCTTTAGGCAGATAAAATGATGCTGTCAAAATCCAAATACATGATTGGCCTGCAGTGCCCGAAGTATTTGTGGATGGTTTTTCATTCGCCTGATAAGATTCCCAAGCCTGACAAGGGCCAACAGCATCTTTTTGATGAAGGGAATTTGGTTGGCTCATTTGCCAAGAAATTGTTTCTGAAAGGAATTGATATCCCAACTGATGACTTTTCTGGAAATCTGAAAAAATCAACAGAGTTGCTTTCCAGGAAAAAGCCATTGTTTGAAGCGGCTTTTTCTGTTGGACAATTGTATTCAAGGGCAGACATCCTTATCCCTGTTAAAAACGAATGGGACATCATTGAAGTCAAGATGTCTACTTCTGTCAAGGATGAGCATATCCAGGATGTTGCTTTCCAGAAATATGTTTATGAAGAATCTGGATTGAAAATAAGAAAATGCTTTTTGATGCACATCAATAATGAATACGTAAGAAAAGGCAAGATTGATACTAAGAAATTGTTTGCAAAGGAAGATATTTCAAAAGAGGTTGCTGAAGTAAAAGATGTTCCTTTAAGGGTTGAAGAGATGTTTGAGATAATTAATTCAAAAGAGTGCCCTTCTTCTGTTCTTGGCAGGCAATGCAAGAATCCCCATGAATGCCCTGTTGAGGAGTGCTGGAATCTGCCTGACGGAAGTGTTTTTGACTTGTATAATGCAAGAGGGAAAGAGTTTGAGCTTTATGAAAGAGGGATTGTTTCCTTGAAGGATATTCCTGATGATTTTAAATTGAATGACAAGCAGGGAATACAGAAGAAATGCGCAAAAACAGGGCAGGTTCATGTGAATAAGGAAGGGATAAAGAAGTTTCTCTCCGATTTGAACTATCCTCTTCGATATCTTGATTTTGAAACATTCGGCTCTGCAATACCATTTTATGACAAAAGTTCTCCTTATCAGCAGATTCCGTTCCAGTTTTCTTTGCATGTGGATGATGGTTCATCTGTTAAGCATTATTCATTCTTGGCTTCCGGGAAGGAAGATCCAAGAAAGGATTTTATTGTTGCTTTAAAGAAGGTTCTTGGGACTAAAGGAAGCATTGTTGTTTATAATCAGTCATTTGAGATTGCAAGAATGAAGGAATTAGGGGCATTATTCCCTTCTTATAAGAAATGGGTTAATTCTGCTATTAAAAGAGTGGTTGATTTGCTTGAACCATTCAGGAATTTTGACTATTATAATCCTGTTCAACAGGGCAGCTGCTCAATTAAGCATGTTTTGCCTGCCTTGACAGGGAAGAGCTATTCAGATTTGGAGCTGATAAATGAAGGCAGTGGTGCAAGCCTGGCCTTCTTAGATATAGCATTTTCAGACATCCCCAAATCCGAGAAGGAGAAGCTAAGAAAAGCCCTCGAGACATACTGCGGATTAGACACAGAAGGGATGGTGTGGATAATTGAAAGGTTGAGGGATTTAAAGGGCAGTTAAAAAGAAAAACATTAATAAAGCAATATTTATTGTTAACCTGAGAAGGAGCCTAAATGCCACAAAATTTCAACCAAAAACTAACTAATTTATTAAAAAAAGACCTTCGTTTTGTAGATGAGGAATCTAGTGAATTAATTAGAAGCGAGATTGTAAACGAAGCTTTAAAGATAGATAAAAAACTTATAGAATCTTTATTGTCTGATGAAGAGATAAAGGAAAAATTCTTTACTGAAATAAAGAGCAATTGGGTTTTTGAAATCAATAAGTTTATTGATTATATTCAAGATAAGAATTTTCTAATCGATTCTTATACAAAATTCAAGAATAAAATTGGATTAAACATAAATGGTAAGTTTTTGAATGAACGAAAGGAAGTTGCTCTTGTGTGGCCTTTCAAAGATTGTGTCTTAGAAGGAGGAATGACTAAAGAAGACGAAAAAAGGAATGAAATCTTCTTTAATGAGATTCTTGCTCAAGATGAGATTGACAGATTATTTGATCCTAAAGTATTAACTAACTTCAAAAGATATATGGCAAAAGGAGAAGAAAAAGTAACAGATTTTAAAAGAGATGCTGATGGAACAATAAAAGATAATCTGATAATTAAAGGGAATAATCTTCTTGCTCTGTATTCTTTAAAGAAGGAGTTTCAGGGAAAAGTGAAGTTGATATATATTGATCCACCATACAATACTGGTGGAGCAAATGAAATATTTACTTATAATAATAACTTTAATCATTCTACTTGGCTAACTTTTATGAAGAATAGACTAGAAGTTGCTAGAGAGTTTTTAAGAGAAGATGGATTTATTGCGATTACGATTGACCATGCAGAGCTTTTTTATCTGGGAGCATTGGCGGATGAAGTTTTTGGAAGAGAAAATCGAGTGGGCGTAGTTTCGATAGTAATTAATCCTAAAGGAAGACAAAATGAGAGATTTTTCAGCGCAATCTGCGAATATATGTTGGTTTATGCTAAGAATGAAAATATTGGTAAATTTAGACAAGTAGTTTTGGACGAAACTGTTGCCGCAAAATTCGATCTTGAAGATGAATCTGGAAAGTTTAGATATGAAAATTTCATTAATGCTAGAACAAGGACGCTTAGAGTAAACAGGCCAAATCATTGGTATCCAATATATGTTAGTAAAGACTTAAAAGAAATTACTTTGGAACCAAAAAAAGGATATCATGAAATTTACCCTGTTGCCGCAAAAAAAGAATATTCTTGGAAATTAATAAAAGATTCATGCCAAGAAAAATTAAATGAGGATTATTTCAAAGCAGTTTTAGAAAATGGAAAAGTGCAGATTATGCATAAATTTAGAGAGCAACAAAGAATAAATAATGTTTGGACCAATAAAAAATATTTCGCTGAGTTCCAGGGCACGAACCTCTTGAAAAAACTTTTAGGAGAAAATTTGTTTAGCTATCCAAAATCCATATACGCGGTTTTAGACACATTAAAGATTATGACCAGCGACAGTGACATAATTTTGGACTTTTTTGGCGGGAGTGGTACAACGGCGCATGCAACTTTAGAACTAAATAAAGAAGATGGTGGCAACAGACAATTCATTTTAATTGAACAATTGGATGAACATATTAAAGTGATTAAAAAAAGGATGCAGATAGTTCTTGAAATTAATTCTAAAGAAAAAAATCTTAATAATTTCAAAAAAGATGAGAATTTTGTATATTGTGAATTGATGAAGTACAATGAAGAAGCAATCGATAAAATAGAATCTGCAAAATCAAACGGAGATTTACTCAAAATCTGGAAGGAGATGATTGAGCATTACTTCTTGAATTATGACTTGGATATTAAGAGGTTTAATGATAACCAAGACGAATTTAAGAAATTGCCATTAGATAAGCAGAAAAAACTTCTTTTAGAGATGCTCAATAAAAATCAATTATATGTCAATCTTTCAGAGATTGATGATGTTCAATTCAAAGTAAGCAGAGAAGATAAGGAATTAAACAAAAAATTCTATAAATAATAAAATGACCCAAACCACATTAGCACAGCATAGAAAATGGCTATATGATGAACTGGATACAGTCAAAAAATTTGGCGTGTTAAATCCATATATGGAGATTCCAAGTTTTATTAAAGATAATTTAAATCCAAATTTTGAATTGAGACCATACCAAAAAGATGCTTTTGCAAGATTCTTTTACTATTTTAATGAGTATCTCGACAAAGAGTATCCTATTCATTTACTATACAATATGGCAACAGGAAGTGGAAAAACTCTTATTATGGCTGGATTAATTCTTTATCTCTATGAGAAAGGTCATAGAAACTTCTTATTTTTTGTCAATTCTACGAACATAATTGAGAAAACAAAAGACAATTTTCTCAATAACCTATCAATAAAATATCTTTTTAATAAAAAAATAGTAATTAACAATAAACAAATAAAGATAAATAAAGTGGATAATTTTGAAGGCATAAGTGGAGAGGACATCAATATTTGTTTTACCACTATTCAAAAACTCCATTCTGATTTATATGCAGAAAAAGAGAATTCATTAACTTTTGAAGATTTCAAAAGTAAGAAAATTGTCTTATTATCTGATGAGTCACATCATGGACAAGTGCAGACAAAACAAAATGTCATATTTAAAGAATTAGAAAAACCAAATTGGGAAAATACAGTTTTAAATATTTTCCAGCAAAATAAAGAGAATATTCTTCTTGAATTTACTGCAACAATGGATTTTATGAATAAGGCAATTGAACAGAAATATATCCCAAAAGTTATTTTCAGGTACGATTTAAAGCAATTCAGAAATGATAAATATTCTAAAGATGTAGAAATATTAAGGTCAGATACAGATAAAAAAGGTAGAATTTTACTGGCCTTGGTACTAAATCAATATCGTCAAGATATTGCAAGTAAACATGGAATTAAATTAAAACCAGTAATACTATTCAAATCACAACAGACAATAGCTCAATCAGAAGAAAACAAAGAATTCTTTCATGGTTTAATTGATAAACTATCTAAAAAAGATATCGAAGAGATTAAAAAAACAGACATTAAGGAAATAAGAATAGCATTTGACTTTTTTGAAAAACAAAACATTACAACAGAAATTCTCATACAAAAGCTAAAAATCAATTTTGCAGAGAATAAATGTATAAGCATGAATGACGAAAAAGCTTTAGAACAAAATCAGATTTTAATAAATAATCTCGAGAAGTCAGATAATCAAATAAGAGCAATTTTCACAGTTCAAAAATTAAATGAAGGTTGGGACGTTTTAAATCTATTTGATATTGTCAGATTATATGAAGAACAAGCGGGCGGTGGGGGATATGAGGGAAAAATAGCCCCATCAACAATATCTGAAGCGCAACTTATAGGAAGAGGAGCAAGATACTTCCCATTCAAGATTAAAGGAAAAGCGCAAGAAAAATTCTTGAGAAAATTTGATGAAGATCTCGATAATGAATTAAGAATTCTTGAAGAACTTCATTTTCATAGTCCAAATGAAAGCCGATACATTTCTGAGTTAAAGAACGCTTTAGTACGGGAAGGAATCATGGATGATAATACAACTGAAAAAGAATTAAGGCTGAAAGAAGATTTTAAGAAAACTAATTTTTTTAGAAATGGGGTAATATTTCTAAATAGACAAATAGTAAATGATTATTCAAATGTAAAATCATTTGCAGATTTAGGTGTAAAAGAAAAAGATTTCAAGTATGAACTAATGACATATAAGGGAAATGTAACACAGGCACTTACTGAGAGTAATTATGATAATCTTTACATCGCAAAAGAATCAAACACATTACAAATAAGCCAAATTGACAGGCACATATTCAAGAATGCGATTTCTAAAAAAGAATTTTTTAAATTTGACAATATCAAGAAGTTTTTCCTAGGAATAAATTCCATAAATGAATTAATTGATAAGAAAGAATTCCTCAGAGATATAAAGATAAATTTTACTGGTTCTGCTGAAGATTTATACAATCTTTCTAACGAACATAAATATAATGCAGTTGTGGCAGTATTAGATGAAATTGAGGAAAAACTGAAAAACAATTTAGTTGATTTCAAAGGAACAAAAGAATTTTTCTCAAGCAGAATTAACGAAATATTCTATAATAAGATTATAAAAATTGAAATAGGTTCTGGAAGGGAAGATGGGCAAGAAGAATTCCTAAAAGATAAAGATTGGTACGGGTTTAATGCAAATTATGGAACATCAGAAGAGAAAGCTTGCGTTGAATTCATTGATAGACTGATCAAAGAAGATTTTAAAAATAAATATAATGAAATCGTCTTGCTTAGAAATGAACTTCATTTTGTAATATACAATTTTACAGATGGAAAAGGATTTGCTCCAGATTTTGTTTTGTTTATGAAAGATAAAGAAGGAAAAGAGGTTACTTATCAGATTTTCATTGAACCAAAAGGTAAATTTTTAGAAAAAATAGATGAATGGAAAGAAAAATTATTGATACAAATTAAAGAAATGTTTGAATCTAAAGATTTAACAAAGTTTATAGAAACTAAGAAGTATAAAGTTATAGGAGTACCTTTCTTTAACAAATTAGATGAGAACAAATTTAAAGATGAGTTATTAAAATGTCTGAATTAAATAAGACCTATCTATCTACACCCAGTTAAACTTTCTGAGATGAATGCAACAATATTTCCAGTTATTTCATTAACTATCACACTTGGAATAAACCATTCAAGGAAAGATACCATCTTATCCAAGGTTGGATTAATGCTATAAGAAAGTATGTATATAATAACTGGCAGAAAAAAGGCAATTACTGAAATTGATGCAATTGCGTCTCGCATTCTTCTGAAATATTGAGCTAAAGCGAAAGCTCCAATAGCAATTGCAATTGCTTGTCCTATTATCAATAAAATGAATATTTCTTCCATTTTTCTTTCTTCAGACCCCGCTTCAATAACATGCTGAAAATATTCCTACTCCTAAAGCAGCAAGTCCTATGCCGCATAAAACTAGTCCAATTGTTATGGCAATGCCCTTCATTTTAATGCCTATCCCTGGGACTGCTATGCCAAAATAAGCAGCAATTATTCCAATAATTATTGCGGCAATTCCCCCCAGAGTTCCCCAAGAGGCAATATCAATATATCTTGCAACTTTGCACACCATATCATCACTCACGCATTTATTATTGTTACATTCAAACCCTTTATCGCAATCTTCATTCTTTGAACAGCTGTCTCCTTTTGTTCCTAGTTGGCAGATGTAATCTTTGCAAGTCCCAGTTACGCAATGATAATCAGCTTCGCATGGCCCACTTAAATTGCTTCTTTCTCTGCACAAGCCAAGAATGCAGTATCCTTGAGCACAATGATAGTCTGATTTGCATGGTTCGTTCAAATTACTCTGTAAACAAGTATTATTAATGCATTTGCCAGTAATGCAAGTAAAATCAAACGTGCCAGTTCCACAAGTCTGGCCTATCTCAGCTGTACAGCCAGCTAGAAAAAACAATCCAAGTACAGCAATTAGCAATAACCCCCATTTCATGCCCTATTGAGAATGGAGGCCAATATTTAAGCATTTATGTACTAGAGTACATAGATAGATATACGCTATGCATCATAGACCACAATATTTATAAATAAACAGCCATTTTCAAGGGGAATGGCAGATGGCATCAGTGAGTTGACTTCTTCTATAATAAAGCTTCTAAAGGAAGCTCCATCATCAATATCAGATATCTCAGCAAAGCTGAACATCAACTGGCGAACAGCCCAATCCTATTTAGAGCTGCTAAAATCATTAGGATTAACAAAAGAACAAACCATCAAGAACAAGCGCGTTTTCTTCTACTTAGATAAGGATAACTATTTCTCTTTACCAATCAAACCAAAAGATAAAACAGTCATCTCAACCATTTATGCTTTAATCAAAAAATTCTGCAATGAAAAATTCAATAAAGAGCCAACAAAAACCCAAGTTTACAAGATAATCTGGAAAATAAACCAAAAATTAAACCTTAATCTTCCAATAGGCTGGTACAAATACGGACCTTTATCCCTCCAGGCATACAAAGGAGATGAAAAAGAAGAAACAAAACTAAGCTATGAAAAAGACATTAAGGAAATAACTGAGAAATATTGTCTCCTAGACAACATTCAACTTCAAAATATGATATACAAGGAAGAAGATAAAAAATTATATTTAATAAAACAAGAGATTCTGGAAAAAGCCAATACAATAAATAAAGAAGAGCTAAGCATGCTATTGATGGAATTAATCAAATACGCTCCTGAAGAAACAACAGATGTTACAACAGACTATGCAAGGGTAATGCTTCTTCTCGGTCCCAAAACGATGATGCAGTATTTTGATTTATTCTGGGAATATGTGGCAATGATTATGCTAAAGAACTCAATAAAGGACCATTATGATACTGAACTCTACATGCGTGAAAAAATAGAAACAGCAAAAAAAGATATTGAAATATTATTGGATGACGTTGTCAGAACATACATGGATGCTAAATATTCTCAGGATAAGTTATATCAAAAATGGATTCAAAAGAAGAAATAAAATCTTTATCACAGGTTACAATCTTATCACATCCTGCTTTCTTTGCAATCAAATAATGCAGATAGTCCTGCCAATGCTCGGACTTTGACTTTGCAAGCCTAAGCTCTTCGTCTGTGTGCTTAATAATGAACAGCTTATTCTTTTTCTTAAATTGGTCAAATAATTGGGGAAAATTTGAATCCAAACCTCTTCTTTTTAATTCTGACCTAACCCAGTCAGAAACCACAAGCTCAAAAGCACAATTCCACCCTTTAGCAAAGAAATCAAAAGCCAGCAAAGATTTGCGATTATTTTTCTCAAAAAGATCTACATAAACACAGGTATCAACATATATCTTAATCATTGTTCCTCTTGAAACTATGACATCTTCCTTTACCAATCACCACATGATCTAACACTTTAATATTCAACAGCTCCCCTGCTTCAACTAATCGAGAAGTAATCTCTTCATCTTCTTCTGAAGGAGTTGGATCTCCGGAAGGATGGTTATGAACCAATATCACAGCATTTGCGCTTTCCTTTATTGCAGATTTGAATATCTCTCTTGGATGAACAAGGGAAGAATTCAGAGTGCCAATGGAGACAATTTCATCCT
>Ga0315293_10004753_pt1 | contig 12837 bp, 14 predicted proteins | sample YL17G13_20_MG_FD_203071 | JGI IMG/M metagenome (GOLD analysis project Ga0315293, IMG submission 203071) | Sediment microbial communities from Yellowstone Lake, YNP, Wyoming, USA - YL17G13_20 | ecosystem: Environmental > Aquatic > Freshwater > Lake > Sediment | place: USA: Wyoming | collected... | reverse complement strand
ATCGTACGTCCGCCAAAGACTGAGGTACGCCTGTTGATGGATCGAATCGAATCGCGGCTTGCGGCCGGTGTTGATCAGACGGTTACTCATGCTCAACACGATACGGCTTCGGCTTAATGGCGTCAAGACAATAGTTGTTGAAACGACATTCAGGTGGAGTACGCAGCAGGGGGGGGGCTGCGCAGATCCTTCGGCCGACATCAGGCGGGTGCCGCAAGCCTTGCGAACGGCGCGATTTTCCGGGTGAATCAAAGGGATCGTCATCGCCTCAAACGACCTGAAATCGCACTGTGGCGGAATCCGAGTCGCGGGGGGATCATGCCAACTCATGTGCTGGCGTCGCTAGGGAGACTCGTCAACATCTGAGGTTCGTCGTCAAAAGGCCGTGCTGACGGGTAAGACCCCTCGGCTATGGCCCCGATGTTGCTTCACCCGCGCTAGAAACGGCGACCGAAGAGCACTTTTCTGATGCAAAAGCGACGCGGTTTCAGGCCCTCTCAAGTCGGTCCGGACCACCACTGAACAGCACGGAGCGATGCCCAGACCCCGCAATAATGTCGTCGTCACTCTCAAAACAAGAGCTGGGCTGTTCACCCCCGCATGCGGCATATTGGCACACGCCACCGCCACGTCCGTTCCACAGCAGATCGTCCTCGGAATCGTCCGCAGTTCCGATCAACATCAACACCGCCCTGCGGGGAAAGCCTGATTCAGATTTTGAGCAGGCTCGTGCATCTCTCCGAAATCCACCTAAACGGGGATTCCGTAGGGTTCACGATACTCCTTGGTTAATAGTTTGTTGGCTTCATCACAGTCCACAAACCGTTCTGTGACCGGATCAAAATCGAGCTTTCCGCGTGTTTGCAAGGCGATTTCGCCCAGATGGACAAGAGCACAACTCCGATGTGCGATCTCTGCTGAAGCACGTGTTGGCGTCCGCTGCCGCACGGCATTCAGGAACTCGGCCATATGCTGGATATATCCCTTTTGGCCGCGTAATTCCTTGCCTTCCGTCGGACCTGGCGTTCCCTTCTGGCCTTGGAAAACACTGAACGCACCGCGACGCGAAAAGATCATGTAGCCCTCCGTGCCATAAAACACGTTGCCGTTGTCAAATCCATGCAAACCGTAAGCGGTGAAGGGATAGTTTTCGTAAATCAACAATCGACCGTCTGGATATTCATAGGTCACGTTCATGTTGTCCGGATATTCGCTGAAGTGGCCCTCGGGCAGCATTCGACCGCCTCGAGCCGTGATCTGCTTCGGGAATGTATCGACCCCGAGGCCCCATGCCGCCAAGTCCAGATCGTGAATTCCATCGTCACCGATTTCGCCGTTGCCGTAGTCTTTGAAAAAACGCCATGAGACGTGAAATCGTTGGGAGTTGAACGGACGTGACGGAGCCGGACCGAGCCAACGGTCATAATCCACTCCCGCAGGGGCGATGCCGTCAGGAACCGCTTTTTCAATCGTTCGGGATTCTGCCGTCCATGCACGGGCCACCTTCACATCGCCGATGATCCCCGACTTCAATAGCAGGCCAGCCTTGTCGGCGACTGGACTGCTCCGAAACTGGCTCCCCTGCTGAACAACGCGTCCGTATTTTTTTGCTGCCTCAACGATTAATTGACCTTCGTTGTAAACATGTGAAATCGGTTTCTCGATGTACACATCTTTTCCCGCAGCCATCGCTTTTAAGGCGATGGGAGCATGCCAGTGATGCGGCGTGGCAATGATGCAGGCATCGACCGACTTATCCTTCAGGACCTCTTCGTAGTCGGCCGTTCGTTGGGGGGCAATCGCTTGAAAATCGCGCCCCACCATCTTGGACATGGCGTCAATATGCGCAGGATCCACGTCACAGAGCCAGGCGATGGAGACGTTTTCACGACGGCTGACAAGTCCTTGGACATGCCCGGACATCATTCCGCCGCAACCGATGATCCCGAGACGTATCGGTTCGGTTTTTTCCGCAGCAAAAGAATGCACCGCGCCGAGTTTTGCCAACGCGGCCGTGACAGCGACTGTTTCCACCGACCGCTCAAGAAATCGCCTGCGAGTCAATGCCGTATCCATAAAACTTCCTTGCGAGAATAACAGAACGGATCTGAACGGAGACGGCTGGAATCGTTCCAACGGGAGAACGCATTCAGGCATCGCCTTTTCAGACTCAAAGATCTGGGAAATCGAAGTTGCTCAGAGTCATGACGAATGTCGGAACGGAATAACGCCTTTGAAAAAGCAACGATGAAATGAGAAAGCACAGCTCAAACTTGAAAATTTGAGCTGTGCCTGACTCGGAGGCTGATTGACAACAAGCCATCAGAGGTTGACGACCGTCCTGACAGGGATGTTTCTCAATCAGGGAGCTTTTCCAGGCAGTTTACCTTCTTTGATCAGCTCACCAAACGTCTTGCCGTCGGTACTACTTTTTTCAGCTTCGACCATCTTCAGAGCCGCTTTAATTTTTTCTGCATCTGTGACCTTGGGCGCACCCAAAGCTGTGCCAACAGCCTTGCCGTAGTCATTTCGATTGGACTTCTTTTCGCCGAAGTGACAGATAGCGCATTTGGCTCCCTCGGCCGCTTCTTTCAATGCCGGATAGCTCCCGTTGAAGCCTTTCAGGTAATCGGGACGGGCCTGAACGCTCGGCGCTGTGGCCAAGGCACAAACCACCGTCGCCACACACGCAACACAAGACAAAATCTTCCGCATGAACTGTTCTCCTAAATCATGTAATCTGTCCGAGACGGTGTGGCCCGAGGAGAGTGAATCGCTTCACTCTCCACTAAGCCTAAACAATCGCGATCCCATCTATGATGATAACACCGTACACACAAATAATTAGACCCCCATGCCCGCCTCCTGTCAACTCCACCTCGACACCCCCAATTGTTACGCAAACCCTTACACTAAATGAGATATCAAACAGGGCTGCTGAACCGATTTTACCGGCAGTAAATGCCGATGAAGGACTCGGATCGGTCCCCTCGAAAACACGGCTTTCGGATCCGCTGTGGTCTCCGGAAAATTCTTCGCATCCCCTCAAAATGAGTGGCGTATCCCTGTTCCTCGAGAGGCTGGCTCGCACAAAAAGACCAACGCACCAGGGGTTAACGCTTCGTCACAGAGGTTGCCATTTGCGATTTTGAGCGTCAGCGTTAGCATACGCGCGCGGCCTCCATCGACGACGTGGGGGAGTGCATCAGAGGTTCCTTTGGGTCAAACAGACATTAAAATATCGGTCAGATAGAGGTTAAACTGTGGAAAGTCATGAGTTGGAACTCGCCGTTGGCGCTGTGTTACAGATTGGCGAAACGATTCTCACCGTATTGGATATCGAAAATAATGAAGTCTTCTTTCGCATTGAAGATTTGAAAGATGGGGACCCGTCCTCGGAGATGATGCCGGTCGCTCGATCTCGACCCCGGTAGACTGGCGGTCCGTTCGCTTTGGTGTCGCCCATTGTGGGTTCAACCCCCCCAAATGGTCGTTGAACCCCTTTTTGTAGCTCCTTTTCCCTGCGAGTCATCCTCAAAACAACAGGGCGAGGGAATTCCAATTTCCTTCGCATCAGTCACCGCTCTGCGCCCTGAGGCATTTGCCGCACACGCAATCCCATGCCATTTCGTGTTCCGGCAGTCCTGATCGGGTCAGCAACGCCGATCCCCAGCCGTTTGCGGCAAAACAGCCGAGTCCGTTGCCGGCTGATTGAGCCAATTTCATGTCCGGGCGTCAACCTTCAAAAATCACCGTTCACATTCTTTCCATAGAGGATCAGTGCCTCCGTCGTTCAGGGATTGACTTTCTGGGTCAGCCTCAGCGACAGACTCACGGTGACCCCGCCTCAGCCGGGCTTTGTCCGGCAAGATCTCGGATCAGATGGCGGACGCAACGTCCTCAACACAAAATCTCAAGAGAGGAATATTGAGGTGCGAGGAGAATCATTGCATCCTGACACCGGAAGAGACGGACTGCGGCGAAATCCGTGGGCAAATTGTGGAGTTGGAATCTCGTGTCTATGATCATCTCGCTCATCAAACCGGTCACGAAGAAGCGGCCGGACTTTGATCCATTCGACGGAACATTGCGAGAGTGATGACGACGAGACTCCGGGAGACTTCAATGCCCTCAACGCTGGACGTGCGACAACTGCAGAAGGATTACACAACGGCCGACGGTTCGTTATCGATTCTCCGCGGGCTGGACCTGTCGATGGATCCCGGTGAGGCTCTCGCGATTACCGGACCCTCCGGATCGGGGAAGAGTACGCTGCTGTATCTGATTGGTGCGTTGGACACGCCCTCGGCCGGCACGGTCACGCTCGCAGGACAAGATCCGTTCCAACTGAATGAGTCACAGCAGGCTCAATTTCGCAATCGGCAAATCGGATTTATTTTTCAGGATCACCATCTGCTGCCGCAATGTACGGTGTTGGAAAACGTGATCATCCCCACGCTCGTCGGAGTGCAAGACAATGCCGAGATCCGCGCGCGTGAACTGCTCACCCGAGTCGGCCTGGCCGAACGGATCGGGCACCGTCCGTCTCAGCTTTCTGGAGGTGAGCGTCAGCGAGTCGCCGTCTGCCGGGCGCTCATCAATCGCCCGACGCTGCTCTTGGCCGACGAGCCGACTGGAAATTTGGACCGCTCTACCGCCGCAGTCATTGGTTCCTTGCTTCTCGATCTGAATCGTGAACAGAAGACGCTGTTGATCTGCGTGACTCACAGTCTGGATTTAGCCGAACGATTCCCGCGACATGGCCAGCTGGAGGATGGAAAATTGGTCGAAAACAGGTAACGTCATGAGGCTCAACCGTGGTGATTTCGATAACCGCTACGGGCGATTCGACTCGCCGCCCATGCCGCTGACCGTCTGTCTGACAGAGGCCACGTAGGAGGTGGCCACGAGGCCGCCGAAATAAGCCGGGTTCTTCCATTGGATCCGTTCAGCCGTTAAGATCGCGATCAGTTCGCTTCCGTAGCTCAGCTGGATAGAGCGGAGCTTTCCTAAAGCTCAGGTCGCAGGTTCGACTCCTGCCGGGAGTACTTGATGACTTCGCAGACTTCGGCTCTGACAAGTAAACCCCTGCAAAAACAGGGGGTTTGTTCATTGGTGGGGGTTCTGTGAGTGCGAGTGGTTTCCGTCCTTGGCGGACGGTTTCTGCGTCGGAATGCGCGTCGTCTTTGCGGCTTCCTCAAAGTCTTCGTCGCGCACTTGCAGGTAATGCTCCATTGCGACCTTGGGCGTGTTGCCCATCCAAGCGGTCACAACGTGAATCGGCAGCGTTTTGCCGAGTTCCGTTTCTCGTGAGCCTTGCAGGTTCTGAAACGGTTTGCCCCACGGTTCCACTTTGGCCCGTGTGATGATCTTCTCGAATGTCGTTCGCAGGTTCGTCGTGCAAACCCGGTTCGCCACGGGAATGACCGGTTCGCCGCCGTCCGGTTCTAGGAACAACTCTTCCAAGTTGGCGAGGGTGGTGGAGCCCGAGGCGGCGCGATCCGAAACCGGATCCCGCTGACGCCAGCGCGCTTAAGAAACCGCAAACGGGGTCCGGAGGCGAAGCGATCCGGCGGCGCCGGCATCGCTTCCAACGCAGCCTCGAACGCTCGAGCCATCGCGAGCAGCGCGACAGCGGATAGGAAATTTGAACGGCATGGCGGGCGGCACACCCGGAGTGGGTACACCCGCTTGAGCCGGCGCGGCAAGTGAGCCGGGCTACGCACGCAAACAACAACGGACCGATCCTCGACTGGGACAACCTCACGCCGCGGCACATGCTAGCCGGCTGCGGCGGTTTTATTGCCGCCCTGGGGATTGCCTTCACGGCCGTTGCCACCTCTCCGTTTGCTCTTGCGTTCACGCTGGGCGGACTGGCTCTCGCGTCAGTTGCCATGCACGTCGAAGCTGGCCAACTCCTTGGGCAGTCTGTTGAGAATATCGGCAAGGCTTCGCACGAGTCTGCCATCCGGCGACAGAAAGCCAAAAAACTCGCCCTTGAAGAGTAAAAGCTCGCCATCGACGTACAGAAACTCGATCTGGAGGCGAAGCGACTGGCCCACGACCAGGCAAGCCTCACACAAGCGTCGGCCTCTGTGGCTACCGGCGTGGCTGCCCCCGTGTCAACATTCGCTGCGGCACCGCCACCGGCTCCACACTTCCAACACCCGCCGGGCGGGAGTGTCGTCGTGATCAATCACCCCTCGATGAGACTGTGGAGCCCCGGTCTGGCTGCTTTCCTGAGCTTCTTTCTGCCGGTCTTGGGCTAGCTCTACAAGGGGTAGATTATCAACAGGATCGTCTGGTCCGTGTTTGTCAGCATGGGCTACGTGGCCCTCATCCTGCCCGGGCTGATCCTGCATTTCTTTTGCGTGCTGGGAGCCTTGAGCGGCAACCCATGGAGCGAGGGCACGACGACGAAGGTAGTGCGCGAGTAGCGGTGGATTGGAGCAGAGCGTAGCGAGACAGTTACTGTCTCCAAACTTCCGCCGCCAGCGGCAAATCATTGAGTTCCGAACGTGCTTCGCGCCAGGTTGGCCAATGCTTATCGAGAATCGCGGCGAAGCGATCGCTATGCGTTGGTTCTAGCAAGTGAACCATTTCATGGACGATGACGTATTCGAGTAGGTCCTTCGGCTTCTTTGCCAGCTCTGTGTTGATGCGAATATTTCCTGCTCGGTGGTTACAGCTTCCCCACTTGGTTTTCATCCGTTGCAGGAAATAGCTAACGACTTTCACCTTTATCTTTGGCTGCCATTTTTCGATGAGGGCAGGAACGACCTCGTGCAGAAGCAATTTGTGCCAATCGTGGATAACCTCCGCGCGTTTCCCGAAATCACTGCCGGGGCGCACGGTGAGGGTGATGCGTTTGTGGTCGAGCGAGACGAATGGCTTGGCATCGCGATAGGCGACCGACAAGAGGTACCGACGGCCCCAGAGGTAATGGCTTTCACGCTCGATAAAACGACGTGGTGTTTCCCTTGCCTGATTCTTTAACTTCGCCTGCTGCTGCCGAATCCACCCAAGGCGAGAAACCGCGTAGGCACGGGCGACATCGAGACGCGTCGACAGCGGCGCAACTAACGTCACGCGGCCATCGGGCGGATACACCGATAAATGAACATGCTTGATGTTCTTTCTCGTCACCACAATCGACAGCTTGCCGAGTTGGATGGTCTCGCTCATGAGTAGCCCGATTGGTTCTTGATGATTTCAAAAATCGCCTGCGTCGCTGAACGATCCCGAGACATGATCGGAAACAGTGCATTCAACACTTGGATTCCTTTGGGGCCTTCGGTGTCACTCTTCCAGCCCGCTGGTGCTCGCTCCCGCATGGCGAGATCAATTTCGATCGCAAGGCTCGCCTTGGATTCATCATCCGTCGGGCATTGAAACGTGGTGGTGGCGATGCTCGCCAGATTATTGAACAGGACAATGGCTGCGGGATGGCTGTTTAGCGCGGACGGATGACTGCCGGTGTTTTTATGCCCCATGCGTTTCACCAACGCTTCCGCCTGTGCTAGGAATTTCTCATACTCAGCCGAGTCAGTTCGATCCTGTTTGATGAGATCATCTAGCAGTTTGGACATCTCCTCGTAGAACCTCGGATCGGTCAACTGGTCGCGGATGATCGTCTTGCGGACGTTGTTGATGATCCCCTCGGCGATCGCGTTCTTAGACAACTTTCCCTGTTGGTTCAGCTTCTGGGCGATGGCGTCGTGGATACCGGTCTCGATGATCAACTCCACCAGCGAGAACTGGTTGATGGTGCCGATCGAAGTCGCTGCGTCCGCCTGAATGTAGGTGTTGATGAGGTGGCGCATGTCTGCCTCGTAGGGCTTTATGTCCAGTTCCTCACCTGAGTGATTTTTGATCGCAGCGCGAGTGTCCGCGTAAAATGTCGTCTCTTTCGCGAGTGAGGCGATCTCGGCATCGGAATATCCCGCTTCGGTCAGGTTCGAGGCAATGTCCCCGTAGGCCCGCAGCAAGGTCGCCGTCGCCTTGTAAAATGAAATCCGCAGCGGTTCAGTTTCATTGAGCGCGATTGCGTTGCTGGCGTCGCCGCAGAAGTAACGCAGGTATTGCTCCATCTCGCGCGGCTGCGCCACGGGTTCGCACAAATAGCGAAGTGCTTCACGGGCGACCTCAAGCTGGTTCTTTCCCTCCACCAACCAGTCCTTGACGATCACGTTGCCATCGCTGCCGTCGGATTCGATGTCCAATTCATCCGATGTATAGACCGCGATGGAGTTCTGCACCTTCTCGAACAGCTCCTTGAAGTCAACGATGTGGCCGTAATCCTTGTCGTCCCCGTCGAGCCGATTGGTGCGGCAGATGGCTTGGAAGAGATTGTGGTCGCGCAGCTCGTTATCGAGGTAGATGTAGGTGCAGCTGGGCGCGTCAAAGCCGGTCAGGAGTTTGCTCACCACGATCAGCAATTTAAGGTTGGCCGGTTCCTTGATGAAGCGTTCCTTGGTCTGATCCTCATAGTGCTTCGTGGTCTGCCCGTTCTTCAGGACGTGCTGGGTGTAAGTATCAAACTTGTAGCGTTCGTCGCTGTCCGATGGCTCCAGGGTAATCGCCGTGGGGTTCGGCTCGTAGGACGTGGTGATGCCGCAGAATTTCCCGAAAGACGTATTTTGAAACAGGCGGAAGTAGTGGCACGCATCGTAGATCGAGGCCGCTACGAGGATGGCGGTGCCACGGTCGTTATTCAGGCGCGGCTTGAGTCCGAAGTCCTCGATGATGCTGGCAATGATGCGCTGCTTGCGTTCGCCCGCGCTCATCAGCTGCTCCATCGTTGCCCAGCGTTGACGCAAGACGGAGCGTTGGAAGTTGTTCAAGCCCCTTGTCTTTTGGTCAAACCAAGCATCGATGGCCGTTTGCGAGGTGAGCCGCTGTGGCACATCACGAGCCTCGTATTTCAAATCGAGGATCACTTTGTCCGCCACACCTTCGTGGAACTTGTACGTGTGGATGTAGGTGCCAAATATATCGCGAGTGGTCTGCTTGTCTTGCCGCATTAGCGGCGTGCCGGTGAAGCCAATAAAGATCGCGTTCTCCAGCCAGCGTTTCATCTGCTTGTTCATGCCGCCACCCTGAGTGCGGTGGCATTCGTCAACGAAGACGTAGAAGCGTCCATGAACAGGTGGTGGCGGGCCTGCAAGGTCGGCGCTGTCAATCTTGTGGAGTAGCGCACACAACAGGCGGTGCGACGGGGCTCCCAGCTTTTGCACAAACTCCGCCCGAGAGGTGATGCGGGGTGATGCGGAATCGGCGCTAATCACGCCGGCCCTCTTCATCACACCCTCGATCTGTTTATCCAGCTCGTCGCGGTCGGTGATGATGAGAATGCGCGCCTCTGGGTCATGCTCCAGCAGCCACTTGGCGATCAGCACCATGAGGATGCTCTTGCCGCTGCCCTGGGTGTGCCAGATGACGCCGCCTTCGCGCTTCATGATTCGCTCTTGCGCAGCCTTCACGCCAAAGTATTGATGCACCCGAGGCACCTTCTTTCGGCCGGCGTCGAAGAGGATGAAGTTACGCACCAGATCGAGCAGGCGAGACTTCTCGCACATCTCGGCCAGAGGGCGGTCGAGTAAGCTCCCAGTGGTCAATGGGCTGGTATCATGCGATTTCCATTCGACAAAGAATCCTGCCGGTGTGGTGGCAGTGCCGTAGCGCAATCCCTGAGAGTCATTGCCCGCAAACACAAGCTGCACGGTGCTGAAAAATCCGAGGTTAAAGAGCTCGTCCTGATTGCTGATCAGTTGGCGCACGCCGTCAGCGATTTCCACGGAGCCGCGTTTCAGCTCGATCACGCCGATCGCGATGCCATTTAAGTAAATGACAAGGTCTGGCCGCCGCTCATAGCCGCCGCGCAAGGTCACCTCCTCGGCGATGGCGAAGTGATTATTCTCCGGGTTCTCCCAATCGATCAACTGCACCTGATCGTTTGGTTTTCCGGCGGCGATCTGCACCGACACGCCGTAGCGCAGCAGTTGGTAGGTACTCAGGTTGGCCTGATAGAGCGTGATGCCGGTGGCGTCGGCGGCAGCCAGCAGCTTTTGCAGGGCGGCGGAAATATGCGCGTCGGAATAGCCACGCTGTTTCAGATTCGCCCGCAGCAAATCCACTTCGATACAGCGGTTGTTGTCGCGCTTGTGCCATTCGCCGAGGTAGTCGTAGCCGAGGCAATCCGGCCGCGACTTATCGGTGAAGAGGGCGATGACGCGGTTCTGCGTCTTGCGTTCGGACCGAGGTTGCTCAACAACGCTCATTGTTTCGGCACATCAGAAGTGATCTTTTCGAGAACGGCTTTGCCAAACCACGCGGGGAGTTGATCGGTCTTGATTTCGAGAGTCTGGCCGTCTGTGATCTCAGCCAGCCATGTGCGTTCCTGATTGTGGCCGGAGTTGTCGAAGACGTAGGCTCGGTTCGTGTGACGAATTGCTTCCATCAACAAATCCAGCGAACGGTGGTAACGGCTGACGATCTTGTCTTCGGGGACCGAATGGCCGCCCTGTATAACGCGATTCTGCACGCGCGAAATATTGATCGCGGGGTCATCGGTCGCGATGAAGTACAGATACGTTCGATAGCCGAGTTGCTGGGCCTGTTCCAGCAGTTTCACTTTGTCTGGAGACGACATCACGGTCTCCAGAGTGAACGAGGTCTTCTGCTTCAAGAGTTGCTGGCGCAGAAAATCCGCCGCAACCGACGCGAAGTACGAGTTCACGGCGACATCGGAGAAATCGACGCGCCCGTCCGTGGATTTGAGCTTGCACGCTGCGGGAGCCAGCCCGGCGCCAATCAGGAAATTCGATTGCAGGAAGAATGCCAGCAGTCGGGAGTCCATGTCGGAGTCGGCATGCACACCGAAATCTTCGACGACCAGAAACCCCTGTTGTCGAATTTGGGCTTCGATCTCGTCGGGATTCAGATAGACGCCGAGCAACTCGGGAGGCAGTACCGTCTTGAGCGTACTTTTCCCGGAGCCGTTTGGACCGGCAAACATGCGCAGGCGGGGCAGCACCGTCTTCATGTGATCGTTATCTTTCGACCTGGATCAGCCGGAGTGGGCGGTGTGATGGATTTGACGAACTTGCGTTGCCCGTCAGGAAAAACCTCGAAAATCGCGCCGTTCTCCGAAACGACGACGCTCAGTCCAGCCTGCACGGCTTGCTGGTACGCCTTGAAAAATGCGCCACCCGACGCCGCTGGGTATTCGCGTTCCAGTTGTTCAATTTGCTGTTCATCGAGCGATGGCTTGGTGTTCGACATCGGAGTCCTTTCAAATTTGAGGCGGCGACCCACACGGCATCATATCAGCCGCGTCCGCCCGGTGAGAAGTTCCTGCATCGTGATTTCACGCCAAAGGGTTGAGGAGTCAGCGTCTCCGGAAGATACAGTGGATGAATCGGTGTCCCGTCTTTTGACAGGCGGAGGTAGCAGAGTCGCGGATGGCCGCTGAGGAGTGCAACCACTTCGTTGCCACGCTGGCGAAGGGCTTTGGGTGGTTGACCGTATGCCAGGACCACAGTCTCGGCCTCGGTGGCCATTTGCAGGATCATCGGATCGTTGTCGGGGCCGACGGGGTCTTTGACCTTCAGCAGTCGGTTCTTGTCGGTGGCGCGGTAGGCGTGGACATTGCCAACAAGCTGTCCACCAAAGCCCCACGAGCGGGAAAACTTTCCGGTCTTGCGGAGCGTGGGATCGCTGAAGTCGAGGCACGCCACGCTGGGATTCATCAACAGCCAGAGCACCAGTGGCCCAGCCGGCTCCCAGATTTCGCGCAACTCGTAGCGGTATCGCTGGCATGGGGAAAAGACGGCGGCGACTTGGGAGTCATCCGGCCAGGCGGGACGGACCTTGCCACCGGGATCGTGTTTGGTGGCCGGGCTCATTCCGTCGCTCCTGAAGATGCCACGAGTCTAGTCCGACCGGTGAGCAGTTCCTGCATCATGGCCTGCTTGAGGGCGCGGGTCTTGTCGCGCCGCTGCATAAGCACCGCCAGCTCCGCGTCCATCTCCGTCAGCACTGAGGCGATGGCGGTTTGTTGGGGGACGCTGGGAAATGAAAGCGTTAGCTTGGGGATGTTGCTTTTGCTGATGCCCGAGACCTTCGTGCCCACGGAGTAGTAAAGGAACTGCTGCCGGATGGCGGGCGTTTGGAAACAATAGCGCCGATAGTTATGGGCCAGCTCGTCGGTCTTGCTCTTGGCGACGATGGTGTGAAGGCCGGAGATAAATGGCTTCTTGCTCTTGTTGACGACAACGAGGTGCTTGCTTGTGCCAGCGTCGTCCTCCGAGGCGTCAACGAAGACCACATCACCGTCATCGAGCAGCGAGACTGGGGACACGCGCTTCAATTGAATGTCGAGCTTCGGGATGTCTTGAAAGTCGGCATCGGTGTCGATGCAGGTCTTGGTTGAGCCGTGGATATCGCCGTAGTGCAGGTAGCAATGGCCTTCCGTCGAGAGTTGGTCGCGGGAGGCGGAATAGCCGCCGCTGAAGTTGAATAAATCCCCCAGCCGCTTCACCTCCCACTCGGCGTGGAAGCCGGGGAGGCGGGTTTGGCCGATGAGGAGTTGCTGCATGGCGGCCTGTTTGAGGTCGCGCTTCTTGGCGATGAGCCGGTCCAGCCCGCCCAGCAGCCCATCCACATCGCTCAACGCCGTCGCGATGGCGTGTTGTTCGGAGAGGGGTGGAGAGGGAATCCCGATTTGACCTATTTGGGAAAGAGACAGAAACGGCTGCGCTCCTCCGCTCGATAGCGCCTGAGTGATCGATGACTTTCTTCGGATGAGACACTGGTTCAGATAGCGCCCAGATGCGC